>JACCDK010100935.1_pt1 | contig 17055 bp, 16 predicted proteins | sample 7445871 | NCBI WGS metagenome assembly JACCDK01 (sample SAMN15323436, study PRJNA562643) | freshwater metagenome | isolation source: river surface water | place: USA:Blue River Watershed | collected 2017-08-15
CCCATCATGTCGTAGCGAAAGCCGTCGATCTTCATGTTCTTGATCCACCACATCAGCTCGCCCTGCATGGCCTTCCACAGCTCCTTGTTGGCGTAGTCGAGCTCGGCCACGTCGGTCCAGTCGGTCGGCTGGTTGTGGTCGTTGCGGCCGTTGCTGATTTCGCCCGTGGCGGAATCGCGGTAGTAAAACTCAGGGTGCTCGGCCATCCAGTGGTGGTCCCAAGCCGTGTGGTTCGGAACCCAGTCCAAAATCACTTTCATTCCGAGCTTGTGGGCTTCGTCGACCACGCGAGCGAAGTCGGCGCTGTCGCCAAATTCCGGATTGATCGCCGTGTAGTCGGAGATGCTGTAGTAGGATCCGAGCAGGCCCTTGCGCTTTTCAACACCGATGGGGCTCATCGGCATGAACCACAAAATGTCTACGCCGAGGTTTTTGATGCGCGGAAGCTCTTTTTCGAACGCGTCCAGCGTGCCTTCGGGCGTGAACTGCCGCACGTTGACTTCATAAATCACGGCGTTTTTGGACCAGTCGGGGTGAAAGGCGTGCGCGGTTTCTTCGGCAGCCTTGGGGGCGCAGGCGGCGACCAGCGTGCCGGCGACGGCCCAAGCGAGGAGCTTTTTCATGAGGAGTTAGTGGTTGGATTTGAGGTAGACAAAAGATTGAGCGGGCACTTCGGCCTTGAGCGTGCTGAGGCGGGCTTGGCCGGCGACCACCCGGGCGTCGGGGCCCAGGTCGTTGATGCGTACCGTGACCGAGCCCGAACCGCGGTTCAGGACCACGCGCACCGTTTCCCCGGGGAAGGTGCGGGTGATGACCAGCACGTCGTCGCCGAGGGAACGCACGTCGGTTTGCCCGTAGCACAGGGCGAGGCTGGCGCGCCGCTCGCCAAACACCTTGGCCGTCTGTTCGCGAAGGCGCTTTTGGGCCGGGCTGTAGGGCGAGGGCTTTCCGGGGACTTCAAAGGCCATGTCGCGTCGGTTGTCGGGGTCGTTGGCGCCCTCCAGGCCGACCTCGTCGCCGTAGTAGCACACGGGGATTCCCGGAATCGCGCAGTTGAACGCGTGCAGCATGGCGAGGCGGTTGAGGCCCGTTTCGCTGGCTTTGGGCGTCGCGCGGGTGTAGCCGGCCAGCTTGGTATCTTCTTGCGGCGACACGTGGCCCGAGGCGAGCGAGACGAAACGCGGACGGTCTTGGTTGCCGCTGATGTTGCCCATCAGGTGGTTGGGGCCGTAGGTCGCCAGGCTGGCCTTCAACGTGGCCTCGAGCGCGGGAGCGCTTCCGCCCAAGTGCCCAAAGAAGGCGACGGCCGCGTCGTAGAGGTTAAAGTCAAATTGGGCGTCGAGGAGGCCGCTGCCTACGTAGCTGTTGATGAGCTCAGGAGAACCATAGGTTTCGCCGATTTGGTAGAGGCGACGGCCCTCGCGGTAGGCAACCTGCTCCTTGAGCTTGCGCGTCAGGGTGCGCCAGTAGAGCAGGTCGACGTGCTTCGAGGCGTCGTGGCGGAACCCGTCAAATCCGTAGTCCTGAACCCAAGGGAGGGCCGAGTCGGTCATGGCGGAGACCACGTCGGGCCGCTGCGAGTTCAGGGTCGGAAGGTGCTTGTCGAACCACGTGGTCAGCCGGTGCTCGTCCCAGCGCTCCGTGTTGAGCGACGAGTCGGGCAAGTAGAGCGACGTGATCCAGTCGGGGTGCGCCTTGAGCACCGGATGCTCGAGGTGCACGTGGTGGCCGACGAAGTCGATGAGGGTGTTGAGTCCGCGCTCGTGGGCCGCCTGGTTAAAGCGGCGAATTTCGTCTTCAGTACCCATGCGCGGATCGGAGTGCGACGTGCTGCTCGGCCAGTAGCCGTGGTAGCCCGAAAAGCGGGTGAACACGCCCCCCTTGTTCCAAAGGCCCCAGGCGCCCTGCGGGTTGCGGTGAAGCGGCGAGAGCCAGATGGTGTTGAAGCCGAGGTCTTCAAAGTAGTCCTGCTCCATGCGCTGCTGGATTCCCTCGACGTCTCCGCCGTGGTAGTCGTTGGCCGGCAGCACGTCGCTGCGGTTCAAGGGCTTGTCGTTGAGCGGGTTGCCATTGCTAAAGCGGTCAACAAGGGCAAAATACATGGTGGCGGACTCCCAGTCGTCGCGGCGCAGTTGGGCCGTGGAATTCAGCACCGCGCCCTCGTGCAGCGGAACCATAGCCTCTCCGCCGGAGCGTTGGGCGTTAAACGTGTAGAGGTGCAGTTGGCTGCGTTCGGCGTCGCGGGCCTCGCTCGGAATGGCCACGCGCAGCGTGCCGTCTTCGGCGGTGCGCACGCGTACTTGGTAGGTGTTCCAAAACGCGAGCAGCTCCTGTCCTTTGGGCAGGGCGGCTACGGCCAGTTCGCCTTCGCGCTCGCCGAGTACGCGCAGGGGCGCACAGGCTTCCCCGGCCTCTTCGACGACCAGCACGTCGTTGGCTCCGCCGAGGCCGTTGGGCACTTTGGTGGGGTTGTTGGGGTCGTTGACCTCGATTCCGCCCACGGTGAATTTGTACTCGTAGCGGCCGGGCTTAAGGTTGAGCTTGAGCCGCGCTACGTTGCCGGTATCGCGCGCCATGGGGTGGCTGCTGCGGTTCCACGCGTTAAACGACCCGATGAGGTAGGCGGTAGCGGCGCTGTCGCCGGGGTTAAGCGGCAGGCTAAATGCAACTTCCTGCACCGGCGCCTGGCGGAGCACCAAGTGGTAGGTTCCGCCGGCGGCCTCGATGCTGGCCACGCCCAGGGGCTGCTTCATTCGGCCTTCGATGCGCCAAATGGCCGAATCTTCCTGCCACTTCACCGTCAGTCCTTCGGGAAAGGTCCACTCGTCCAGATCGCTGAGCAGGTAGTCGGTTGCATAAATTTTGGTCACGCCTTCTGAGGAGAGGTCCACGGGGCGCCAACCGAGTCCGGCATACTCGTCCCCGAGGTCTACCGATCCAGATCCTCCGCAGGCGGTGAGCACAGCGGCGGCGAGGCTAAACAGAACGAAACGGTTCATACGTTGGTAAAGGTTTGTTCGTTGCCCGCGGCGAGCTTTTGCAGGGCTCCGCCCACATAGAATTCCGCCGCAGAACCCTCTAAGTTACGCACCGTCAGTTGGTTCTGCTCGACCCGCACCGACAGGAGGGCGCCGCGCCAGCGCAAGCGGAAGGTGATTCCGCCCCACTGTTCGGGCAGGAACGGCTTGAAGTGCAGGTCCTCGCCGACCAAACGCATTCCACCAAAGCCGTAGACCACGGCCATCCAGGCGCCACCCATGGCCGTCACGTGAAGGCCTTGGTACACTTCTTTGTTGTAGTCGTCGAGGTCCAGGCGCGCGGTGCGGTGGTAGAGCTCGTACGCTTTGGCGGCGTAGCCGAGGCGGCACGCCAGCACGGTGTGCACGCTGGGCGACAGCGAGCTTTCGTGCACGGTCAAGGGCTCGTAAAAGTCAAAGTGCTTTTGGAGCGTTTCGACGGGTGTGCGGTCCTCAAAAAAGAACATGCCCTGCAGCGTGTCGGCCTGCTTGATGTAGGGCGATCGAAGGATGCGGTCCCAGCTCCACTTCTGGTTGATGGGGCGCTCGGCGGGGTCGAGTTGGGCCACCGGAACCAGTTCCTTGTCCAAAAATCCGTCCTGCTGCAGGAATACCTCGTGCCGCTCGCTGTAGGGATAGTACATGGTGCTGCGAATGGCTTCCCACTGCTCGAGCTCGTCGGCGTCGAGGTCCAGTTTGGTGCAGAGTGCCGCATAGGCCTCAGGCTGGTTCTGGGCCACGTATTCGGCGCATTCTGCGGCGTACTCAAGGCACCAGGCAGCCATGAAGTTTGTGTAGTAGTTGTTGTTGACGTTGTTCTCGTACTCGTTCGGTCCGGTTACGCCCAAAATCACGAACTGCTCTTTGTCGTCGCTCCAGTTGACGCGCTGGGCCCAGAAGCGGGCGATGGCGACGAGCACTTCGAGTCCGCCTTCAGCCAAGTACCCGTAGTCGCGGGTGTGGCGCAGGTAGGTGTAGATTCCGTACGAAATCGCGCCGTTGCGGTGGATTTCTTCGAAGGTGATTTCCCACTCGTTGTGGCACTCTTCGCCGTTCATGGTCACCATCGGGTAGAGTGCGGCCCCGTCGGTGAATCCGAGCTTGGCGGCGTTTTCGATGGCCTTGTCGAGCTGCTTGTAGCGGTACACCAGCAGGTTGCGGCCCACCTCGGGGTCGGTCGACGCGAGGTAAAAGGGCAGGCAGTAGGCCTCGGTATCCCAGTAGGTCGAGCCGCCGTACTTCTCGCCGGTGAAGCCTTTGGGGCCGATGTTGAGGCGCGGATCTACGCCCGTAAACGTTTGAAGCAGGTGGAAAATGTTGAAGCGGATTCCCTGCTGGGCGGAATCGTCGCCGTCAATCACGATGTCGGCCAGGTCCCACTTGGCGCGCCAGGCTTGGCGCTGCTCGGCCAGTAAGGTTTCGTAGCCCGACGCACAGGCCGCCGCCGCTTGGGCCGCCGCGCGCGCCTCGACCTCCGCAGCCGGAGCGTTCATCGACGACACCACGCCCACGTACTTGTGCAGGGTGATGGCTTGACCCGCGCTGGCCTTTATCGTGTATACCTGCGAGGCGTAGCCTTCGCGGCCTTCGGCCGCTCCGCCCTCGCCACCAACCCGACACTCCATGGCCGCGGCCACGAAAAAGTCGAGCTTTTTGGTCCGCGCCTTGACCCACGCGCCGGGGGCAAACCCCTCCTGCGCCCAAAACGTCTCGTCCCAGTTGGCGTCGGAATTCACCACGTTAAAATCGAGGTAGGGCTCGAGCACCACCTCGGCGGCGCGGTCGACCGTCACCGTGAATTGCTGCGCTGAAACCTCGTCGCGCACAATGCTCAAGAAGCGCTGGGCTTCGACGGTCACGGTGGCTCCGTTGGCGAGCGCCGCGCTAAACCGGCGGCTTAGGACGCCGTGCTCCATGTCGAGTTCGCGGTAAAACGCCGAAACCTTGGCGGTGTACAAATCCACCACCTCGCCGTCGACGCGCAGGTCGATGCCCACGTAGTTCACGGCGTTCAGCACCTTGGCGAAGTACTCGGGGTAGCCGTTCTTCCACCAGCCCACCTTGGTCTTGTCGGGGTAGTACACCCCGGCGAGGTAGCTGCCTTTGAGGTGCTTGCCGCTGAAGGCCTCTTCGTGGTTGGCGCGGTGCCCCATGCGTCCGTTGCCGAGCGCAAAAAGGCTTTCGCTCATGATGTGGGCTTCGGGCGTCCAAGTCGTTTCGACGACGCGCCAGGGATCGATGTGAATGGGGGGCTTCATAGCGAGTTGCTAGTTGCTAGTTGCTTGTTACGGGTTAAAGCTTCAGGGCGTGTTCGGGCGTCAGGTGGTCCAGGCCGCTGACGAGCAGGTCGGCGTCCAGGCCGTGGCCGATTCCGACCACCTTCATGCCGCCGCGGCGGGCGGCTTCGACTCCGGCTTCGGAATCTTCAAACACCACGCACTCCTCGGGCTTGAGTCTGAGGCGGCGGGCGCCTTCGAGAAAGACTTCGGGGTCGGGCTTCGACGCGGTCACGACGTTGCCGTCGACCAGGGCATCAAAGAGCGGAATCCAGCCCAAGCGCTCCAAAATGAGCGGGGCGTTTTTGGACGCAGAACCCAGCGCCACCTTGATTCCCGCGGCGCGGCTGGCGCGCAAAAATTCGTAGGCCCCAGGAAGGTAGTCGTCGGCCGGCATGCTTCGAACCAGGTCGAGGTACCAGTCGTTTTTAAGGGTCATCCAGTGCTGCTTCTCGGCGTCGGTCAGGGTTTTGCCACACCAGGCGAGGATTCGGTTCAGGGATTCCGCCCGCGAAACGCCTTTGAGCTGCTCGTTTTCGGCCTCGCCAAAGTGAATTCCGAGCTCGGCCGCCATGCGCTGCCAGGCCAAAAAGTGGTACTGGGCCGTGTCGACCAGCACCCCGTCGAGGTCAAAAAGGAATCCGCGAATCACAGGGCTTGGGGTTCGAGAACCCGCAGCACGTCAATGTGGTACTCCACCAAGCGGTTGACCGGTTTGGCTTGGGTGCGCCCGTAGCGCACGCCGGCTTCGGCGCAGGCTTTTTGGAGCAGCGGCTCAAAGGCCTTGGCCACCGAGCCCACAAAGTTCACCTGAGCGCCTTGGCGGGCTTCAGCAAAGCAGAGCACGTGGAACTCGATGAATGCCTTAAACCCCTCGAAGACAACCTCTTGAATGTAGGGGTGCTCGGCGTGGTCGCCCGCAAAGCGCGCGTAGTTGGCGAGGTAGACGTTGGCGTTGGGCTCGTTGTAGACGGCCTGAAAGATCTCGGCTTTGCCGACGCCGTAGGCTCCGACAAAGGCGGCATGCAGGTCCGCGGGCAAGCGCTTGTACAGGAAGTCGCGCACCAACCGCTTGCCGATGTGGCTCGCAGAACCCTCGTCGCCCAAAATGTAGGCGAGGGCCGGAACTTCTTCGTGCACGGCGGTGCCGTCAAAGTAGCAGGAGTTAGAACCGGTACCGAGGATGCACGCGATGTGCGGTTCGCCGTAGTAGGTGGCGTAGGCCGCCGCGAGCAAGTCGTGGTCCACCACGACCTGGGCATTGGTGAAAATGCGCTCCAAGCCTTCAGCGATGATGGCATTTAGGGCGTCGGACGAGCAGCCCGCCCCATAGAAGTAGACTTTTTCGACTCCAGCCGCGTGGGCCATGATTTCGGATTCGGCGCGCAGGGTGCGCTCCACCTCGTCGGCGTCGTGAAAGTAGGGGTTGAGGCCCTTGACCGACCACCGTCCGACCTCTGCGGCCGAAGCGTTCAAAAGAATCCAATCGGCCTTCGTAGAGCCGCTCTCGACGATAAATACCATAACGGGTTAAGATTGAGCAGCCATGCGCACCGCCATGTCGGCCATGCGGGCAGAGTATCCGGCTTCGTTGTCGTACCAGCCCATGATTTTCACCAGGTTGCCGTTGGCTGACGTGATGCCCGAATCAAAAATGCACGAGTGCTTGTTGCCCACGATGTCGGCCGACACGATGGGGTCTTCGGTGTACTGAAGGATGCCCTTCAATGGACCTTCGGCGGCGGCCTTCATGGCGGCGTTGATTTCGGCAGCCGTGGCGGGCTTGGCCAGCTCGACGGTCACGTCGGTGGCTGAACCCGTGATCGTCGGGACGCGGATCGCGTAGCCGTCGAGCTTGCCCTTGAGTTCGGGAAGCACAAGGCCCACGGCCTTGGCGGCACCGGTGGTGGTCGGAATCATGCTCACGGCAGCGGCGCGGGCGCGGCGCAGGTCGCGGTGCGGCGCATCCTGAATGCTCTGGTCGTTGGTGTAGGCGTGCACGGTCAGCATGTAGCCCTTGACTACGCCAAAGTTGTCGTTGAGGACCTTCATCATCGGAGCCAAGCAGTTGGTCGTGCACGAAGCGTTGCTAAATACGTGGTCGTCGGGGCCGAGAATACCCTCGTTCACGCCCAGCACCACCGTTTTCACGTCGTCGGCTTTGGCTGGGGCGCTCAGGCCCACCTTCTTGGCGCCGGCCTGAAGGTGCAGCTCGAGTTGCTCTTTGCTGGTAAAGATTCCGGTAGACTCGATCACCAGGTCTACACCCAGCTCGCCCCAAGGCAGTTCTGCGGGGTTCTTGATGGCCGTGATACGAATCTCTTTTCCGTTGACAATCAGGCTGTTGGCAGTATGCGAAACCGTGCCTTGGAATCCGCCGTGCGCCGAATCGTACTTCAGCAAGTGGGCCAAGGTAGCCGTGTCGGTTAGGTCGTTGATGGCCACGATGTCGACGTCGGGGCGCACAATGAGGTTGCGAAAGGTGAGGCGGCCGATGCGGCCAAATCCGTTGATGGCAATCTTTTTCATAGCGAATGCAAAAGTCGAGTAAAACAGTTAAATAGACAGTATTCGAGCGATGCGCAGCAGATCTTCGTCGAGCGAAGCCTTATTGAGTATCGCCATGGGCAGATGGGTGTGCGTGAGCTGTCCGCTCACAATGCCCACCATGACGTCAGACTTGCCGTTGAGCAAGGCTTCCACCGCCGCGACGCCGAGGCGGCTCGCGTTGACTCGGTCGAGCATGCTGGGCGAACCGCCCCGCTGAATGTGTCCGAGGATGGTGACTTTAACGTCGAGGTCGGGGTTGTGTTTTTTTAGGGCGTCGGCGAGCTCGTAGGGGGTCCCGAGGCGGTTGCCCTCGGCCACGACGACGATGTTGCTGGTCTTTTTGCGCTCGGCACCTTGGTCGATGGCCGACTGAAGGGCCTCAAGGCTGGTGTTGCGCTCGGGCAGAATGATGCTGATGGCGCCGGTCGCGAGGCCCGTACTGAGCGCGATAAAGCCGGCGTCGCGGCCCATAACCTCAACCAGAAACAGGCGGTTGTGGCTGTTGGCGGTATCGCGAATCTTGTCAATGCTCTCGACGACTGTGTTGCTGGCGGTGTCGTACCCGATGGTGTAGTCGGTTCCAAAAAGGTCGTTGTCGATGGTGCCCGGAACGCCAACTACCGGAATTTGGTGCTCCTCAAAAAGCTTGTGGGCGCCGGTAAAGGTTCCGTCTCCGCCAATAACGACCAGGCCGTCGATACCTTGGGCGCGCAGGTTGGCGGCGGCTTCGGAACGCCCCTCGGCGGTGCGAAATCGCTGGCTGCGGGCGGACTTTAGAATGGTTCCGCCCTGGGCGAGAATGTTGCGCACGCTTTTGCTGTCGAGCGGAGCAAAATCGGCCTCAAGCAGCCCGTCGTAGCCGCGGTACACGCCCAAGCAATCAAGGCCATAAAAAGCGGCGGACCGCACCACCGCGCGGATGGCAGCATTCATGCCGGGCGCGTCGCCCCCCGAAGTCAAAACGGCAATTCGTTTCATACGTCCTACGAAGATAGTGTTCAAAGTACACATAGTAGCGAGAATGTTAGTGTCCGAAGTACATTTGTCTACCTATGCAGAATCCCAACGTTTCGGTTGACTGTGTGGTTTTTGGTTTTGACGGCCAAAAACTCAACGTGCTCTTGATTGAGCAAGAGGACTTCGGTCAAGCGTGCCGCTTTGCGCTCCCGGGGGACCACCTCGAAGAAGACGAAGACTTAGATCAGGCGGCGGCGCGGGTGCTCCGCGAGCTGACGGGCTTGAGCGGACTCTACCTGCAGCAGTCGGGCACCTTTGGCGACCCCAACCGCGTGAAGGACCCCAAGGACCTCCCGTGGCTTACCCACGTGCGCAAGGATCCGACCGCTCGAGTCATCACGGTGGCCTACTACGCCCTGGTGAAAATGACCGACTTCAACCTTTTGGCCTCAAGTTTTGCCGCCCGGGCGTTTTGGCACGACGCCAACGAGATTCCGCGCTTGGCGTTTGACCACAACGTCATTTTTGATCAAGCCTTGGCGACCCTTCGCCGCGAGCTGAGCGAGCTGCGCGTAGGCTTCGAGCTTTTGCCCAACAAGTTCACTTTGACCCAAATGCAGGCGGTCCACGAGGCCATTTTGAATTCGAGCTTCGACAAGCGGAACTTTCGCAAGAAGGCCCTCAACGACCAGTGGGTGCTGCCCTTGGACGAAAAGCAAACCGGCGTGGTACACAAGCCCGCCCGCCTGTACACGCGCAACACCGAACGCGCCCAAAATTAATTTTATGGCATCTAGCACTCCTTCTGAAGGCCACATGGCCGCCGCCATTGGACCCAAAAAGACCCTGAATTTTTGGCAAATCTGGAACATGAGTTTTGGCTTTTTGGGCATCCAGTTTGGCTGGTCGCTCCAAATGGCCAACATGAGTCCGATTTATGAATACCTCGGCGCGGAGCCCGACAAAATTCCGCTGCTCTGGTTGGCCGCCCCCATGACGGGCTTGCTCGTGCAGCCGGTCATCGGGTACTATTCAGACCGCACCTGGACCCGCTTGGGACGCCGCCGCCCCTACTTTTTGGTGGGCGCGCTCCTGGCGTCCATAGCGCTTTTTGCCATGCCGCAGTCCAGCGCCCTTTGGATGGCGGCGGGCTTGCTTTGGATCCTCGACGCCAGCATCAACATTTCGATGGAACCCATGCGCGCCTTCGTCGTGGACATGCTTCCCGAAAAGCAGCACTCGCGCGGATTTGCGTTTCAGTCCTTCATGATCGGAATCGGTTCGGTAGTGGCCAGCGCCATGCCTTGGATGCTCTCGAACTGGTTTGGCTTCACCGACGACGGCTCGGGCGGAATCCCTGATTCCATCAAGTGGTCGTTCTACACGGGCGCCGTGGTGCTCCTCGTGGCCGTCCTCTACACCGTGTTCACCACCAAGCCCTACCCGCCCGCCGACATGGAGGCATTTAAGGCCTTCCAAAAAGAGGCCAGCGTCAAAGGCATGTTCAAAGAAGTCTTTGGCGCCATCACCCACATGCCCGAAACGATGAAAAAGGTGGCGCTCGTCCAGTTTTTCACGTGGCCCGCGCTCTTTCTCTTCTGGTTTTACTACGGACCCGCCGTGGCCGTCGGCATTTTTGGTGCGGACCCTGGCACCCCCGAATACACGCGCGGGGTCGAGTTTGCCGGACTGACCCAGTCGTTTTACAACCTTATCACGTTCGCTGTGGCCCTCGCCCTGCCGTTCTTGGCCGCCCGCTTTGGCAATGCGACGACGCACATCCTCGGACTTCTTGCCGGAGCCGCCGGCCTCTTCAGCCTGCAGCTGATCGAGGATCCCAACCTTCTCTTTCTCTCGATGGCCGGAATCGGCGTTGCCTGGGCCAGCATCCTTGCCATGCCCTACGCGATGCTCGCCAGTTCGCTTCCCGCCGGCCAGACCGGACTTTACATGGGCATTTTTAACTTCTTCATTGTGCTTCCCGAAATCATCGCGTCGCTCTTTTTTGGACCCATCATGGAGCACGTGCTCGACAACGACCGCATGGCCGCCATCACCGTGGCCGGCGGACTCATGGTCCTCGCCGCGGTGCTCACGCTGCGCTTGCGAAGCAAGTAACGAGCAACCAGCAACCAGCAACCAGCAACTAGCAACGAGCAACTAGCAACGGGTAACTAGCAACTAGCTACCGTGCCAACCGCGCTAATCGGCTGATTCCACGGTCACCACATTGCCGTCGCGGTGCGTGATGCGCACCTTGGTGGCGGCCGCGTAGTCGCGGTCGGCCTCAAACGCCCAGCTGTCGCCGTCGAGCTTCACGTACCCCCGCTGTCCGGCGACCACGGCAGACTCTACTCGGCCGACCGCTCCGATCAGCGCGTCTTGGTTGGTTTTGGCGCCGGTCGCAGAAAACCAGGTGCGCAGCACGGGCCGGAGCAGCCACAGGGACAGGCCGCTGAACACGGAGAACAGCGCGAGCTGCGCTTCCAGCGGCAGCTCGAGGGCGGCTCCGGCCGAGGCGCCTGCGGCGCCCACCGCGAGGCAGGCCAGCAGAAATCCCGGAGTAAACACCTCGAGAAGAAGGAGAACGGCGGCGGCGGCAAGCCAGAGGGTCCAGGTCATAATTTGGATTTTCGGTACTGACCTAAGATAAGCACCAGCGAAAGGGCGCTGAGTACGGCGCCCGCGACAAACGGGGCTCCGGGGAAGTAAATAGGGGCTCCGGCCTCCGTGAAGGTGGCAAAAATTGTCGTCATAAGGGGCGGACCCACGATGCTCGTGGCGCTCATCATGCTGCTCATGGCGCCCTGAAGCTCGCCCTGTTCGTTCTCGGGAACGCCGTTGCTCAGCAAGCCCTGAAGGGCCGGGCCGGCGAGGCCTCCGAACGCATAAGGAATCAAAAAGGCATAAAGCATCCACTGGCTCTGGACGAGGGCGAAGAGCACAAGGCCGGTCACGTTGCAGACCATGCCCACGATGAGGGTGCGCCAGGCGCCGAGGGCGGGAATGGCTTTGCGGATCAAAAAGCCCTGCACAAAGGCGCTGAGGATGCCGACGGCTCCGAGCGACAGGCCGATGTCCTTGGGCGACCAATTGAATTTCTCAATCGTGAAGTAGGCCCAGGTGCCCTGCACGGCGTGGCTGGCGATGTAAACAAACACGAGCGAGCTGATCAGGCCAATCACCTGCGGGTAGCGGCGTAGGGCGAGAAGGGTTCCGAGGGGGTTGGCGCGCTTCCACTCAAAGGGGCGACGGCGTTCGGCGGGGAGGGATTCGGGCAGCACAAAGTAGCCGTAGGCCATGTTCAGCAGGGTGAGCGCCGCAGCAACAAAGAACGGCACCCGGGGGCCGAGTTCGCCGAGAATTCCGCCCGTGACGGGGCCGATGATAAAGCCAAGGCCGAAGGCGGCGCCCACAAGGCCAAAGTTCTGGGCGCGCTTTTCGGGCGGCGAGACGTCAGCGATGTAGGCAAAGCCGGTGGTAAAGCTGGCTCCGAAAATACCCGAAACCACGCGGGCTACAAACAACCAGGCCAAGGTGGGGGCAAACGCCAGCACGAGGTAGTCAAGGCCAAATCCGAGCAGCGAAAGCAGAAGGACGGGACGGCGTCCGTAGCGGTCGCTGAGGGCACCCACCAGCGGGGCAAACAGAAACTGAAAAAAGGCGTAGGCGAACAGCAGCCAGCCGCCGTAGCGCGAGGCTTCAGAAACGTCGGCCCCCGTTAGCTCCTGAATCAGCTGGGGAATGACGGGGATTATGATGCCCAGCCCGATGATGTCGAGCAGCAGGGTCACAAAAATGAAGCCCACGGCGGCGGGGCGCGCTGAATTTGCCATGCGCAAACCTACGCGATTTTAGCCTTGGCTTTTGAGGAGCTCCTTGATTCCGCCCAGGGAACTGAGCACTCCGCTGGCCTCGTAGGGCAAAAAGACGGTTTTGGTCTCGTTGCCCGAAGTCATTTGGTGGAGCGTTTCGAGGTACTTCTGAGCGATAAGGTACTGCACCGGGTCGCCGGCATAGCCCTTCACGGCTTCGGAGACGAGGCGAATCGCTTCAGCCTCGGCCTCAGCCACGCGGATGCGCGCTTGGGCTTGGCCCTCTGCCTCGAGAATGGCGGACTGCTTTTGTCCTTCGGCCCGCTGAATGTCGGACTCTCGCTGGCCTTCGGCGGTCAAAATTTGGCTGCCCTTCTCCCCTTCAGCTTCGAGGATGGTAGCGCGGCGGTTGCGTTCGGCGCGCATCTGCTTTTCCATCGCGTCGCGAATCGCAAGCGGCGGATTAATGTCTTGAAGCTCGACACGGTTCACCTTGACGCCCCACTTGTTGGTGGCGTCGTCGAGGATCGCCCGGAGCTTGGCGTTGATGGTGTCGCGGCTGCTCAGGCACTCGTCGAGGTCCATTTCGCCCACGACGTTGCGCAGGGTGGTTTGCGTCAGTTTTTCGATGGCGTTCGGAAGGTTTCCGATTTCGTACACCGACTTTAGGGGGTCGACGATTTGAAAGTAGATCAGCGCGTTGATTTCGGTGACGACGTTGTCGCGCGTAATCACGTTTTGCTTCGGAAAGTCGTACACGTTTTCGCGCAGGTCGATGCGGTCCTGCAGCTTGAAGATGCTGATGATTTCGCCGTTAAAACCCGTCTCGGTATAGCGCCAGTTGATTTGGCGCGGACGGTCAATTACCGGAATGATCACGTTGATGCCCGACTCGAGGGTGCGGTGGTACTTGCCCAGCCGCTCGACGATCATGGCTTCAGATTGCTTGACGATTCGGATTCCCTTGGCCAGCAGCACGGCCACGAGGAGCGCCAGTACGGCGAATAAAATGAGTGTAGGCATGCTTAAATATACGGCCGGCGGCGGTGAAGGCGGCGGAGCCGCCGCAACTAGTTGCTAGCAACTAGAAACTACTCGTGTCCGCCGCGCGGAACCCGGAAGTAGTCGCTGTCGGCCCCCGGGGCGTTGCGCAGTGCGTCGGCGTGGCTCAAGGGCTCGGTCGGAACGTCGTCGCGCAGCACGTTTTCGCGGTCGGTCATGTAGACCAGCGGTTCGACGCCGTCGAGGTCCAGGGCGCGCACTTTGTCGACAAACCCGAGCATCTTTTCGAGGTCTCCGAGCAGCGCGTCGGCTTGGGCTTCGCTGAGTTCGAGCTTGGCGATGTCGGCGAGCTTGAGGACGTCTTCGCGGGTGAGGTTCATGATTCGGCGGCGTATCGGTTGAGTTCCGCCAAAATTAGCGCATAAACCTGGGCGTTGAGCGCGTCGGGATCGGCTCCGGCCGTCTCGATGGGGGCGTGCACGGTGGCGCGAATTCGGCCGGGGAACCCGCCCTGGTTGAAGTCAGGAAAGTGCCGGCGGTTGTCGGGAAAGGTGATGGGCAGAATGGGGACTCCGGCCTCGACCGCGAGCTGGAACGCCCCGTTTTTGAACGGAGCGAGGCGCACCCGCGGGTCCTTCGGAATTCCGCCCTCGGGGTAGATGCACATGCCGCTGCCGCGCGCGAGGCGGCGACGGGCCTTCTCGAGCACCTGCCGTTTGGAAGCAATCGAGTTGCGGTCCACGGTGATGCTGCTGCGCTTAAAAAAGAATCCGAAGAGCGGAAGCTTCGCGAGTTCCGCCTTGCCAATGAACACCGTCGGCGACTTGACCAGCCGGTAGCAAAACATCACGTCGAGTTCCGAAGAATGGTTCGAAACCACCATGTAGGGGCGCGACCAATCGATGCGGGCCTCGTAGCGGACCTTGCGAATCAACCCCATACCGTTGAGGATCCAGGCTGACCACAGGCGTCCGAAGCGGTAAAAGCGCGGAAACTGCTCCACGCGCCGGCTGTACCACAGCAGCCACGGGAACAGCCCCAAGATGCTCACAAGCATCAAGGCGTAGTACCAGAGGTGGTAAAGAATGCCGAAGGCGCGCTTCATGGGTCGTTGGCTCGAGGTTTCTTGTTTCTTGCTTCTAGTTTGCGCCGACTGCGCCTCAAGCGCCAATACACAAGCTTCTGGCAACTAGTTGCTGGTGCCCTCACTACGCTTCAGCACAAGGGGCAAGAAGCAAGTTACGAGCAACCGGCAACGCGCAGGTGCGCAGGCTACTTCATCTCCCAGGACTCCATGAACTTCGTCGTGTAGTTTCCGGCGACGAAGTCGGGATGGTCCATGAGCTGGCGGTGGAACGGAATCGTCGTCTGTACGCCCTCGATGATGAACTCGTCCAGCGCGCGCTTCATGCGCTCGATGGCCTGCTCGCGGTTGCGGCCGGTGCAGATGAGTTTGGCAATCATGGAGTCGTAGTTCGACGGAATCGTGTAGCCCGCGTACACGTGGGTGTCGATGCGCACTCCGTGGCCGCCGGGGGCGTGGAACGCGGTGATCTTGCCCGGGCAGGGACGAAAGTTGTGGTAGGGGTCCTCGGCGTTGATGCGGCACTCGATGGCGTGCATGTGCGGCTCGTGGTTGCGCCCTGAAATCTTGGTTCCGCTGGCGATTTTAATTTGCTCGCGGATCAAGTCGTAGTCCGTAACCTCTTCGGTAATGGGGTGCTCCACCTGTATGCGGGTGTTCATCTCCATGAAGTAGAAGTTGCGGTGCTTGTCGACCAAGAACTCGATGGTACCGGCACCCTCGTAGCCAATGTACTTGGCGGCGTTGACGGCGGCGTCGCCCATGGCTTGGCGAAGCTCGGGCGTCATGAAGGGGGACGGAGTCTCTTCGAGCAACTTTTGGTTGCGGCGCTGGATCGAGCAGTCGCGCTCGCTGAGGTGCGCGGCCTGGCCCGACTGGTCACCGACGACCTGAATCTCGATGTGGCGGGGCTCTTCAATGAGCTTCTCCATGTACATTCCGTCGTTGCCAAAGGCGGCGGCGGCTTCTTGGCGGGCAGATTCCCAAGCCTTTTCGAGGTCGGCCTCGGCCCAGACCGCGCGCATGCCTTTGCCTCCGCCTCCGGCGGTGGCTTTCATCATCACGGGGTAGCCAATTTCTTTGGCCGTCTTTTTGGCGTGGGCCAGCGAGTCAAGCAGGCCTTGCGATCCGGGAACGCAGGGCACGCCCGCTTCGTTCATGGTTGCTTTTGCCGTGGCCTTGTCGCCCATCTTGTCGATTTGCTCGGGCGTCGCGCCGATGAACTTAATGCCGTGTTCGGCGCAGATGCGCGAAAACTTCGAGTTCTCCGACAAAAAGCCGTAGCCCGGGTGAATGGCGTCGGCGTTGGTGATCTCGGCCGCAGCAATCAGGTGCGAAATCTTGAGGTAGCTGTCGCGCGAAGGGGCGGGACCGATGCACACGGCCTCGTCGGCAAATCGAACGTGCAGCGAATCTCGGTCAGCTTCAGAATACACCGCGACCGTCTTAATGCCCATCTCGCGGCAGGTGCGAATGATGCGCATAGCGATTTCACCGCGGTTTGCGATGAGAATTTTCTTAATCATGGCGCGGGCGAATTAAGCCGGGTCAACCATGAACAGGGCCTGGCCGTACTCGACCGGCTTCATGTCGTCGGCAAGGACCTTGACCACCGTGCCTGAAACTTCGCACTCGATTTCGTTGAAGAGCTTCATGGCTTCGATGATGCAGACCGTTTGGCCGGCCTTCACCGTGTCGCCCACATTAACAAAAACGGGCTTGTCGGGGCTTGGCTTGCGGTAGAACGTACCGATCATCGGCGCGGTAACCGTCACGTACTTTGACGTGTCTTCGGCTGGAGCGGCGGGTGCAGCCGCGGCGGGCGCGGGGGCCGCGGCAACCGGAGCGGCAGCCACAGCAGGCGCGGCGGCGACCACCGGAGCTTGGGCGTACACGACGCCGTCGGGGCCGGTTTTGACCGTAATCTTAAAGTCATCCGTCTCAAGGGAGACCTCTTGGGCGCCGCTCTTGGCGACAAAACGAATGAAATTTTGGAGTTCTTTAAGGTCCATAGCTAAGGAGTTAGAGGGGCAAAAGTGCGGCGAAAAAAGCAAAAACCCGGCATCAAGGCCATGCTTGAACCGGGTTTTTATTCACAAAAGGGCGCAAAGCCCCGTAGGTCTTAGGCCTCAGCGGCTTCGGCAGGAGCGCTGTTGTCGATAACTACTTTGCCTTTGTAGTACATCTTGCCCTCGTGCCAGTAGGCGCGGTGCATCAGGTGGGCTTCACCCGTGGCCGAGCACACCGTGAGCGTAGGCATTACAGCCTTGTCGTGGGTGCGGCGCTTGTCGCGGCGGGTACTGGATTGTCGGCGTTTGGGATGTGCCATGGTTCCTCAGTTTAAAAGTTCAACG
>JACCDK010200079.1_pt1 | contig 17053 bp, 7 predicted proteins | sample 7445871 | NCBI WGS metagenome assembly JACCDK01 (sample SAMN15323436, study PRJNA562643) | freshwater metagenome | isolation source: river surface water | place: USA:Blue River Watershed | collected 2017-08-15
CGCAGGTTATTATTACGCAGGATATTACGTCTGCGCGTAACCGGTTTGATAGGTTTTTGATGTTAACTTATTTTCGCCGGCCTGTGAGTCGGCATTTTTATTTTATGAGCTTTTCCATTTCACCCGCGTCTCGATTAAAGTCCGTTGAGGAATATTATTTCTCCACGAAACTCAAGCAGATTGCGTCTTTACGTGCCGCCGGCATTCCCGTGATAAACTTGGGAATCGGCAGCCCAGACCTCGCTCCTTCTTCGGAAACGATCGAGGCATTGACTCAATCCGCCGCAAATCCTGCGAATCACGCCTACCAAGGTTATCAGGGAATACCGGCATTGCGTGAGGCTTTTGCGGCATTTTATGCAACGCATTACGGGGTGAAGGTGGACCCTGCCCATGAAATTTTACCCCTCATCGGTTCCAAAGAAGGCATTATGCACATCGCCATGGCCTATTTAGAAGCAGGGGATATCACATTAATCCCGAATCCGGGCTATCCAACCTACCAAGCAGCTTGTTCTTTAGCTGGTGCGACAGTTCAAGTATATGAATTACGTGAGGCGAATGGCTGGTTACCGGATTTAGATGCCTTAGGCCAACAAGATTTATCCAAGGTGAAAATCATGTGGGTCAATTACCCCAATATGCCTACGGGTGCCAAAGCGGATTTAGCATTCTTTACGAAATTACGCGACTTTGCCATCCAGCATTCGATCATGCTTGTCAATGATAATCCATACAGCTTTATCCTCAACGAAAACCCAATAAGCTTGTTGACCGTGCCCGGCATGAAAGACGTGGCAATCGAATTAAACTCCCTATCCAAGTCCCACAACATGGCGGGTTGGCGGATAGGTGCAGCATTCGGTCGGGCAGAATTATTAGGGCCTATCTTAAAGTTTAAATCCAATATGGATTCGGGCATGTTCTTGCCTTTGCAAGAGGCAGCAGTGAAGGCATTATCGGCCGATTCAACTTGGTTTGCCCAACAAAACAAAATCTATCAATCGCGTCAAAAGAAGGTATTCGAGCTCTTGGATTTATTGAATTGCGTGTACGATCCGGCCCAAACAGGCATGTTCGTTTGGGCACGAATTCCAGCCAACTTTGAATCGGGCTATGCACTATCGGATAAAATTTTAGACGAAAATGCGGTGTTTATCACACCTGGAGGAATCTTCGGAACCCAGGGCAATGGCTATGTCCGAATTTCACTCTGTGCCAAGGAAGAGGTTTTTCAAACGGCAATTGAACGCATCAAAAATCAAAGCAATGGAATCTAAGAAAGTAGGAATCATCGGAATCGGATTAATCGGAGGATCCATTGCCAAAGCCTTGCGGGCTTCAGGCTGGGCATCGGAATTAATTGGGATTGATGCCAATCCGATACATGCTGCTAAGGCACTTTCCTTGCGCTTAGTGGACAAAATTCAGACCTTGGAAGAGGCCGTTCAATCCGTGGATGTATTTGTCTGTGCCACACCGGTGGATATTTTGGTACAAATCATCCCACAAGTCTTGGACTCATTAAGCCCCCATCAAATGGTCATTGAAGTTGGATCAACGAAAACGCCCATCTACGAGGCGCTCCAAAATCATCCCAAAAGAGCGCAATTCGTATCAACTCACCCAATGGCTGGAACGGAATTTTCAGGACCCGAAGCAGCCGTAGATGGATTATTTACAGGAAAACGTGGTGTGATTTGTGATAAGGAAATGAGCTCCCCAGAGGCTGCTGCAACGATCGAAAGTTTATACCGCGATGGATTGGCCATGAATTTGATTTACATGGATTCGATTGACCATGATGTTCACACGGCCTACATTTCACACATCTCACACATTTGTTCGTTCGCCTTAGCAAATACAGTTCTGGAGAAAGAAAAAAACGAGGAGCGTATCTTTGAATTGGCCTCCACAGGTTTTGAGTCGACCGTCCGTTTGGCCAAATCATCCCCAGAAACTTGGTCGCAAATCTTCCATCAAAACCAAGAGAATCTCATGGACGTATTGGACGAATACATCAATACCCTGTTGAAATACAAGGGACTCATGCTCTCAGGAAGTTATGATAAATTGAAAGAGGAACTAGGCAAAGCAAACGACATTGGTCGCATCTTGAATAAGCAATAAAAAAAGCCCCGAATCACATCGGGGCTTTTTCGTTAGTTGGCTTTCGGAGCTTTGTAAGCAAGCGGCTTCCACGTATTATTTTTACCGTTGATGTCTGGGAAGACATGATCCGGATCAATCGTTACGGATTTGATTGGCAAATTAGTAGCCGTCTTGAATGTCCAAGAACCGCCACGCTGCCAGATTTCCACCGGGAAATTGAAGCGCTCTTTCGCACCACCCGCCACTTCAACCTCAACAATCGCTGGCATCGCCATTTTGTCTAAGTTTTCAATCGTTACGAGAGCTCCCTTCGCAGGATCTTGATCAATGTAAACCACCTCTTTCACGGATTGATCTAGTTTCCATAATTCGTAGAACCAAGCACGCCAGAACCAGCCCAAATCTACACCGGCTCCGTCTTCCATCGCGCGGAAGAAATCACGAGGTGTTGGATGTTTGAAGGCCCAATGTTTGATGTAGTTACGGAAAGCATAATCAAAACGATCCGGTCCTAAAATGTTCTCACGTAAAATACGTAAACCAAAACCCGGCTTGTTATAAGCTTCCCAGCCTAAATTACGCGCTTGTATCACATCAGGAATGCTCATGATCGGATCCGCCTCCGCACGGAAAATGCGAGGGGCCAACTGGTGCATATCGAATTTCGGATTCTTGTATTCCCCTTTGTTGAACGCATCCGTTGAATAGAAATTGATAAAGGTGTTGAAGCCCTCATCCATCCAAGCAAATTTACGTTCGTTGTTTCCGACAATCATAGGGAACCAGTTGTGACCAAACTCATGATCAGTTACACCCCAAAGCGATGCCGTCTCATCACGGTATCCACAGAAGATAATGCCTGGATATTCCATACCCGAAACAATACCCGCGACGTTGGTCGCCACTGGATAAGTATATTCGTACAACCAATTTGAGTAGTGTTCAATCGAGGCTTTGACATACTCAGTCGAGCGAGCCCAAGCTTTATTTCCATCAGATTCTACGGGATAGACAGATACAGCAGTGGCCTTTTTTCCACTTGGCAAATTAATCATCGCTGCATCTTGAATGAAGGCTTTGGACGTAGCAAAGGCAACATCTCGCGCGTTCTTGCAGGCAAATTTCCAAGTCAAGCGATCTTTGGCTGGTCGAGAAGCAGCATCATTTACTTCGGCAGCAGAACGGATGATAACTGTTTTATCCGAGGATTTAGCTGCGGCCCAACGCTTCATTTGCTCAGCCGTATAAACCTCGGATGGATTTAATAATTCGCCGGAACCCACCACGATATGGGAAGCAGGTACATTAATCGAATATTCGAAACTTCCATATTCTAGGTAAAACTCACCGGCTCCTAAATAAGGCAATACATTCCAGCCCTCAATGTCATCATAGACACACATACGAGGGAACCATTGCGCAACCGTATAGACATCCCCGTTTTTCGTTTCTTGCACACCCATGCGGTCAGAACCGTTTTTAGGTGAGGTGAAGGAGTATACGATTTTGATTTTGGCGATGCCTGTTTTCTCCGACAAAGGTGCTGCCAAGCGAATCTGCATCCGCGTGTCTTCCACGATGTATTTAGCAGGTTGGCCATCAACTATGACGCTTTCAATTTGATAACCTCCATCGAACCCAACGTTCCCAAAACGCCCCCCTAAAACGGGCGTCGTTTTGCCTCCGCGCGAATTGGTATTGAAGGAGTTTTGGTCTAATTGTAACCAAAGAAAAGGTAATTTATCGGGAGAATTATTCTTGTAGGTAATTTCTACATCGCCTGAAATCTTACGCTTTGTGTCGTCTAATGAAGCCGAAATCTTATAATCGGCAACATTCTGCCAATAACCTGGACCTGGTACACCTGCCGCAGAACGAGCCGAGGAAATAGGACCATAATTCCAAAGCGGATGGAATAATTCATACGCATTGTATTGCGCTGAAACTTGCAAAGAGCCTAACAAAAGACCGAATGCCAAAAGCTTTTTAAGCATAATGATAAGGTTAAAGTCTAAATATTATTCAAAAATGGTTAAAATCTCCTCATCAAGCAAACGTTTGGTTAATCCAAGTGCTCTCGGAACCTCATAATGATAGAAAAACTTCATCGTGTGGATCTTGTCCTGATAAAACGACTTTTCGGACGAATCCAATTTAGTTGCCGCCACATTCCCTTGCTTCAACCATTGCCAAGCCACCACAATCAAACCAAATAGTTCCATGTATAAAGTCGAATCCGCTAAGAACACATCTGGTTGAGCAGCCTTGCCCAACTTATGCATCGTTACCTTGTTGAGACTCGTGAGCTCTGCCGCCAACATTTCTGAATATGGCTTCGTGATTTCATTTTGCATTCCTTGTTGGATATCCGCCTGAATAAGTTTCACCAATGCCTGGACAGCCTTGCCTTGTGCACTTGGTATTCCCCGGCCCAACAAAGTCAAGCCATGTATACCCGTTGTACCCTCATAAATCGACATAATCCTTACATCACGCGCCATTTGCTCCAATGGAAAATCCTCCGTGTAACCATAGCCGCCTAGAACCTGCAAACCTTGATTGACCGATAAGATTCCCATCTCAGCTGGATAGGTTTTTGCAACTGGGGTCATGAGATCCAGGAGTAATTGAGCTTCCAACTTCTCCTCGCCTTCGAGGCATTTTGATAAATCCTCCCAAAGAAAACATTGAAATAGTAAACCCATCGCACCCTCGACGATTGATTTTTGATAATACAACATGCGTTGTACGTCCGGGTGATTTTGAATGAGCGTTGGCGGGGTTTCTGGATCTTTATTGGTCAACTTTCTTCCTTGGCTCCGCTCAGACGCATATTGTTTGGAGAAATGATAGGCCGCCGATGCAATGTAAGCACCGCCCATTCCCACGCCAAGACGCGCTTCGTTCATCATTTGGAACATGTAAGAAAGACCTTTGTTGGGCTCCCCGACTAAATACCCAATCGAATCACCTTTATCCCCAAAGGAAAGGTGCAAAGCCGGCGTGGCTTTTTGGCCCATTTTATGGTAAAGTCCCATCGAAATAACTTCGTTGGAAACCCATTGACCATTTTCTTGTCGGCGCTTCGGAACCACAAAAAGCGAAATGCCTTTTGTCCCCTTAGGCGCTCCTTCCAAACGAGCCAATACCAAGTGAATAATATTTTCTGAAAAGTGATTGTCCCCCCCAGAAATAAATATTTTTTGGCCTTTAATGGAATAAGTTCCATTCCCCAAATCCTTTGCTGAAGTTGTTACGTCGTTCAACGAGCTCCCCGCTTGAGGTTCGGTTAAACACATGGTTCCAGTCCATTTTCCAGATAGCATGTTAGGAACAAAAGCTTGCTTCAATTCCTCAGATCCAAAACTAGCAATGAGGTGCGCCGCACCATTGCTTAAACCCGTGAACATGACTATGGAATTATTGGCTGCCCCTCGGATAAATTCATGGGCTCCACCAACAATCGATGGCAATTGTTGGCCCCCTTTTTCATAGGAAAATGTGGCTCCAATCATACCCGATTCCCCCATTTCTTTCACATAAGCCTCAACGCTTGGGTGTACCTGAACAGTACCGTCAACAAGTTCTGCTTGCTTGCGATCAGAATCTACATAATGGGGACGAAGGTGGCGTTCCGCGATTTGCTCGGCGGAATCGAGTACCATATCAAACATATCAGGTGCATAATCCGCATAACGGGGGTATTGGCACAAAGATCCATAATTGAATACCTCTTTCAGAATGAAGTCGAGGTTACGGCGGTCATATTCTCTCGGCATAAATTTTCAGTTTAGATGGAAACAAATTTGCAGAGAAAAAATTTATTATGCAAGCATACTATATTTTACATCGAAACGCTACCTTGGGCAATCCTTCCCGGTTTGCCAAAGGCAAAGCAATGGAAGAAAAAAATCAATCAATAAACTGGTAAATTAAACCCAATATTATAGGGTATCCATGCTGCCTTGCGGCAATCCCAGAGGGGATAATTTTTATAACGAATGTTATTAAATTCGACGAAATTGACAAGTTTATTGTAGGTCTCAAACGGAATCCCATTGTATCGATCCACTTTCAAACGGGATCTCGTTTTCCCTGCCACCATAAAATAGCCCAAAACCTGTTGGTCCGGATTATTCAAGCATTTCAGGTTCCCAATAATCTGCGCGGGTACCTTATCAAAAATACCTCCTCCTAAAGTCCGCTGATCTTCCTGGCGCTGCCAATAGGTATGCGTGGCTTTATCCACGGAATAAACTTCCAACTGTACCACCCAATCTGTAAAATCACGGTAATCGATGGAACCCAACGGAAGCTTAATCCTACTGCCGTCGACTAAAAAATCCGTGAGCAAAATGGGTTGGGTATTTTGAGGTGCTTGCCAACATTTACAATCACAGGCAGGTACGGGAGCCGGTGGGGGTGGGGGTTCTGGACAGGTCGTTAAAAACTGAATAAAATCTTGCCGTTTGATGAAATAATAATTCTCCGCCTGTTTTTTGTCGGAAACATAGCCAGCCAAATCAAAGCGCATATTTTCAACCTTTTCTGCCGTCACAAATTTGTATGCTAAGCCCTCCGCTTCCACAGGAGCAGTTAAAGTTTGCCAAGCTGAAGCAATATCCTGACCCGCTTGGGTCATGATTTTCAATTGATATTTCTTCCCTACAAGCCCAAGAAAGGAACTCGGGCTTTGGTAATATCCTTTGGCGGTTTCTTTCAAAGAAATCGCGACTCCAGCCTCATCGACGATACGAACATCCGCACCTTGAATGGGCTGACCCTGAAATTGAGTGACATCAAATGGCGAATATCCCGATGTGTAATTCAATCGAACCGAATAGGGACCAGCCATGTTGGACATTTCCCCATAGACGACAATCGCATTGCTTAAATTTTGCGTCTTGAAATCCGTGATCTCCGTTTCACAGGCCATCAACACGATCATCCAAGAAAATAGCAACAGTCTTTTCATCAGAATTTGAAGTTATAAGTGATGGATGGAATCGCTGCGCCCAACACCGATAGCTGAAATGTTCGCGCTTGATTAATCAAACCGGTTGATGATCGAAAGAATATCGAATAAGCATTTTGTCTAGCCAGCAAATTATAGACCGAAAAATTCCAACTACCCTGCCAGCGTTTACCTTCCTTGGGCTCAATTGTCAATCCCACATCCAATCGCATGTAGAATGGAATTCGCTCCTGATTTCGTAAAGTAAAACTCGGAGAGGAATAACCATCCAAAACAGGCGCAATCGTCGTTCCGCTCATATAAGTGTAGGTGCTTCCATTATATACATACGTATTTGGCTGTAAACCCGGCCGAGGAAATTGACCAGATGCATATTGCAAATCATATAATTCATTAAAGGCATATACCTTATACCGTGCATTGGGATAGGTGATAGGCCTGCCGGAAGTATAGGTAAAATTCGCGTTGAACGATATCCGCTTGGTCAACCGATTATTCAATACAAATTTAAAATTATGAGGCATGTCAAAATTGGCAGGAAATTCTTTCCCAAAATTCGCCGCAGGTTGATTTTGATTTTCCTCGATCAGACGAAAAGAACGCGAATATGTATAGGAAACCCACCCCGTTAATCGCGTTCCACGTGCTTTCTTTAAGAAAAATTCAGCTCCATACGCACGCCCCTTTCCTACAAGCAATTGTGTCTCCACCGTCGGATTCAAATACAGAGCCGCCCCGTCGATGTAGTCAATCACATTTGATAAGCGCTTGTAATAAAACTCTGCCGAAGCCTCAAAAACCGCATTTTGGGCATTCGTAAAATTCTTAAATAGACCCATCGAATATTGGTCAGCCACTTGTTGGGGTAAATACGGATTCGAATTCTTCCAAATATCCACCGGCGATACCGCCATCGTGTTTGACAACAAATGCATAAACTGCTGCATTCGATTAAATCCAAATTTAACGGATGTATTCGTATCCAATTTAACAGCCAATGAAAGCCGAGGCTCAAAACCTCCATACGATTGAATCACCTCGCCCGAGGCATATTGCAGGGTATCCGAAATCGAATTAAAGACCCGAGGAATTCCTGTTTTGTATCGAATAAACTGTTGGGGACCTAGCAACTGATAAAAGGCATATCGTAAACCGTAATCCAAACTCAAACGTTTTCCGATAGGCAAACTATGGCCCACATAAACGGCCATCTCGCGTGAACTCTCCGTTTGCATGGGGAAGGTATTAACGACCGACTTCTCCGCGTTGGGCCGGAAAGTTCCCGCATCATTTCGATAAGCATTCAACTCCGCACCCAAATCAATCCGACCGCGACCTTTAAAATCCAAACTCAAATCTTCACGGATCGTATTTTGGATGATCGAAGGTCGCCAAGTAAACTCATAACCCGACTTTAAGCCATCGATTCCGTATGAATAATCACTCGTAAATGCCGTAAAATGATGCGACCAATTCTTCCAAACCGCATGGTGCTGAAAACTCAAGGTCTTGGTTTGCCAAGAATAAAGTGTATCCGATGCAAATTTAAATCCGTCGTGACTGATATAGCCCGACAAAGATATCCGTTGGTTATCACCGATTCTTTGCGTCAATTTAAAATTCACATCATAAAAATCGGCCTTACTTTTCTGCAAAGCAGGATTTGGAAAATACCCCAAGTAAAAGTCCGACAAAGAACCACGAGCACCCAAAATCAAGGACGTTTTGCCCTTCACTAAGGGCCCATCAACCAACAAACGACTTGATATAGGACCTACCCCACCTTGCAAACTCCACGTGTCGAAATTCCCCTCCTTGACTCGGACATCTAAGACTGATGAAGCACGACCGCCATACATGCTCGGGATGCCGCCTTTATAAAGGCTCAAATCCTGAACCATGTCGGCATTAAATCCGGTGAAAAATCCAAATAAATGGGAGGTATTAAACAGGGGAACGCCATCTAATAGAACGAGGTTTTGATCGACGTTGCCACCCCGGACGTTGAAACCTGAAGCTCCTTCCCCTACGGTAGAAACGCCTGGAAGCAACATAATGGATCGAATAACATCGGCCTCGCCCATCAGATTGGGTAGTTTCTTGAGGGTCTTGCTCGACATTTTTTCCACCCCCATGATGGTTCGATTGACATTGGCATCGGACTTCTCTGCAGAAATGACGACTTCATCTAAAATCTGTTCTGATTTTTCTAGGAAAACACTCAAGCTTGTATTTTCCTTCAAATCAACTTTCCCTGTTTTGAATTTATACCCCAAACTTCGAAAAACCAGTTGATAAGACCGCGCAGGAAGCGTCAACGAAAAATGACCCGTCGAATCCGTCCTTGCACCAATGGATAATCCTGAAAATAAGACAGATGCTCCTTCGATTGGCGCCTTGGTTTCCATATCCTGAATAGTACCTGAAAAAAGAAAATATCCTCTCTTCTGACCAAACGAAACGAATGATAACATTAGACATAGCACGACGATTATCTGCCTCATTTCGTTTTATTTCGCAAGATTAAAATTCCTTTGGCTTTCTTCCAGGCCGGATCAAATCCCCCCACTGAAAATTTCGCTACCGCATGGCTTCCTAATACGACATCCAAATCGCCATCCCCTTCAATGTCGGCGATATCCATCACCGACCAACGACCCAAGTGATTCACAGGAATCGTCATTGGAGTAAATTGCTGACCCGTATTTTTAAAATAAATTAAGCCTTCGGCCGGGCGTTTTTCCACATCGGGGAACAAGGCAATGGATAACATATCTAAATCATTGTCTTGATCAACATCAGCTAACATCACCTTGGTAGCCCCATTTTGGGCGTAAAATGCCTGTTGCTTGAAACGCATTTGACCTTGATTCGTATAGACATAAACCCCATGATAAGGTTTTAAAATCGTTGAAAAATCCGCATTATCACCCGCCGTACAAACAATATCTAAATCGCCATCAGCATCTACATCCCCCATATCAAAGGAACTTGTTCCATAAATCGATGGGAAACGCAATAACATCCGCTCCTCAAATTTCAATTCCCCTTTATTCGTATAAAGCATAATTCGCTCATCTCCTTGCGCAAATAGCGCCACGATATCTAAACGACCATCCCCATTAAAATCCCGAATATCTACGTGAGTCGCACCCGTTTGCGGATTTAAAATCTTCTTGTTCCAAGTTTTCCCTTGTTTCGTCCAAACGGCCATCCCCCCTTCCTGAAATCCAAACTCACTAGAAATCAATTCGTCTTGTCCATCGCCATTTAAATCGACGGCTTTCAATTCGATTGGACGATTAAGGCCCTTAATTAAACTACGAGTTGCTGCGCTTTCATACACTTGAATGGAGCCATTGACATCCGGATTCGCTTGGGTCGTTGTACCAATAAACGTAAATAGATATTGCCCTTTCCAAGGCTCCACATAAGTCAAGGCATCTTGATTGTCTAAGTGCCTCAAAGGTTTTCCTTGAGCATCCAATACCCAGATGACTCGGTTCGATTGATCTCCCGCTATGATTTGATGTTTTTTTGCATCGATTCGAACAGCCGTAAAATTGGGGATTGTTCCTTTCGGTAAAGCGACCGACAAATCTTCCATCGTAAATAATTGACTTTCGACGGGCAAGGCGGGGTAATCTGGCGCCTTAAGTTCTTCGGGAGACTCATTCAAATAATAATCCTTGATTTTCTCCCAATCTTCATCAGGAATCAACTGCGAAGCCGGTCGCAAAATGGCATAATCGGAAAGAGGCTTTTGTAACTGATCAATCTCGCGTGAAACACCCAAAAGAATTCCCATGTAAGGGAGCGTCGAATACTTCCAGACATTTTGGGGCAATAAAGCTGGACTTGGCAACAAATGGCATGACTGGCAGTATTGTTTCGCTAATTGTTCTCCTTCTTTTACGTCAGGCTTGCAACACGCAAACATCAGAAAAAATACTGCCAGTAAGCCGTATGTTATACGCATTAATTCAAGCGTTTAAATATTTGCATACTCGCTGAATTACGTGTCACAAAATACAAAGGTCCTTTAGATGTATGAACAATTTTGATGTCGCGAACATCCCCATCCTGCATAAACCCTGTCTCCGTTGGAATCATTGGGCTAAATCCACCCTTGCCATTCCCTTTCAAAATCAAACCAAAAAAGGCATCATAACGTGCTTGATACATGGATGCTCCATTGAAATTACCCCCCAATAAAACATCCAAATTTCCATCCTGATCAACATCCTCCGTGCGAAGTACCATTACCTTAGAAACCTGTGCCAACGCTGGCAAGAAATGCATTTCAAATTTACCCTTTCCTTTATTTTCGATGTATACAGACTCAAAGGTATTGACCATCCGTTCCGTCGCATCATCTAATTCATTATCGCCAAACAAGTCCTCTACCGTATTTCCGGCAAACTCATTGTACTTGGTGTATTTCTTATTAATGATGCTCGGAATCTGCTTCCCCATCTCATCCTTACTGTTGATTGGGAACCAATCATCCCCTCGATTGTAAGAAATGATATGCTCTTCCATATCATTTTTATCGATGTCCTTAATTAACATGCGCAACTTACCATCCACTTGCTTTCGCAATTTGGTATTTGTCCCTAGGTTTCCCACCACAAAATCGATATCTCCATCTTTATCAAAATCGCCACTTGTCAATCCACCCCAAAATCCAGTGAATTCCTCTAAGCCATTCTCAATCAAATGAAACTTACCCCGTTGGTTTTCGTACGTTTTAATGGGCATCCAATCCCCAACCACCGTTAAGTCTTGGTCACCATCCTGATCAATATCCGCCCAAATCGCTTCCGTCAGCATCCCCGCTTCACGCAAATCGGGCGCCAAAGCCTGCGTTCGATCCGCAAATTGACCTTTGCCATTATTGACCAATAAATAAGATTTCGGAGAATAACCATAATGATAAGCAACTACTCGACCACCGACGAATAAATCGGTATCTCCATCCCGATCAAAATCGCATGGACGTACAACGGATTTATTATCGTACATCGCAGGCAGCGCCTTCACATCACGCGTGAAATTACCTTTCCCATCGTTTTTATAAAGACGATCAAATTGCTCTGGCATCTTATCGTAAAACTCATTTCCACCTGTCACCACGTATAAATCTAAATCCTTATCACCATCCGCATCAAAGAACAAAGCATCCACATCTTCATAAATACTATCCACCTTAAATGAGGTTTGTGGAGACAAGGCAAAGCCATTGGTTTTTTGAACATACAATTGACCTGCCTGGTATTTCGCACCCCCCACGTAAAAATCTTCCAAACCATCGCCATTCACATCACCCACCGCTAGTTTTGGTCCTTCAATCGATACTTTAAACGGAACCAAAAGCTCACGATTAAAATCAAAATAGGTATTTTCTTGATGTAAATAAGGGATGTTAAAGCTGTTCGTCACCTCTTCAAACAACGGTTTACTTGGAGTGAAGAATTGAAAATCTTTCACCAACATCTGTGCATTTTTTTGATCCAGCGTCAATAATTCATTAATCTTTGGATTCTTGATTAGCTGCATTTTCTCATTTTCCCAAATGACGATCAACGAATCAACTTGCGTCAATTGACCAATACCAAATAACAAGGTTGGCTCCACTGAACTCATAAATCCGCGCGTAGGCATCATCTGCTGAAGCTGCTGCCCATCCTTTGTTTTCAGGATAACTTTTGCCCCAATCCCAAAGGTATTCATGCCTTCCCCCTTGAATTTCACCTTCACGAAATTGTTCTTCAACAATTCTCGCGAGTGGTTTTCATAGATACCTGCTGGCTCATTCAAATTATTCGAAATCAAATCCAAATCCCCATCATTATCCAAGTCGGCATAGGAACTACCATTCGAAATCCCTTCCTCCTCAAACCCCCAAGTCAAAGATTTATCCTTAAATCGCAAATCCTTGGAACCCTGGAAAAGGTAATTATGCACCTTGCCACTTGGCATTAAATCGATGGCCTGTTGGTCTAATTTATGCGAAGTCGGCAAGCCATAGTGCAGGGAATCCCCAATCACAAATTTCAAATAATCCAAGTCGTTCGGCCGACGTAGGATTCCGTTCGAAACAAAAATATCCTTTAATCCATCCCCGTCGTAATCGGCCATTAGGGTACTCCAACTCCAATCCGTGGCAGCTACGCCGGAGGAAGCAGCAATGTCAGCAAATTTTTGACCGCTCATGTTTAATTGCAAGCAGTTCCGACTGTATTGATTGAAATAGCCGAACTGCAACTTGTACATGTAGATATCCAAAGGATCCTCACCGACCGATGATTTCTCCACTTTTTCATCCTCCGGATACATGTCCAGGGTCATCACATCTTGGTAACCATCATTGTTAATATCCGCAATATCTGATCCCATCGAGAAGCGACTCAAGTGCTTGAAATGCTCTTTAATCCCTTCTTTGTAAGTACCATCTTTTTGATTAATGTAATAATAATCATCTTCATGAAAGTCGTTGCTAACATAGATATCAAGCCAACCGTCGTTATTCAAATCAGCGACTGAAATCCCCAATCCATAACCCATTGCGGCTTGGTAGATTCCGGATTCTGCCGAAATATCTTTGAACTTTCCACCGTCATTGCGGTATAGGTAATCGCCGGCTTCGTTGTCTTTCAACATACGCGTATTCACACGGTCATAGGAACGGGTATTGTGAACGGCATGGTTCAGTAAATAACAATCTAAGTCACCATCCTTGTCATAATCGAAGAAAGCAGCTTGTGTCGAAAAGCCCGTAAAATCAAGTCCATATTCATTCGCTTTTTCAGTAAATGTATTATCCCCATTATTGATATAAAGCTCATTCGAACCTTCCATCCCTTTGAAATTACTCACGGAGCAAACATAGATATCCAGGAAACCATCCCCATTGATATCAGCCATCGTGACGCCTGTTTTCCAGTCGGAGAATCCCTCAATGCCGGCCTTCTCGGAGATATCCTCAAATTCCATGTTACCCTTATTCAGGTACAACTTATTCTTACCTTGGTTGGAGGTAAAGAACAAATCGACTAAACCGTCGTTGTTGATATCGCCTGAGGCAACCCCTCCGCCATTGTAAAAATAGAGGTAATCGAGGATGTTAAAATCGGGGGTTTCTTTGATTTGATTGGTGAAATCAATGTGTGTTTTCGAGGCAGGCAATTTCTCGAACAATTGCACATCATCGCCTGATTTACATGAAAGAAAACCACAGGATAAAATGAAAAATGCGAGATACTTATTCATAGACTACTTATTATTTTACTTGAAACACTTGTGCTTTGTCATTGTTTTTAGCGAGGACAACAAAATTCCCTCCTTTTGATTTCGCGATAGACATCTTGCGAACCTGACCACGCGTCTGGAAGCCGGTCTCTTTCGAACGTTGCGCGACGAATTTCCCTTTTCCTAATCCCTTCAGCATCAATCCATACATGGCGTCGAAACGACCCCATTCAGGCAATGAATCGAAGAAGTTTCCGGCTAAGAGGATATCAACCTTTCCATCGTGATCGAAATCGGATACCTCAATTCCCCGAATCGGAGAAAATTGCGCTTCGTAAGGCAATGCCTGAAGGCTAAAATTACCTTTACCATCATTGATTAGGAAAGCCGATTCCGTCGTCGTGATTTGGCGAAGTACCATGCCTTCTCGTTGCTCATCGGAATACAATTCCTCCACCGTTTTATTCGCATAATCTTTGTACTTAATGAACTTCTGCTTAATAGCCGGTGTCGCACGTTGCAATTCCCCTTTCAAGACCATAGGATAAGTATTCCCGTCCTCTGTGACGCAGGAAATAATCTGTTCGACGGTACCATTTTTATCGAAATCGTTCACGGAAAGTGTTGCAGGGAAATCGACAGAAGCCTTGATTTTTGAATTCAGGCCAAAGTTCCCCGCAATGAAATCCATGTCGCCATCACCGTCGATATCAGCTGGCTTTAAACATCCCCAAAGTCCCTCAGACCCGGGCACCATTTCTTGCTTGACCAATTTACGCCCTCGTTCATTTTTAAATACGACGATACCACCCCAGTCTTGAGCCACCACCAAATCGGCATAACCATCTTTGTTCACATCGGTCCATTCTGCATCCGTCACCATGCCCAGATCAGTAATTTCAGGCATAAATCGCTTCGAATAATTCTTAAATCCTCCAGTTCCGTCATTGATGTACAAATTACTACTTGGGCTAAAGCCATATTTGGTCGAAACCATCCGAGAACCGACAAACAAATCCAAATCTCCATCATGATCCATATCGGCTGCAGTCGCACAAGAACCATTTTCAAAGATACTTGGGAAACGTAAATCACGTTTAAAATTCCCTTTCCCATCATTCAAATACAACAAATCATGTAACTCGGGCGCATTCACCTCAAACTCATTACTCCCCGTAACCACAAACAAATCTAAATCTTTGTCACCATCCGCATCAAAGAATAAGGCATCCGTATTCTCTGTGGTTTGGTCAAGATTGAAGTCGGCCTGCGCACTTTCCTTAAACTGACCATTCGACTGCTGAATAAATAATTGCTTCCTCTGTCCTGCGGCTCCTCCCATGTATAAATCGTCTAAACCATCACCATTCACATCTCCCACGGCCATCGCAGGTCCTTGGGTAGAGAACTTCTGCTTTAACAATACATCACGATCCCAGTCGTTAAAAAGACTTTCTTGATGGGTATAATTTAATTTTGTCGACGTCACATCCGCGAAATATTGCTTGGCTACAAAGGGTGAATATTTGAACTGTTGGGATGCTTTCTGGTAATCGAGTGTTAAGACTTGATCCGCTTTCACCGACTTCAAAACTTGCATCTTGTCGTCCGGCCAAATGATCTGAAGTGAATCGATTTTCCCGTTTTGGCCTAAACCAAATAGCATTTGATGATCACTCGATGATTGGAAACCACGGTTAGGCATTTGCTGGAGCACCTTGATGTTACCTTGTTGATATAAAGTAACCTTCGCCCCAATCCCATTCAAATTGCGACCTGTACCTTTCAAATGAATGGTCAAATAATGATTCTTTAATTTCTCATTTGTCTTGTTTTTAAATACAGACAAAGGGGCATTCACATTATTGACCACTAAATCCAAATCGCCATCATTATCCAAATCGCCGTAGGCAGAACCATTCGAAAAGCCAGGTCCTTCCAATCCCCAAGATTTTGCTTGGTTAGAAAATTTGAGATTCCCTTCGTTTTTGAAGGCATAATTGGGGATAGGAACGGAAGAAATTTTATCTGTAAATTCTTTGTAGTCGAACTTCTTGCCATTCAACATCTGTTGCATCGTATTTCGATCGCCCAAGAAATCCACGAAATCCTGATCTGTCAAATCTTTGGCAATTCCATTTGCAACGAAAATATCCTTTTGACCATCGTTGTCCATGTCGAAAATAAGTGCCCCCCAAGACCAGTCGGTCGCATGTACGCCTGCTAATTGACCCACCTCGCTGAAAGTCCCGTCTCCGTTATTTAACTGGAGATTATTCCGCATGTATTGGTGCCAAAAGCCTCGTTTCAACTTAAGTTCAACCAGGTTATATCCCTCAAAGATGGATGTCGTTTTTAGACGACGATCATCGCCAGGAAGCATGTCGGTGACAAAGATATCGAGGTTGCCGTCGTCATTGATATCTGCAATATCGGCTCCCATGGAACTCAAGGAGATATGCGGCATTTGATTTTCTAGATCCTCTTTAAAAGTTCCATCGTGTTGATTGATGTACAAATAATCACGTTCGTAGAAATCGTTTGATATATAGATATCGGGCCAGTTGTCGTTATTCACGTCCCCGATTGTAATTCCTAAACCAAAACCGATTAAGCTGCCATAGATGCCTGCTTTTTCGGAAACATCCGTAAACTTGATGCTCTTGCCGTCTGGACTGTCATTGCGGAACAATTTGTCGCCGCCTAATTTATCGC
>JACCDK010128699.1_pt1 | contig 17052 bp, 16 predicted proteins | sample 7445871 | NCBI WGS metagenome assembly JACCDK01 (sample SAMN15323436, study PRJNA562643) | freshwater metagenome | isolation source: river surface water | place: USA:Blue River Watershed | collected 2017-08-15
GATCACCGATTCTTCTGCTGCTGCTGAATCCTTTGCCGACAGGTCCGTCATGGTCACAGCATAATCCCTGCTGCCGCATCGGCTCAGCCTTTGGGGTCGGTCAATGCGCCAACCTTGATGCCCGTCAAGGCAAGCGCTTCCGCAGTGCCGCACGATACGGGCCGTAAGCAGTCAAATAATGACACCGCCCGAACAGGAGCAAGCCATGGAACAAGTCTTCACCGTCTCTGGCATGAGTTGCGGTCACTGCGAGCGAGCCATCACTCAAGCGCTGCAGCAAGTTGACCCGCAGGCGCAGGTGCACATCGACCGAACGGCTCAGCAAGTGCGGGTTGAAAGCACGCACAAGCGGGAAGACCTGGCTTTGGCTATTGCCGGCGAAGGCTATCAGGTGCAGTAGGGTTTGTTTGTGGTCTTTGCAGGACCTTTACAAAACCTCACCGCCGGCGCACGCGCCAGACACATACCGACTGCACACTGCTCACTCCGGAACCCCGGGTTTGCTGCCTTTAGAAAGGACCTCTGACATGACCACGATCAGCTCTCATCAACACATTGGTCGCTTGATCACCGCAGCCCTGCTGGGCGCTGCCAGCCTCAACCTCTGGGCGCAATCGGCCCCGCCGAGCGCCACCCCGCCGGCTGCCGCAGAGCACCGGCCGATGGAACGCATGCATGCTCAACACCAGGGGCACTTGCAAGCGCTCAAATCCAAACTACAGCTGACGGCCGAGCAAGAGCCGGCGTGGATGGCTTTTACGGGCGCCTTGACGCCGCCGGCGCGGCCTGCCATGGCCGACCGGCAAGCCCAGCGGGCCGAGATGGCCAAGCTACCCACCCCCGAGCGCATCGACCGCATGAAAGCCCTGCGCGAACAGCGCCAAGCCGAGATGAATGCACAGGCCGAACGTCGCGGACAAGCAAGCAAGGCCTTTTATGCCAGCCTGCGCCCCGAGCAAAAGAAAGTGTTCGACGAAGAGACGGCGCGGTTTATGACTCACCGTCACGGGCCCCGGGCGCACGGTGGCCGACATGGCCACGGCTGATCATCCTCCGCCCAAGGGGCGGACACCGATCAGCGCCGCATGGAGCCAAAAAGCAAACGCGGCCCATGCCAGCAGGCCCAGCCCGACCGCCACCACGGTCGGGCCCATTCGCCCCGGGGCATAGCTGATCTGCTCGCGCCGATCACGCCGCCGCGACGCAATGAACAGCAGCACCGACCACGCCAGAAAAGCACCAAACAGCAACAGGTCTGCCAACGTGTTATTGGCCAACAAGTGCCCCAAGGCCCATGCCTTGGTACCCAGCACCATGGGATGATGCAAACGCGACTTGATCAGATTGCCCGGCACATACGCGGCCACAAACAGCACAAAGCCCAGCAATGTCAGCAAGGACGCGGCATGCCTGAGCCCTGTGGGCGTGGCCCACAGCACCACCGGCTCCAGACGCAGCTGGCCCCAACCTGCCACCAGCAGCCACAAACCGAGCAAAGACACCACGGTGTAAAGGCCCTTCCATGGCTTCGGGCCCAGACGCTGAATCATCGCGGTTCGCCAACCTTCTGCGAAGATTCGCACAGAATGCATGCCCAAAACCAAAACCAGCCCTGCCGCAAATTCCAGCATCTTGCAAACTCCTTGATTCGCCGCAGTATAGAAACCAGCTGGCTACACGGCCACCGTCCTGTCCCTACGCTTTGCAGGTTTTCAGGTTGTCCGCCCTTCGTGGCTTTTCAATGAGCCTGCACCACACCACCTCTCACCGGCCCTTGGCCGCGCCCCCCGCAGACCGTCCTGTGGGCTGCACGATCAAGGTGTTGACGGTCAACATTCACAAAGGCTTTACCGCCCTGCGCCGTAAAGTCATGCTGCACGAACTCAGAGAGGCGGTGCGCGCTGTCGGGGCTGATCTGGTGTTTTTGCAGGAAGTCAGCGGCAGCCACAGCCTGCACCCTGCGCGCTACAGCAACTACCCGTCCGCGCCGCATTACGAATTTTTAGCCGACAGCATCTGGCCCCAGTACGCCTACGGCCGTAACGCCGTTTACACCGAAGGTCACCACGGCAATGCGGTGCTGTCCAAGTTTCCGATCTCTCATGTTGAAAATCGCGACGTGTCCATTGCAGGCCCCGAGCGCCGTGGTCTCTTGCACTGCGTGGTGGAGCTGCCCAACGGACAAGGCCCCTTGCACGCAGTCTGCGTACACCTGGGGCTGCTGGAGTCACATCGCCGCCAGCAAATGCAAATGCTGTGTAAGATGGTGCGTGAAGACATGCCGCCGCAAGCCCGCGTGGTGGTGGCTGGTGACTTTAACGACTGGCGGCGGCGTGCCCACGCACAGCTAGAACAAGGAGCGGGGCTCCAAGAGGTTTATGTGCAAGCGCACGGCCGCGCTGCCCGGACCTTCCCGGCGCGCTTACCCATCCTGGGGCTGGACCGCATCTATGTGGCCCGAGCCCACGCACACCGTCCCCTGATGCTGCCCCGCAGGCCCTGGACCCATTTATCGGATCATGCGCCGCTAGCCGCCGAGATCCAGTGGTGATCATGCGCCCCTGAGGGACCACCCCGTCGGGGCTTAAGCGTCCAGCGGAGGCTGCGGCCGTGCCCTGCGGCTGTGCGACTGGTTGTCTGCTCCGCGCAAAGCCAGCCGGTCCGAGCGGCTCATCGGCGTACGTTTGCCCTGGTTTATTTGTGTCGGGCTTTGCGCCCCGCGCTTGTTGAGGTCATTGGCCAGCTTGCCCCCCGACCCCGGCTTGTTGGGTTTGCGCCGTGTGCTGCTGTTTTGACCCATGCCCGACTCCCTGATGGTGTTCGGGCATTGTGGTGGGGTGTTAGGGGCGGGTGTGTCGGACGGGGGCTTTTATCGCCGTCTGACCCCCAAGGCACAGCAGTTCACACATCAATATTCGCAGCCCTCAACGCATTGGTTTCGATGAAGTCTCTGCGCGGCTCGACCTCGTCGCCCATGAGCATTGAAAACACATGGTCGGCTTCAATGGCGTCGTCAATCTGTACGCGCAGCAGGCGGCGCACCGCTGGATCCATGGTCGTTTCCCAGAGCTGTTCGGGGTTCATCTCGCCCAGGCCCTTGTAGCGTTGCCGCGCCGTGCCGGCCTCGGCCTGGGCCACCAGCCATTGCATGGCCTGGCGGAAGTCGCGCACCCGCTCTTGCCGCCGCCGCTCCCCCTCGCCGCGCATAACCACCGCTTCTTCCGAGAGCAAGTTGCGAAACGTCTGGGCCGCTTCGGCCAGGGTGGCGTAGTCGGCCCCATGCACAAAGTCTTGGGTGATCAGGCTGCTCTTGACATTGCCATGGTGCCGGCGGCTGATGCGCAACACCGGCTTGTCGCTGCGCACATCAAATTCGCCGGCGACTTGTGCTTCAGGCAGATGGCTTTGCAGCGCTACGGCGCTGGCCTCTGCCGCAGCCACGGTGTCCAGATCGAGCGCCACGCCATCGGCCACAGCGCGCAAGGCCTCGCGGTCCATGAAGCCACTCAAGCGGTTAATCACAGCCTCGGCCAATTGATGCTTGCGTGCCAATTCGGCCAGGGTGTCACCGCTTAGCACAGTGCCTCGGCCGGTATCGATGCTGGCTTCTTTGAGAGCAATGCGCATCAAAAAGCCATCCAGGGCTGCCGCGTCCTTCAGGTACAGCTCTTCCTTGCCCGCCTTGACTTTGTACAGCGGCGGCTGGGCAATGTAGATATGCCCGCGCTCCACCAGCTCGGGCATTTGGCGGTAGAAAAAAGTCAGCAACAGGGTTCGGATGTGCGCGCCGTCCACGTCGGCATCGGTCATGATGATGATGCGGTGATAGCGCAGCTTGGCCACGTTGAAATCATCGGCACCACTTTTGCCTTCGCTGGAACCAGTCTGGCCAATGCCCGTACCCAGGGCGGTGATCAAGGTCAGGATTTCATTGCTGGTCAAAAGCTTTTCATAGCGGGCTTTTTCCACATTAAGAATCTTGCCGCGCAGCGGAAGGATGGCCTGAAATTTCCGGTCACGTCCCTGCTTGGCCGAGCCGCCGGCTGAATCGCCCTCGACGATGTAGATTTCGCAGAGCGCCGGGTCTTTTTCTTGACAATCGGCCAGCTTGCCTGGCAAGCCCATGCCGTCGAGTACGCCTTTGCGGCGGGTCATCTCTCGGGCTTTTCGGGCGGCTTCTCGGGCCCGCGCGGCTTCGACGATCTTGCCGCAAATGATTTTGGCGTCGTTGGGCCGCTCTTCTAAGAAATCGGTCAAGGTCTTCGCCACGATGTCTTCAACCGGGCCTAGCACCTCGCTGGAGACCAGCTTGTCTTTGGTCTGGCTTGAAAATTTGGGCTCGGGCACCTTGACGGAGAGCACACAACACAGGCCCTCGCGCATGTCGTCGCCGCTGACCTCCACCTTGGCTTTTTTTGCCAGTTCGTGAGTTTCGATGTACTTGCTGATCACGCGTGTCATCGCCGCGCGCAGGCCGGTCAGGTGGGTGCCGCCGTCTCGCTGCGGAATGTTATTGGTAAAGCACAAGACGTTTTCGTTGTAACCACTGTTCCACTGCATGGACACTTCGACACCCACATTGGTGCCCTGTTCACTCTGGCGGTCGCCTGTGGCATAAAACGCATTGGGGTGCAGTACCTGTTTGCCTTTGTTAATGAAGTCCACAAATCCTTTGACCCCGCCCGCGCCCGAAAAGTCGTCTTCTTTGCCGCTGCGCTCGTCCTTGAGCCGAATGCGCACCCCGTTGTTGAGAAAGCTCAACTCGCGCAAGCGCTTGCTCAGAATTTCGTAATGAAAGTCATTGTTCTCTTTGAAGATCTCTGCGTCTGGCAAAAAATGAACTTCTGTGCCGCGCTTGTCCGTCTCGCCCAAAATTTTCATGGGAGAGACCTCCACCCCTTCCACGCTTTCAAGCAGGCGGTTTTGCACAACCCCTCGGCTAAATTCAAGCGTGTGCACTTTGCCATCGCGCCGAATCACCAGGCGCAGCATGCGGGACAGCGCATTGACACAGCTCACGCCCACACCATGCAAGCCCCCAGAGACCTTGTAGCTGTTTTGGTTGAACTTGCCGCCAGCATGCAGTTCGGTCAGCGCAATCTCAGCGGCTGACCGTTTGGGCTCGTGCTTGTCGTCCATCTTGATGCCGGTGGGAATTCCACGCCCGTTGTCCACCACACTGATCGAGTTGTCGGTGTGAATGGTGACCACGATGTCGTCGCAATGCCCGGCCAGAGCCTCATCAATCGAGTTGTCAACCACCTCAAAAACCAGGTGGTGCAACCCGGTGCCATCGGAGGTGTCCCCGATATACATACCCGGGCGCTTTCGGACCGCCTCCAGACCTTCCAAAATTTGAATGGCCGATTCACCATAAGCTTGTGACGCCTCTGAATCCGGCTTTTGGGTGGCCAACAGAACCTTTTCTACGGAAAGGACGTGCTGATCGGTCGACTGCTTAGCGGTTGTCATGGATGGAATTTGAAGGTCTTAAAAACGAACAAACCCGCGCCAGGGCGCGGGCTAAGGCATGGGTCACACCCAGCTCGCGACGTCATATGCGCATGGGCATGACGACGTACTTAAAGTTCATGTCATCGGGAATGGTGAGCAGTGCCGAATTGTTGGAATCGGCCAACTCCATTTTGACCATGTCCTGGCTCATGTTGGTCAGCACATCAATGAGATAGGTCACGTTAAAGCCGATCTCAATGCTGTCCCCGTTGTAGTCCACGTCGAGTTCATCGACAGCTTCTTCTTGTTCAGCATTGTTGGTGGCCACGCGCAGGGTGCCCGGGTCCAAGTTCAGCCGAACCCCCTTGAATTTTTCGCTGGTGAGAATGGCTGTTCTTTGCAAGCTCGCCAACAGAGACAAGCGACCCAACACAACAATGTTCTTGTGATTTTTGGGGATGACACGGTTGTAGTCCGGAAATTTCCCCTCCACCAGTTTGGTGACAAATTCCATGCCGTCAAATCTGAACTTGGCCTGGTTACCTGCAAATTGCATCTCGATGGCACCTTCTTGGTCGCTCAGCAAGCGCTGCAATTCAAGCACGGTCTTGCGCGGCAAGATGACTTCTTGGCGCTGCTGCACATCAACATCAAGGTCAGCCGACGAGAACGCAAGCCGATGGCCATCCGTGGCCACCAGGCTCAGCTGCTTGCCCTCAGCTACAAACAAAATGCCATTGAGGTAGTAGCGGATGTCATGCACCGCCATGGCAAAGGACACCTGGGCCAGCAGCGCCTTCAGCGTTTTTTGCGGCACCGAAAAAGCCGGACCAAACTGGGCCGATTCCTGCACCAGTGGAAAATCTTCAGCCGGCAAAGTTTGCAAGGTAAAGCGGCTCTTGCCGCCCTTGAGGATCAACTTGTTTTGTTGGGACTCAAGCGACACCACCTGATCACTGGGCATGGACCGCAAGATGTCGATAAGCTTGCGCGCTCCAACCGTGGTCGTGAACTGCCCACCATCACCACCGAGTTCGCTCTGGGTGCGGATTTGTATTTCAAGATCGCTGCTGGTCAACTCAAGCTGCTGCGCGTTTTTGCGGATCAGCACGTTGGCCAGGATCGGCAAGGTGTGGCGACGTTCAACGATGCCAGCCACCGACTGCAAGGCAGCCAGAACTTTTTCTTGTGGGGCTTTGAGGACGATCATGCGGTGTTGTCTTTCTTGTCTTCTTTATGTCTTCAATTAAAGAATAGTAGTCGTAGTAGAAGGCGGGCCTGCCTGTGGATACCCCTATTTTCGCTTTTTTAATCAACTACTTTTCATTCGGCCAACGCTGGTGATAGCTTGTTGCTGCCGATTCCGCGCCATGGGGATAAAACCGGTGCTTGCTCGTGGTTTGTGGATAAGAAGGGGCTTGTTCAAAACTTGTCCCCAAAGTTGTTGTCGATGGCATGTTGGGTTCGTGGTTAGCCGGAACTGTCAACCCTTGAGGGTTTGCTCGAGCACATGAAGTTGTTGATTGAGTTCAGCAATTTGTTGTCGTTCGGCGCTCATTTTTCGAACGGCATGCAGCACGGTGGTGTGGTCACGGCCACCAAAAAGTTCACCAATTTCAGGTAGGCTTTTTTGGGTGAGTTCTTTGGCCAGGTACATGGCAATCTGCCTCGGCCGGGCAATGCTGGCGGGCCGCTTTTTGGAGTACATGTCAGCGACCTTGATCTTGTAGAAGTCGGCAACGGTCTTTTGGATGTTTTCTACCGAGATCTGTCGGTTCTGGATGGACAGCAGATCCCGCAAGGCTTCACGGGTGAGTTGAATCGAAATGTCCTTCTGATTGAAGCGAGAGTACGCCAAGATCTTGCGCAGCGCCCCTTCGAGTTCGCGCACATTCGAACGCACATTCTTAGCAACGAAAAACGCCACCTCTTCGGGCATGGTGGCTCCTTCAAGCTCGGCCTTGCGAATGAGAATGGCGACTCGCATTTCAAGCTCTGGGGGCTCGATGGCCACCGTCAGCCCGGAATCGAAACGTGAAACCAGGCGCTCGTGGATGTCAGTCAACCCCTTGGGATAGGTGTCGCTGGTCATCACAATGTGCGATTTTTTGGCCAGCAATGCTTCGAACGCGTTGAAGATCTCCTCTTGGGTTCTGTCCTTGTTGGCGAAAAATTGCACATCGTCGATCAGGAGCAAATCCAGGGAGTGGTAGCGTTGCTTGAACTCGTCAAAAGTCTTGCGTTGATACGCCTTAACCACATCCGAAACAAACTGCTCGGCGTGGATGTAGAGAACTTTGGAATTAGGCTGATCGGTCAGCAATTTGTTGCCGATAGCGTGCACCAGGTGGGTCTTGCCCAGGCCGACCCCACCGTAAATAAACAGAGGGTTGTAAAGCTGACCCAGGCTGCTGGCCACATGCATGGCAGCGGCACGACCCATGCGGTTGGCAGAGCCTTCGATCAGGGTTTCAAAGGTCAGCGCTGAATTGAGCCGGGTCTTGAAGCCAAGCTCCGAATCATCACCAGGCATTGAGCGCATCGGTTCGAGCAAGGGCCCCAGGTCCTGATTGATGGGGCCATTATTCGCAATGGATATTTTGGGAGTGATCGCTAACTCAAGATACAAGTCGCGCCCTGAAAATCGACGCAACAAACTCTGAATTTGCTGGCTGTATTGGGTCCGTATCCAATCGAGTTTGAACCGGTTAGCCACCCAGAGGGTGAACTTGTTCAGGTCTTCCTGAAACTGGGGGACCAGTGGTTTGATCCAGGTGTTGAACTGCTGTTCAGGCAGATCCTGTGCCAGTTGTTCAAGGCAACGCGCCCACAGTTCGGGCGTCAGGGGAGCTTCAAGGGCCTCTTGCATTGGGGGGTCATGCCTCTGTGTGGCGGCGCATGCGTGGGCGCCGCTTCTTGTGGATATCTGTTTCTTGCGGTTCAGTGCATTCTAGACCGATGAGCCACTTATCCACAATCTTGACAGCACCCAGAAATTAAGCTTGCCAATCGCCCAAGAGAGGGCGAGTCGGCGGGCGGCTTGACCGCGGCGCGCAGGGACATTCGTCGCACGGGGCCGGCATCGGTCATAATCGCGGGTTTCCCCTCGCCGGCGCCTTGCCGGTTCTGAGCGGACGATTCCGAAGGACAGATCATGAAACGCACGTACCAACCGTCGAAAGTCAAACGCGCCCGCACCCACGGCTTCCTGGCTCGCATGCGCACACGCGGCGGCCGGGCCGTCATCAACGCCCGGCGCGCCAAAGGCCGCAAGCGTCTGGCCGTCTAAGCCAGTCAGGCCCAGCGGACCAGGTTTTGCTAAAGCTCAAGACCCGGGCGCAGTTTGAGGCCGCCCTCAAAAGTGAAGTGGTGGCCCGAAGCGAACATTTCGTTTTGCACTGCCTGCGCACGCGTCCCCGTGTCGGGCCGGGTGAGGCCCCACTGATTCATGTGCCCTCTGCCGCAAGGCAAGCACCAAGCCCCCACGATCAATCCGCCATGGCTTGGCCGTCCGGTCCGGCCTTTGGTGTGCTGGTCCCCAAACGCTGGGCTGCGCGAGCAGTGACCCGGAACATGATCAAGCGCCAAGCCAGAGAGATCGCACAGGAGTCGCTGGCTCACGAGCAAGGGCGGGCCCTGTTCTTGTTGCGCCTTCGTCGGGCCTGGCCGCCGCAGCAATTTACAGCCGCTTCGTCGCCCGCCTGGGTGGCCGAGGTGCGGCAACAACTGCTGAAGATTTTTTCCTCGCTTGAAACCCGCCCATCATGAAGCCAGCGTGGTTGTGGCGTCTGCCGCAAAACATCTTGATGGGTCTGGTTCGTCTTTACCGGCTTTTACTAAGCCCTAGTTTGGGCAGCGCCTGTCGGTTTGAGCCAAGCTGTTCACAATATGCGCTGCAGGCCTTGCAACAGCACGGTGCGGCCGGAGGCAGTTACCTGACCTTGCGCCGCCTGGTTCGCTGCCACCCCTGGTGTGATGGCGGCCACGACCCCGTCCCCGCGCGTCTTTTTGATCGTCTTCGTACTTCTTCTTCAGATCCGTCTTCATGAACGAAATTCGTCGCACCATTTTGTGGGTCATCTTTGGCTTTTCCATGGTTCTGCTTTGGGACCAGTGGCAAATTCATAACGGCAAAAAGCCGACTTTTTTCCCGCAACCTACGGCGCCGCAAACGGCTCCCGCTGCGCCAGCTACACCGGGAGGCGCAACCCCATCAGCGGCGACTCCGGTCCCGGTCGCGGCGGTGCCGACAGCTGCTGCACCGGCCGCGCCGGCCGCCGCCCCGCCCACAGGTGCTTCGGTCGGAGCGCCGCAACGAGAGCGCATCAACATCAAAACCGATGTGCTTGAGCTGACCTTCGACACCGAAGGGGGCTCCTTGGTGAAATCGGTTTTTTCTCGTTATGCGGACTTGCAGTCCCCTGGAAACAACTTTGTGCTGTTTGATGAGAGCAAAGACCGGGTCTATCTGGCGCACACGGGCCTGATCGGGGCCCCCGGAACGGGTTTGCCCAATCACAAGACGGTGATGACCGCAGCGCCCGGCCCACGCGAACTCGCACCGGGACAAGACCAGCTTGAGCTGCGCTTTGAATCGCCGGAGGTGGGCGGCGTCAAACTGGCCAAGACCTATCTGTTAAAGCGAGGCAGCTATGTGGTGAATGTTCGGCATGAGCTGACTAACACGGGCACCGCACCGGTAAATCCGCAGCTGTATTTCCAGTTGGTGCGCGATGGCAACAAGCCGGCGGGCGAGTCGGCCTTCTATTACACCTTCACAGGTCCGGCGGTTTACACAGAGGCCAAGAAGTTTCAGAAGATTGAATTTAGCGACATCGAAAAAAACAAGTTCGAGGCCGAAAAGCAGGCCGACAGTGGCTATATCGCCATGGTGCAACACTACTTTGCGTCGGCCTGGCTGTTGCCCCAGGGGCAGAACCGCGACATCTTCCTGCGCAAGGTTGACAACAACCTGTATGCCGTCGGCTTGATTGCGCCGCTGGCTGCGCTGGCGCCTGGCGCCAAGCAATCCTTTGAGTCGCAGTTGTTTGTGGGCCCCCAGGAAGAAAAGCAGCTCGAAGCATTGGCTCCCGGCTTGGAGCTGGTGAAGGACTATGGTTGGTTCACCATCCTGGCCAAACCCCTGTACTGGTTGCTCTATGAGCTTCACCGCTTTATTGGCAACTGGGGCTGGGCCATCGTGGCGCTGGTCTTCTTGATCAAGCTCGCTTTCTATTGGCTCAATGCCAAGGCGTATCAGAGCATGGCCAAGATGAAGGCCATCAATCCCCGCATCATGGAACTGCGTGATCGTCTGAAAGACAAACCGCAAGAGATGCAGATGGCCATGATGAATCTCTACAAGCAAGAGAAGGTCAATCCCATGGGCGGATGCTTTCCGATCATGGTGCAGATCCCGGTCTTCATTGCCCTGTATTGGGTGCTGCTCTCCAGCGTCGAAATGCGCAACGCCCCGTGGGTGGGGTGGATTGCCGACTTGTCGGCACCCGACCCCTATTTCATCTTGCCTATTTTGATGACGCTGACGACGCTGTTGCAGACGGCGCTCAATCCGCTCCCGCCCGACCCCTTGCAGGCCAAGCTGATGTGGCTGATGCCTTTGATATTCAGCGTGATGTTCTTTTTCTTTCCAGCGGGACTGGTCCTGTACTGGATCACCAACAATATTTTGTCGATTGCGCAGCAGTGGGTGATCAACACACGCATGGGCGTACCGCCGCAATTTAACTTGCCCAAGTTCAAATGATTCACCGGGCCGCTTGAAGCGGCCCTTTTTTCGGGGGTTGTCATGCTGGCCCGTCAACAAGACCCGATCGTTGCCATCGCTACCGCGCCGGGTCGGGGTGCGGTGGGCATCGTTCGTGTGTCGGGTGCTGGGCTTACATCTTTTGTTCGGGCCCTGTGGGGCGCCCCTCTGCAGGCGCGCGTTGCAAGCTATGGTGCCTTTCGGGATGCGGACGGACGCGTGATCGACCAAGGTCTGGCGATCTTCTTTCAGGCGCCGGCCTCGTACACCGGAGAAGATGTGCTGGAGTTGCAGGCGCATGGTGGGCCTGTGGTGCTGCGGCTCTTGCTGCAACGCTGTTTGCAACTGGCTGGCGAACCAGACCCGCTGACGGGCAGCGCCCGCCTTGCAGGTCTGCGATTGGCTGAACCGGGCGAGTTCACTCGACGCGCTTTTCTCAATGGCAAGATGGACCTGGCGCAGGCAGAAGCGGTCGCCGACTTGATTGATGCCAGCACGGAGGCGGGCGCCCGATCGGCGGCACGCTCCTTGGCCGGTGATTTCTCCAGAGAAGTTGATCGCTTGATGCAGCAGTTGGTGCATTTACGCATGCTGGTAGAGGCAACCCTCGACTTTCCGGAAGAGGACATCGACTTCATCGAGCAGTCGGATGCGCGCGGCCAGCTGGATGCCTTGCGTCAGCGCCTCGATGCAGTGCTGCAGCGTGCGGGGCAAGGCGCGATCTTGCGCGAGGGCATCCGGGTGGTGATTGCGGGTCAGCCCAATGCGGGCAAGAGCTCTTTGCTCAATGCGCTGGCCGGGGCTGAGCGAGCGATCGTCACGCCCATTGCGGGCACCACCCGTGACAAGGTGACCGAACTGATACAGATCGACGGCGTACCCCTGCATGTGGTGGACACCGCGGGCTTGCGGGAAAGCAGCGATCTGGTGGAACAACTCGGCATAGAAAGAGCGTGGCAAGAAATACAAGCGGCCGATGCAGTGCTGTTTTTGCACGACTGGCCCCGGTATCAGGCCGGCGACGATGAGGGGCGGATCTACCGCGAGCAAGATGCACAGATTGCTCGCCAGTTGCCTGCTGGCGTGCCGGTGCTGCAAGTCTGGAACAAGATGGACAGCCTGCCTCAGGGCGCTGGCCCGGGCAACGCACCTGAAGGGCTGCTGATTTCAGCCAAGACGGGCCAGGGGTTAGACGCCTTGCGCCGGGCCTTGCTGGAACAGGTTGGATGGCAGGGTGCCGAAGGCCTGTACATGGCCAGAGCCCGGCACTTGCTGGCCTTGCGGCAGGTCTCGGAGCAGTTTGATCGGGCGGGTCAACAGCTGGCGTCTTCTGCACCAGCGCTTGACCTGTTGGCGGAAGACTTGCGACAGGCACAAAATGCCCTCGGGCAGATCACCGGCGAGTTCACATCAGATGATCTGCTGGGCGTGATCTTCTCCTCGTTTTGTATCGGCAAGTAGCCCGTCTGTGCTCGGCCTGACCGAGAGGATGCGGCCTGCGCGCGATAAAGAGGCCTTGGCTGCTGTTCAGACCCAGTGATGACGACCCAGCAATCGCCCCTGGCTCGAGACCACAAAGCCCTCACCCATGGCCGGGTAGGCGTCGGTCAGTGCGGTCATGCTCACTTGATGCGTGACCCAGACTTCAAAGTGGCCCGAAGGCACCTGGCGCAGCGCCTGACGCATGGCTTGCGTCATGGCCGGCTGGGCCTGGGCATCGCCGAAGCTGGAATTGAGCGCTGGCCAAGGGATATGTGAGCCGAAGGCTTCATCGGCTGTGTCGCGGCAGCGGCACCACAGGCTTGAACGCACCGCTGCAGGCTTGAGCCCCTGCTGTGCAAACCATTGTCCGATGCGCTTGGACTGAGCACGCCCGGCGGCGCTGATCTGTCGCTGCGAACGGCAGTTGTCCAGGGTAAAGCCGGGTGGGTCGCCGATGCCCGGTTCGGTCAGGGCATGACGGATCAGCACCACGCAGCCGCCTTGCCGAATCAGCGGCGCGATCGGGGCGGCCGCTTCGCTGCTCCAGGCCGGCCGGGCTGGAAGGGTCATGGCCAGGAGCAAACCCACACCGAATCGGCGGCGCTGCCTGAGCTCAGCTGCGGGGTGGTTCACCGCGTCAGCTTCGTTTGCTGCGCTCGCGCAGCAGTTTTTCTTCGGCCAGGGCCAGGGCCTGCGGCAGCCCTGAAAGCACCAGGGTGTCACCACCTTGCAGCACCAGGGCGTCGTCGGGTGACACCATCTGTCCATCGAGCCGGCGCAGGTGAACCAGGCGAACGCCCACGGCATGCAGGGCAAGCTCCTCAAGCCGCATGCCAACCGCACGAACACCAGCTGGCAGCGTCAGCGTAGACAGTCGTTCATGTTCCAGTTCATCGACGGTGTCATCGTCGGCACCATGAAAGTAGCCGCGCAGCAGTCCATAACGCGCATTGCGTTGCTCTTGCACACTGCGGATCACCCGCCGCATGGGCACGCCCACCAGGGCCAGTGCATGGCTGGCCAGCATCAGGCTGCCCTCGATGGCTTCGGGCACCACCTCGGTGGCACCGGCCGCCTGCAGTTTTTCTAGGTCATGGTCGTCCACGGTGCGCACGATGATCGGCACCGAGGGGGCATGCTCGCGCACGCTGCTCAGCACTTTCAGGGCGCCGGGGGTGTCCAGATAGGTCACCACCACCGCGCTGGCGCGGGCCAGGCCCGCGGCCATCAGAGACTGCACCCGCGCCGCATCACCGAAGACCACCGAGTTGCCGGCAGCGGCCGCCTGGCGCACCCGATCCGGATCTAAGTCCAGGGCGATGTAGGCAATGCCCTCCTGATCCAGCATGCGCGCCAGATTTTGGCCACAGCGCCCGTATCCGCAGATGATCACATGCTGCCGGGTGTTGATCGCCTTGCGGGCGATGCTGGTCATCTGCAAGGATTGCTGCATCCATTCGTTGGCCACCAGCTTCATGACCAGGGCGTTGGCATGCATGATGATGAACGGGGTGGCCAGCATAGACAGCACCATAGCGGCGAGCACCGGGTTGAGCAGATGGGGAGGGACCAGGCGGCTTTCCTGCGCCAAGGTCAGCAGTACAAAGCCAAATTCGCCGGCTTGAGCCAGATACAGACCGGTGCGCAACGCCACCCCATCGGTGGCGCCCAGGCCGCGAGCCAGCGCGGCGATCAGCGCCAGCTTGATCATGACCGGCACGGTTAAGAGCAGCAACACCAGTGACCAGTTATCGGCCACTTCCCGCCAATCGAGCATCATGCCGATGCTGATGAAGAACAGGCCCAGCAACACGTCGTGGAAGGGCCTGATGTCTGTCTCCACCTGGTGCTTGTATTCGGTCTCGGAGATCAGCATGCCGGCAATAAAAGCGCCCAGAGCCAGGCTCAGGCCCGCCAGCTCGGTCAGCCAAGCCAGGGCCAGCGTGACCAGCAGCAGGTTGAGCACAAAAAGCTCTTCGCTCTTTCGCCGCGCCACCAAGGTCAGCCACCAGCGCATTAGGCGCTGGCCGCCGGTGAGCAGCAGACCCACCAGAACGGCCGCCTTGAGCATCGCCAGCGCCAGGGCCCCCAGCAGTTGCTCGGCCGGAGAGCCCAATGCAGGAATGAGTACCAGCAAAGGCACCACGGCCAGATCCTGAAAAAGCAGGATGCCCATCACGCGGCGGCCATGTTCACTGTCCATTTCAAGCCGGTCGGCCAGCAACTTGACCACCAGCGCCGTGCTGCTCATGGCCGCTGCACCGGCAACGGCCAGCGCGCCTTGCCAGGACAGGTTCCACAGCGTGGGTGCCAGCCAGCCCAGCAACAAGGCACCCAACAAGATCGCTGCCATGGTCAGGACGACTTGCAGCAGCCCCAGACCAAACACATGCTGACGCATGGCGCGCAATTTGCCCAGATTAAATTCAAGGCCAATCACGAACATCAGAAACACCACGCCGAATTCGCCCAGGTAGTGCACGCTCTCCGCGTTTTGAGCCAGGGCTAATGCATTGGGGCCGATGAGCACGCCGACGGCCAGATAGCCCAGCATGGGGGGCAGCTTGAGGCTGCGGCAGATCACCACCCCCAGCACGGCAGCCAGCAAATAGAAGAGGGTCAGCTCAAGTCCACTCATACGAGGGATCGTAGCCGAAGGGCTGTGCCCTGATCCGAAGCGGGCACTTGTTGGGCGGACCTGGGCGCGATGGCCGGCTCACTAGAATCACTTCATGCGAGCCAAGCCCCTAGACCCCGCACATTGCCTCGCATTGGCGCGGCAGACTTTTGACATTGAGGCCACAGCTGTGGGGGCTTTGGCGGAGCGCCTGGATCCATCGCAGTTTGTGCGCGCCCTGGAGATCATGCTGGCGTGCAGCGGCCGGGTGGTGGTCATGGGCATGGGCAAGAGCGGGCATATCGGGCGCAAGATCGCCGCCACCCTGGCCTCGACCGGAACGCCGGCCATGTTTGTGCATCCGGCCGAAGCCAGCCACGGAGATCTGGGCATGATCACCGGCGCTGATGTGGTGCTGGGGATTTCCAACAGCGGCCAAAGCGAGGAAATCAACAGCCTGCTGCCCATCTTGCGGCGTCAGCGCACCGCACTCATTGCCGTGACGGGCGGGCGCGATTCGCCGCTGGCTTGTCACGCCGATGTGGTGCTCGACAGCAGTGTGGCGCAAGAGGCTTGCCCACTCAATCTGGCTCCGACAGCCAGCACCATGGTTCAGCTGGCCCTCGGCGATGCGCTGGCCGTGGCCTTGCTCGATGCGCGCGGCTTTCGGCCCGAAGACTTTGCCCGCTCGCATCCGGGGGGTGCCTTGGGCCGACAGCTGCTGACCCATGTCAGCGATGTCATGCGAACCGGACAGGCGGTGCCGCGCGTCTCGCCGCAGGCCAGCTTGAGCGAGCTGATGCGCGAGATGAGCGCCAAGGGGCTGGGCGCTTCAGCGGTGGTTGATGCGCAAGGAGGTGTTCTGGGGATCTTCACCGACGGCGATCTGCGGCGGCTGGTTGAAAAGGGCCAGGACCTGCGCACGTTCACTGCGCAAGAAGTGATGCATCCATGCCCGCGCACCGTGCGCGCCCAGGCCCTGGCGGCAGAAGCGGCGGCCATCATGGAGCAGCACCGCATCACCAGCGTTCTGGTTGTTGACGACCAAAACGTGCTGATCGGCGCCCTCAACAGCAATGACCTGATGCGGGCCAAGGTGATCTGATGACGGAGCCCCGAACCGATCGCGCCCAAGGGCCCATCTTGCAGATTGATCCGCAACTCCTGTTGCGCGCCCAGGGCGTGCGGGTGGCTTTTTTCGATGTCGATGGTGTCCTGACCGATGGCGGGCTGTACATCGCAGAAACGGGCGGTCATGCGCAGTTGGCCGATGCACTGGGCTCAGCCCGCGAGACGATCAAGCGTTTTCACACCCTGGACGGACACGGCTTGAAGATGTTGCAACGAGCTGGCATCGTCCCGGTCGTCATCAGTGGCCGGGACAGTCCGGCCTTGCGGGCCCGAATTCAAGCCCTGGGCATCACGCACGCACATTTCGGCCAAGAGGACAAGCGTCCGCTGGCCGAACAGACCTTGCGCGAGCTCGACTTGGACTGGTCGGCGGCGGCCGCCATGGGGGACGATTGGCCAGATCTGCCAGTTTTGCAGCGGGCCGCCATCAGCTGTGCGCCACCATCGGCGCACCCCGAGGTTCGGGCGCGGGTTGATTACGTGACCGAGATGGCGGCCGGACATGGCGCGGCCCGCCAGTGGTGTGATCTCCTGCTGACAGCCAGCGGTTACTATGCCCGCTTGCTACAGGAGTACACCGCATGATCAACGCGGATTTGCC
>JACCDK011241781.1_pt1 | contig 17048 bp, 9 predicted proteins | sample 7445871 | NCBI WGS metagenome assembly JACCDK01 (sample SAMN15323436, study PRJNA562643) | freshwater metagenome | isolation source: river surface water | place: USA:Blue River Watershed | collected 2017-08-15
AGCTTTTTTAACTGCTTGCGCTGCTTCATCTGATATGGCAGGGGTGATGCCAGTCCAGTGAAACCATTGCGCATCTTGTAAAATCTCTACCCAATTGAATTCATTAGGATGCATGGTTGCAAAAGAGGAATTAGCCCTATCGTATACCACTTTAGAAGGTCGCATGGCAGCACCGAATTCAGTGAAATAGAGTCCTAGTCGGTCTCCGCCATAATTGACATGTGACATATCTACCCCAACTTTTCTAAAATAAGCTGTTGCTGCTTTTCCCATTTCATTGTCAGGAAATTTAGTAACGTGAGCAGCTGGTAAGCCCCAATGAGCTAAAGAGGCTATAACATTTGCCTCTCCGCCACCAAAGGTTAGATTTAAGGAATCTGCTTGAATGATTCGGCCATATCCTGGAGGGCTCAATCTGCCCATTATTTCTCCAAAGCTTACAATTTTCTTCATGTTATTCAAAATTAAAAAAGTTGGCAGCATTGTGGTAGCTGATATCTTGTACCATTTTGCCTAACCAAGCCATATCGGCTGGGAGTTCGCCATTTTCTACATCTTCGCCCAATAAGTTACAAAGAATTCTTCTGAAATATTCATGACGAGGGAAAGATAAAAAGCTACGACTATCGGTTAACATACCCACAAAGTGACTCAATAATCCCATGTTGGAAAGAGCATTGATTTGTTTTTCCATGCCATCTTTTTGGTCTAAGAACCACCATCCTGAGCCAAATTGCATTTTACCCACGATTGTTCCATCTTGGAAATTTCCAATCATGGTAGCCAATAATTCATTGTCACGAGGATTTAAATTATATAAAATCGTTTTTGCCAATTGGTTGGTTGAATCGAGATGATTCAAGAATTTTGATAAAGGTTTAGCTTGTTCGAAATCGCCAATGGAGTCGAAACCTGTATCGGGACCTAATGCACCCAAAAGACGTGCGTTATTGTTGCGCAATGCGCCAAGATGGAATTGTTGAGTCCAGCCTTTTTCGTGGTCTAAATGCGCAAAATATACCAACATTGCTGACTTAAATTGCCATTTTTCTTTTTGAGAAATGATTTTTCCGCTAATTAGACGCTTGAAAATCATGTCAATTTCTTCATCAGAATAGGCTTCGGCATAGATTTGTTCTAATCCATGATCGCTCAATCGGCCACCCATTGCGTGGAAGAAATCATGACGGGCACGAATAGCAGCTTTGAAATCATCTAGTGAAGAAATTTGCTTACCTACTACCTCTGCCAGTTTGTTAACGTATTCAACGAAGGCTGATTCGTCGTCTACGGCCATAGCTTTATCTGGTCGAAAAGTAGGTAAAACCTTTACAGCATAGCCGCTGTCGGCTATGGCTTTATGGAATTCAAGTGAATCGATTGGATCATCCGTTGTACAAACCACTTGAACATTCATTTTCAATAACAAATTTCGAACTGAATATTCTTTGGTTTGTAAGAGTGCATTGCAATGCTCGTAGATCCGCTTGGCAGAATCCTTATTGAGTAATTCTGTCACACCAAAATAACGCTGAAGCTCCAAGTGAGTCCAGTGATATAAAGGGTTTCGCATGGTGAAAGGTACCGTTTCTGCCCATTTCATAAATTTCTCCTCATCTGTGGCATTTCCGGTGATGTATTTTTCATCTACCCCATGGGTACGCATGGCTCTCCATTTGTAATGATCTCCGTACAACCAAATTTGTGTGATGTTTTCAAACTGTTTATCCTCTGCAATTTGTTGAGGAATTAAATGGTTGTGATAATCTACAATGGGCATATCTTTTGCAAAATCGTGATAAAGCGACTGTGCAGTTGATGATTGTAGAAGAAAGTGTTCGTTTAGGAAGGGTTTCATTATAGGGAATAGGTTATAGGGAATAGGGAATAGTTTATGGGGAATAGGTTATAGGGATGAGGGAATAGGGAATATGGAATAGGTTATAGGGAATAGGTTTTCTCTTCCCTCTTCCCTTTTCCCTCTTCCCTTTTTTCTCTTCCTTCTTCCCGAATTATACATATTTTTCAACAGCCTCTTTAAATCCTGGAAGGGCAGTAAGGTCTTGACCCCAAAGAGATTTGTCGGCTAAAATTTCATTTAAATTAAAGTTTTGCCAAGCTTTAAAGAAATAAGGGGCAAAATCGCATTGGATAGGGTAAAGCTCTCCATTGCTTTCGCCGTAATAAATACCGTTTTCTTCTTTAATAGCATGCATAAATTGCAAATAGGCTGCAAATCCCATGGCAAAAAGTTCTGGGGCTTTGCCAAATATTTTATAGTAATTTACCAAAAGAGGAATGTTACGCATTTTCATTTTAGTAGTATATTGAACGGTAATATCGATCAATTTGTGATTGATAAATGGATTACGGAAACGGTCTAAAACGGCTCTTCCAAAACGATCGGCTATTTTGAAGTCCATTTTATATGGGATGGAAGGAGCTAATTCGGATAACATGAGGTTCATTACTAATTTGCCCAAGTACCCATTGGCCATTACATCTTTTACTAAGCGGAACCCAAGTAAGTAGGACATTCCGCAAAGTAAAGTATGTGTACCATTTAGAAGACGGAGTTTTAATTCACGATGTATTTCGATGTTTTCTTGAATAATGACACCTGGGTCTGCTTTGGCAAAGCTTAAAATCTTTTGAACCTCCTCATTGCCTTGTATTGCCCAAAGTGCATATACTTCCGATTGTATGATAAGGTCGTCTGAATAGCCTAATTTTTCTTGAAGTTGAGCAATGGTATCAGCATCTGGTTTACCAGGAACGATTCGATCAACTAAAGAATTGCAGAAATGATTGTGCTTATTTAGCCATTCGATGAAGTCAGACTCTAGCTGGTGTTCTTCACAAAGTTGTAATATGATTCCCTTTAAAACGTCCCCATTATTGATGATTAGTTCAGTAGGTACGATGACCATGCCTGCCTCTTTGCTGCCATTGAAATGTGTATATCGGGCATGTAAGAAGGATACTAATTTTGCTGGAAAAGATTTTGGGCAGCCATCGAACAATTTGTCACCGGCAAGGTATTGTATCCCTACTTCTGTTGTATTTGAAAGGACAATTTTCATTTCAGGATTGCTGGCACAGGCCAGAATAGCATTCCAATCTGAATTTGCGTTGATGGTTCGAGAAATACTTCCATTGATTAGGTACTTTTCCACCTCATTCCCCTCGTCAATACCTTTGATACAATGTGTAAACAGGTTTTCTTGTTGTTGAAAAGCATCTGCACCGCCTTTTGCGGTTGATTTAACGACCACAATTCGTCCTTTGAAAATACCCTTTTTGTTTGCTTTATCTACAAAATAGTCGCACAGGCCTCGCAATAAAACGCCGGTGCCGAATTGCAGAATTTTTTCTGGAAATTGGAGTGATTCGGCAGAAGGCGTTTCAAGCGGTAGTCCCGTCTTGAATTCTGCATTTGAAATAAGAGTTGGATGGAGGGTATTTGTAGCCATCTATATGATATGTTTTTCTTTATAAAAGGCTATTATACACATTATTTACCTAAAAAACCCCTAAAAAAATAGGGGTTTTTTCAGGATATTTTTTCTAAAACGTTTACGCCTCGCCTATTGGCCCATTATAGTTCATAGGAAAATCAAAACCATTGATCTCGTTTTCTCTAGAAATGGAACCAAAATTCTCCTCATATTTGGAAATATTTTCTTGAAGGGCATTGAGAAGTCGAAGTGCGTGGTCGGGAGTCATGACGACACGCGACTTTACTTTACCTTTTGGAATACCTGGTAAAACGCGAATAAAATCCATTACAAATTCGCTTGGCGAATGGGCAATAAGGGCTAAATTTACGTATGCTCCTTCAGCAATTTCTTCAGGCAATTCGATATTTAATTGATTTTCTTCTGGGTTGGGTTGTGACATATTTTGGGGTATTAAAAATCATTAGAATGTGTCAAAGATAAATGTTACTTATAGCTCTACCAATTCTTGGACATGTTTTTTAAATTATTAATATTTAAATTTACATGGTCAAGCGGTAAGGTAAAAGTTGTGATTTTTGGGTCAATCCAATTGAGTAAAGAAATAATTGTGCGACATAAATCCATTTTTTTGATTATTAATCCAATTTTGATCTTTGAAGTAATCGGTTAAAATGTCGTTTATTCTATTTCTTAAGATGATTTCTAATACACTGAGTAAGGAATAAAAAGATTCTGAAACTTTTAAATTTGTATGATATAATTCTATGCTACGAATAGTTGAATATTTAGTTGTAATTAAATATCATTCTGTTCTTGGATAGGAAAAATATAAGCGAAAATTTTTGAATTGCATTTTGTGGTTAGGTTATATTGTGTAATTTTGATGTGTGATGCTTGGTCAAGCCTCTTATGTCCATAACGTAACCAAGTGAATGAAAAACCTGCTTTTCAAGTAGGTTTTTTTTATTTTTAAATCTACTATTTTATTAATGAATGGCAAAGCCATTCCCGACATTCCGCACACGGCAAAACCGAGCGCGAGATAAATTATCAATACCCTGATAAAACACAAAAGCCCGGTGCTTAGGCCGGGCTTTTGATGTGTATGAGTTGAAAAAGCTTATGCTTCTACCTTTTCTGCTGAAACGGTTTCTGTTGCTTTTTCTAATTGTTTCAATTCATCTGCTGGTGTAACCAAGATGTCTTTGTAACGACGAAGTCCGGTACCTGCAGGAATTAAGTGTCCTACGATTACGTTTTCTTTCAAGCCGTTCAAGGTATCTTGTTTCGCGCGAATTGATGCTTCAGAAAGAACTTTAGTTGTTTCTTGGAAAGAAGCAGCTGAGATGAAAGATTCAGTACCTAAGGAAGCTTGTGTGATACCTTGTAAGTTGGCTGAAGAAACAGCAGCTTGTGCATCACGAACTTTCATTAATTTCATGTCTCTACGCTTCAATGAAGAGTTTTCATCGCGTAAAGCACGAGCAGAAATGATGGCTCCGGCTTTGTATTTTTCTGAATCACCAGCATCTGTGATTACTTTCATGTCTAAAATAGCATCGTTTTCTTCGCGGAACCAGAAACGATCTACGTTTTGTCCTTGTAAGAATTGCGTATCTCCTGGTTCAAGGATTTCAACCTTTTGCATCATTTGACGAACAATACACTCGATATGCTTATCGTTGATTTTTACCCCTTGTAAGCGGTAAACATCTTGGATTTCATTCACTAAGTATTCTTGAACAGCCGTTGGTCCTTTGATAGCCAAGATGTCTGAAGGAGTAATGGCACCGTCTGATAATGGAGCTCCTGCACGAACGAAATCGTTGTTTTGAACTAAGATAAACTTCGTTAAAGGCACCATGTATTTTCTTGGTTCTCCTTCTTTCGGAGTAACGATGATTTCTCGGTTACCACGCTTGATAGTTCCGTAGCTGATTACACCATCTATCTCTGAAACAACTGCAGGGTTTGATGGGTTACGAGCTTCAAATAATTCGGTTACACGAGGAAGACCTCCTGTGATGTCACGCGTTTTACCCGCAGCACGAGGAATTTTCGCAATGATTTGTCCTGGTTTGATGACGTCTTTTTCATCTACAGCCAAACGAGCACCAACCGGAACGTTATATACGATATCTTCTTTACCTTTTGCCGAAACGATAACAGATGGAGTTCTAGTTCTATCTCTTGATTCAACAATTACTTTTTCACGTAGACCTGTTTGCTCATCCGCTTCTTCACGATAGGTTACGTTTTCTTCGATGGAATCGAAAGAAACTTTACCTTCTGCTTCAGAAAGGATAACCGCATTGTATGGATCCCATGCACAAATTTCGTCTCCTTTCTTCACTTTATCTCCTTCTTTCACTCGGATGAATGAACCATAAGGGATGTTGTTTGAAATTAAAACTTGATTATTTGCTGGGTTAACAATTTGAACCTCACCAGAACGACCCATTACGATATCTACCGCATTTCCTTCTGAATCGGTAGAAGAAACAGTACGAACCTCTTCAAAACGGATGATACCATCGAATTTCGCCTTAACGGTTGCATCTAAGGCAACGTTTTGAGCAGTACCACCCACGTGGAATGTACGAAGCGTTAACTGTGTACCTGGCTCACCAATAGATTGAGAGGCAATTACACCTACGGCTTCACCCATGTCTACCATGCGGCCAGTTGCTAAGTTACGTCCATAACATTTAGCACATACACCTTCTCTTGTTTCACAAGTTAATACAGAGCGAATTTCTACCGTTTCGATAGAAGTTTCATCGATTTTAGCAGCTACTTCTTCTGTGATTTCAGCACCTGCTTCAAGGATTAATTCTCCTGAGATCGGATCGATAATATCGTGGATTGAAACGCGACCTAAGATACGCTCTGAAAGTGGTTCAATGATTTCTTCATTGTCTTTCAAAGCAGAAACTTGAATACCGCGTAAGGTACCACAATCTTCTTCATTTACGATTACATCCTGAGCCACATCGTGTAAACGACGTGTCAAGTAACCTGCATCGGCTGTTTTAAGGGCAGTATCTGCCAAACCTTTACGAGCACCGTGTGTTGAAATAAAGTATTCTAATACGTCTAGACCTTCCTTAAAGTTTGATAAGATTGGGTTTTCGATGATTTCACCAACAGAACCTTGTAAGTTCTTTTGTGGTTTAGCCATCAAACCACGCATACCACCTAATTGACGAATTTGTTCACGAGAACCACGAGCTCCAGAGTGCATCATCATGTAGATGGCATTGAAACCTTGGTTATCTTCTTCCATCTGTTTCATCAAGGTCTCCGTTATTTTCGAGTTAACCTTGGTCCAGATATCGATAACCGCATTGTAACGCTCGTTATCGGTGATTAAACCCATTAAATAGTTGTCCCAAACAGCCTGAACATCCTCTTGTGCTTGCTTCACTAAAGAAGCCTTTTCAGCTGGGATTTGAACGTCGCCAATACCCATTGAAAGTCCACCAGAGAAGGCTTGCTGGAAACCTAATTCTTTGATATCATCTAAGAATTGAGCAGTTCTTGCGGTACCACAAATTTTGTGAACATGTGCAATGATTTGCTGCAATTTCTTTTTAGTCAATAATTCATTGATATAACCAACCTGCACTGGAACGCAAAGATTGAACAATACACGACCTGCAACTGTTTCAACCATGGCATCTTCTAAAGTACCATCATCTTTACGTACCTTCGCTTTAACAACGATATTTGCATGTTTTGACAATTTCTTTTCGTTCAAAGCGATAACTACTTCCTCAAATCCGTAGAAACGGCGACCTTCACCTTCTACTTTATGTGATTCTGTAGATTTTCTTCCTTTGGTTACATAATATAAACCAAGAACCATGTCCTGAGATGGTACTGTTATAGGTGCACCATTGGCAGGGTTGAGGATGTTATGTGACGCCAACATTAATAATGAAGCTTCCAAAATTGCTTCATGACCAAGTGGTACGTGAACAGCCATCTGGTCACCATCGAAATCGGCGTTGAATGCCGTACAAGTTAATGGGTGCAATTGGATCGCTTTTCCTTCGATTAATTTTGGTTGGAATGCTTGGATACCCAAACGGTGTAGCGTTGGAGCACGGTTTAAAAGAACAGGGTGTCCTTTCATCACATTTTCCAAAATATCCCAAACGACTGGGTCTTTACGGTCTACGATTTTCTTTGCAGATTTAACCGTTTTGACGATACCACGCTCAATTAATTTACGGATTACAAATGGCTTGAATAATTCAGCAGCCATATCTTTTGGTAAACCACATTCGTGCATTTTTAACTCAGGACCTACTACAATAACCGAACGACCCGAGTAGTCGACACGCTTACCTAATAAGTTCTGACGGAAACGTCCTTGTTTACCTTTCAACATATCTGAAAGGGATTTTAAGGCACGGTTACCTTCTGAACGAACAGCATTTACTTTACGAGAGTTGTCGAACAAAGAGTCAACAGCCTCTTGCAACATACGCTTTTCGTTACGTAAAATTACTTCTGGAGCTTTGATTTCTATCAAACGTTTCAAACGATTGTTACGGATAATTACACGACGGTAAAGATCGTTCAAATCGGAAGTTGCGAAACGACCACCATCCAAAGGTACTAATGGACGCAATTCAGGTGGAATTACAGGTACCATTTTGATGATCATCCACTCCGGACGATTATCGATACGGCCCTCTGATTCACGGAATGCTTCCACTACTTTCAAACGCTTTAAAGCTTCTGCTTTACGTTGCTGAGAAGTTTCATTATCCGCTGCGTGACGTAAGTCAGCAGATAGATCCGCTAGGTTGATGCGTGATAATAACATGTTTAATGCATCAGCACCCATTTTAGCGATGAATTTCTGTGGATCTTCGTCCGGTAAATGTTGGTTTTCACGAGGAAGTTTATCCAAGATTTCCAAGTATTCGTCTTCTGTTAAGAAATCTAGGTATTCGCTACCCAATTTTCCTTCAGAGGCATACATACCTGCTTGAATAACTACATATCTTTCGTAATAGATTATTTGGTCTAATTTCTTAGTCGATAATCCAAGCATGTAACCAATTTTGTTTGGTAAGCTACGGAAGTACCAGATGTGTGCAACAGGAACGACTAATTCGATGTGACCCATGCGTTCGCGACGAACTTTTTTCTCAGTCACTTCCACACCGCAACGATCGCAAATAATGCCTTTGTAACGGATTCTTTTGTATTTTCCGCAATGACATTCCCAGTCTTTTGTTGGACCGAAAATACGCTCACAGAACAAACCGCCCATTTCAGGCTTATAGGTACGGTAATTGATGGTTTCCGGTTGGGTTACCTCTCCGTTTGAACCTTCTAAAATCGATTCCGGTGAAGCCAAAGAGATGGTCACTTTTTGGAAATCGCTATTCAGTTTTCTTGTCTTTTTGAATGACATTTTCTTTATCTTTTTATTGAAAATGAATTTTGTTTAGGGCCGTTAAACGGCCCTTTTGATATTATTCTAAGGTAATTTCTAATGCTAGACCTCTTAATTCGTGAATCAATACATTGAAGGATTCTGGAATATTTGGTTTTGGCATGTTTTCTCCTTTTACAATCGCTTCATAAGCTTTTGCACGACCAATTACGTCATCAGACTTAACGGTTAAGATTTCTTGAAGGATATTAGCTGCACCGAATGCTTCTAAAGCCCAAACCTCCATCTCACCGAAACGCTGACCTCCGAATTGTGCCTTACCACCTAATGGCTGTTGAGTAATCAACGAGTATGGTCCAATTGAACGTGCGTGCATCTTATCATCTACTAAGTGACCTAGTTTCAGCATGTAAATAATACCAACAGTAACTGGTTGATCGAAACGCTCTCCTGTTAAGCCATTGTACAAGTAAGTACGGCCCCAATCTGGTAAGCCTGCAGCTGTTAATTCGGCCGCTACTTCAGCTTCCGTTGCACCGTCGAAGATAGGTGTCGCATAACGCTTTCCTAATTTTTGACCAGCCCAACCCAATACGGTTTCATAAATTTGTCCAAGGTTCATACGAGAAGGTACACCAAGTGGATTCAATACGATATCTACTGGCGTTCCGTCTTCTAAGAATGGCATGTCTTCTGCACGAACAATACGGGCAACAACCCCTTTATTACCGTGGCGACCCGCCATTTTATCACCCACTTTTAACTTACGTTTCTTCGCTACATACACTTTAGCTAATTTAACAATGCCAGCAGGTAATTCATCACCAACCTCTAAAACAAAGCGCTCACGCTTGAATCTTCCGGCGATTTCATTTCTACGAACATTGTAATTTTTTACTAAAGCAAGTAATAATTCGTTTGTTTTGGCATCTGTTGTAGCCTCTTCAATAATGATATCTGACAACAAGTTTGCTTCTTCTGGAACCGCATATGAACTTTCATCACGGAAGACGTTTTTGTCTGGGAATAATAATTCTTCAATGTTTTTCGCATTGTATTTTACACCCGCTTCAACGATTACTGTTCCAAATTTATGTTTGATACCATTAGAAGTTTTGCCATTTAACAAAGCAACTGTTTTATCAATCATTACTTTACGAACCTCCAACAACTCCTTGCCATATTGCTTCATTAATTTCTTTAACTCAGCTTTTGCTTTTTCTCTTTCTTCTTTATCTTTTTTCGGACGAGAGAATAACTTCGTGTCGATTACCACACCTTTTAAGGATGGTGGTGCCTTTTTTGAAGCATCTTTCACGTCGCCTGCTTTGTCACCAAAGATGGCACGTAATAATTTCTCTTCTGGAGTTGGGTCTGATTCTCCTTTTGGAGTAATCTTTCCAATTAAAATATCTCCTTCCTTAACCTCAGAACCAACGCGAACAACACCGTTCTCATCCAGGTTACGAACCGTTTCTTCGGATACGTTAGGGATTTCAGAAGTTAATTCTTCCTCTCCGCGTTTGGTATCACGAACTTCCAATTCAAACTCTTCAATATGGATGGAAGTAAAGATATCGTCACGAACAACTTTTTCAGAAATTACAATCGCATCTTCAAAGTTATACCCTTGCCAAGGCATGAAGGCTACTTTCATGTTACGTCCAAGAGCTAATTCACCTGCTTGTGTTGCATAACCTTCACAAAGTGCTTGACCTTTGGTAACTTTTTGACCTTTGAAAACGATTGGCTTTAAGTTGATGGTTGTATCTTGGTTGGTTCTACGGAACTTAATTAATTCGTATGTTTTAACCGAACCTTCGAAAGTTGTCAACTTGTCGTCCTCTGTTTGTTCGTAATTGATTACAATTTTTAGGGCATCAACATACTCAACAACACCATTCTTTTCGGCCACAACAAGTGTACGGGAGTCGATGGCCACACGGTGCTCTAGACCAGTACCAACGATTGGCGCTTCTGGTCTTAACAAAGGCACTGCCTGACGTTGCATGTTGGATCCCATCAAGGCACGGTTGGCATCATCGTGTTCCAAGAAAGGAATCATAGAAGCCGCTACCGAAACGATTTGGTTTGGAGCAACGTCCATGTATTGAGCATCTCCTGGTGCTACTAATGGGAAGTCGCCCTCGAAACGTGCTTTTACACGGTCTGTTTGGAAAACCCCAGTTTTCACATCTACAGGCGCATTAGCCTGTACAATATTTTTTCCATCTTCTTCTTCAGCCGTTAAATATTTAACAGTGCTTGAAGTATCTACTTTACCAGATTCGATTACACGGTAAGGTGTTTCGATGAAACCCATTGAGTTTACTTTTGCATGTACGCAAAGAGAAGAAATCAAACCGATGTTTGGACCTTCAGGAGTTTCAATGGTACACAAACGGCCATAGTGAGTATAGTGAACGTCACGAACCTCGAAACCAGCTCTTTCACGGGAAAGACCGCCTGGTCCTAAGGCCGACATACGGCGTTTGTGAGTAATCTCAGCCAATGGATTGGTTTGATCCATGAATTGAGAAAGTTGGTTGGTTCCAAAGAAAGAGTTGATAACAGAAGAAAGAGTTCTTGCGTTGATCAAATCTACTGGCTTAAAGTCTTCGTTATCGCGAACGTTCATACGTTCTTTGATGGTACGCGCCATACGAGCCAAACCTACACCAAACTGTGCATATAATTGCTCACCTACTGTTCTTACACGACGATTCGATAAGTGGTCGATATCATCAACAACAGAACGTGAGTTAATTAAGCCGATTAAGTATTTAACAATTGAGATAATATCTTCTTTTGTTAACACCTTAACATCCATTTCGATGTCGTGACCTAATTTTTTATTGATTCGGTAACGACCAACCTCACCTAAATCATAACGTTTGTCTGAGAAGAACAAGTTTTGTATGATATCACGAGCAGTCTGCTCATCAGGTGCATCGGTATTACGTAGTTGCTTATAAATTACTTCAACAGCTTCTTTTTCTGAGTTTGAAGTATCCTTTTGAAGGGTGTTGTAAATAATATTATAATCAGAGAAGTTCACATCATCTTTGTGCAAGATCACATTTGAAGCTCCAGATTCTAAGATTGTTTCAATTTCGCCTTCTGTGATAACGGTATCACGTTCAATTAAGATTTCATTTCTATCGATGGATACTACCTCACCAGTATCTTCATCTACGAAATCTTCTTGCCATGTTTTCAGAACCCTAGCAGCTAAACGGCGACCAATGATTGACTTTATCGTCTTTTTCTCAACCGCAAATTCTTCGGCTAAACCGAATAAGTCGAGAATATCTTTGTCATTACCATATCCAATGGCACGTAATAATACAGTTACAGGGAATTTTTTCTTACGGTCGATGTAGGCATACATAACGTTGTTTACGTCAGTTGCGAATTCAATCCAAGAACCTTTAAAAGGAATAATTCTTGCAGAGTACAATTTAGTACCATTTGTGTGCTTCGATTGTGCGAAGAACACTCCCGGAGAACGATGTAGTTGGGAAACGATCACACGTTCTGCACCATTAATTACGAAAGAACCTCGCTCAGTCATGTAAGGAATATTTCCTAAAAACACTTCTTGTTCGATTGTTTGAAAATCTTCGTTATCTGTATCGTTACAGATCAAACGTAGTTTCGCTTTTAAAGGTACGGAATAGGTTAGACCCCTGTCGATACACTCATCAACCGAATATTTCGGAGGATCTACTGAATAATCTACGAACGAAAGTTCGAAGTTTTCACGTGAATCGGCGATTGGGAAATTTTCCGCAAATACTTTGAAAAGACCTTCATCAGTACGGTTTTCTGCAGCTGTTTCCAACTGGAAGAAATCCTTGAAGGATTGAATTTGGATGTCCAGAAAATCTGGATAGTCGATGACACTATGCGCTTTCGCAAAACTGTGACGACCTGTTGCTGTGATGTTACTCAAGGCTTTTTACGTTTTAATTATTATGAATAATAAACCCTTATTTAAGGGCTTTAAGCATCCCAATCATTGATTGGGTTAATTAAGCAGAATGCCTCGTAGAATTCAGAAATGGGCTCCCTTTGCATTTCCCCTACGATACGGGAAAGGTGTTTCAGAACCATTTCTTAGACCTAAAAAATACTTTAGGTCGAAAATAGCTTGCAAAGGTAGGAAAAAAAATTTGGTAATGCAAATTTTTTTAGGAATGAAGAGGGATTAGGGAAGAGGTGGTATGAGGAAATTGATAAAATTTCAAGTGAAGTTTAAATTATAAGTTATGAGTTTCATTTACAAAATACATTTTTTAATCATTGTAACATGAAAAAGAATACTAACCTTCAAGACAAAGCAATGGGATTTGTGATAAAAATTAGAAATTTATATAAATATCTAAATAATAAATCTGAAATTATTATTTCAAGGCAAATTTTACGATCTGGAACTAGTATTGGGGCAAATATTTGGGAAGCTGAATTTAGTGAATCGACTAAGGATTTAGTACATAAGTTCTCAATCTCTTTAAAGGAAGTTCATGAAACAATTTACTGGCTTCAGTTTTTGAAAAATACGAGTGAAATTTCAAATGAATATTTTCTTGAACTATTTTTTGAGGCTGAGGAGTTACTTAAAATTCTAATTACGATTATTAAAAAATTAAAATATAAACCCTAACCATCTCTTCCCTCATCCCTCATCCCTAATCCCTCTTCCCTTATCCCTCTACCCTCATCCCTCATCCCTCATCCTTCAAATATGCACCGCCTCCATTACTACCTTCGCTTCCTTTTCGGCCTAACTCGGTGGGAGATATATGGGATTATTTGTTTGATGGGGTTGACGATAGGGATTGTGGGGGTTAGAGAAGATTGGATAGGTAATAGGGAGGAGGGAAGAGGGATGAGGGAAGAGGGAATAGGAAAGAAGGGTGAGAGGGTGGCTGAGGCTCTCGAAGCCACCGAATACGATACAACGTTTTTGAATGAGGTGGTAAGGGTAATTAAAGTGAATAGAGTCACTAGAGTGAATAAAGTGGGTAGAGATTATGGTGCTTACAGGAGGAAATCATTATACTTGAGATCGATGCCTGAGGCTCTCGAAGGGAGAGGTAGGATGTCGAATACCCGGTTTTTGAGGCCTCCGAAGGCACATCCCATCGACATCAATACGGCCGACTCGCTTACTTGGCTTGGCTTAAAGGGCATTGGTCCAGGATTTGCACATCGCATTCTTTTATTTCGGGAAAAATTGGGCGGATTTTACTCGGTGAGCCAATTGAAAGAGGTTTATGGCTTGGATTCTTTGTGGGTCATAAAAAATGAGAATTTATTAGAGATTGGGAAGGGAGTATTTCGAAAACTTCCTATCAATCGATTGGAATGGAAGGATTTTCGGCACCCCTATCTACCTTATTCGCAGGTTAAAATATTCTTAAAATACCGTGCGCAGCATGGTGCATGTACGCATTTTGATCAATTGAAGTCAATTGCCTTGCTAGATATTCGTATTTGGGAGCGTATGAAGCCCTATTTATCCTATGAGTAAAAAAATGAATAAAATTCTACTTAAATTTGTTGTACATTTTACACTTCAAATTAGATCCTTATGTCAACTGGTTTTTTCCAAGTACCCAAGCCAATAAATGAGCCAATCTATACTTATGCCCCTGGAACCACAGAAAGGGAACAATTAGCTGCTAAAATTTCTGAATTGCGTTCGAAAAAGATTGAGGTTACGATGAGGATTGCAGGAAAAGCTGTGAAAGGTTCTAAAAAATTGGTAATGAGTCCTCCGCATGATCATCAGCATGTTTTAGGATATTATTATGAGGGAGGTAAGAAACAAATTGCTGACGCAATAGATGCGGCCCTAGCGGCCCGCGAAGCATGGTCAGCCATGTCTTGGGAAAAACGTGCATCAATTTTTTTAAAAGCAGCTGAATTGTCGGCAACTAAATACCGCATGGAACTCAATGCGCGTACGATGTTAGGACAATCGAAAAGCGTATATCAAGCTGAAATTGATGCAGCCTGTGAATGGGTAGATTTCTTACGTTTTAATGTTCATTATGCTGCACAAATCTATGCAGATCAACCAATTTCCTCGCCAGGAATTTGGAATAAAGTTGAATATCGTGCTTTGGAAGGATTTGTTTATGCCTTAACACCTTTCAATTTTACAGCTATTGCAGGAAATTTACCTACTGCCCCTGCATTGATGGGAAATACCGTTGTTTGGAAACCATCTCCTCAGCAAATTTATTCAGCAGATTTATTGATGCAGATATTAGAGGAGGCTGGGTTGCCAGCTGGAGTAATTAATTTAGTATTTGCGGATGGTCCGGAGGCGGGTGAGGTAGTCTTTAATCATCGAGAATTTGCCGGAATTCATTTTACGGGTTCTACAAAAGTTTTTCAAACGATTTGGCAACAAATTGGTCATAATATCTCCCAGTACAAATCTTATCCACGAATCGTAGGAGAAACGGGAGGCAAGGATTTTGTAGTGGCTCATCCATCAGCTTCGGTGCCAGCTTTAGTTACTGGATTGATCAGAGGGGCATTTGAGTACCAAGGACAAAAATGTTCTGCTGCTTCAAGGGCTTATATTCCTCAATCGATTTGGGCGGAGACCAAGGCCTTATTGGTAAAAGAAGTGTCGACCATCAAAATGGGAGGTACAGAAGATTTTGGTAATTTCTTCAACGCGGTCATTGATGCTAGGGCATTTGCCAAGATTAAAAGGTATATAGATATCGCCAAGTCGACTCCAGGTGTTGAGTGCATTGCCGGTGGAAACTATGATGATTCGATAGGTTACTTTATTGAGCCAACTATTTTTGTTTCAAATGACCCGCATTTTGTAACGATGGAAGAGGAAATTTTTGGCCCTGTTTTAACTATATATATATATGATGACAAAGATTGGTCCAAAACGCTTCAATTAATAGATCAAACATCAGCTTATGCCTTAACCGGTGCAATCTTTTCACAGGATGCCTATGCATTGGCTGAGGCCTCCAAGGTATTAGAGAATGCTGCAGGTAATTTGTATTTAAATGACAAGTGTACAGGTGCAGTAGTTGGACAACAGCCATTTGGCGGGGCACGTGCGTCAGGCACTAATGATAAAGCGGGTTCCTATTTGAATTTACTACGTTGGGTATCTCCAAGGACGATTAAGGAAGTATTTGTTAGTCCGACAAATTATCGTTATCCGTTTATGAGCTAAGTTACTAAAGTGAATAAAGTGACTAAAGTATTCCACTACAAAATCACTTTAGTCACAATGTCACTCTATTCACTATTAGACCATCACATTCGACAATTCTACCCCAACCTCTTGAATACCCTCCATGATTTTTTTATATTGTTTGGACGATGGTTTTTTTTGACCATTTACGTATTGTGATAAAAGAGTGGGATTTAGACCAATTTTTTTTGCGAAGAAATGGGCGTTTAATAATCGGTAAGATTTAAAGAAATCTGCGAGGTTAAATTTAAATTTCAGATTTTCAAGTGTTACGAGGTAACCCAAATCATTATAATAAAGATTTGCAGCTTCAAGTAGGTTTTCAGTTAGCTTATATATAGTTGTACCTGTTGAAATGATATTATTTTCAGAATATGCGGAATAGCCTGTTTTTGTAAATTCCACATGAAATAGGATTGTTTTTTTGAGTGTTTTCATTTTTTTATCCCTGCCAATTTAAAAATTTTGTTTTCCAGCCCCTTTCCCAACTATTGACGACCTTGATTCGGGAATATAATTAGATTCTTATTCGTCGGATGCCTTAATTTAATATGGGAACCCTTTTGGAATATTTCTATCCATCCATGTGATAACAAAATTCGTAAAGCTTCCGAACATTTCATATTGATAAGGTAAATAATTATTTACTTTTTACGTAATAGTAAATTTCGGAATAGTATTTAAAAGTTATTTGGTAAAATGAAACTAATTGACTACCTAAGTCACTATACTCACCCGAATCACTCTAGTCACTCTAGTCACCGAATCACTTTAGGCACTATTAGTATCCCCTAACTATCAGCATTTTAAGAAAAACGGATAAAAAAACTCAACTTTTTTTGGTTGAAGATTTGGAGATAGCAAAAAAAAGGGTAATCTTTGCACTCCGATTTAGCGCCTAACGAGGTAGCTATCACTGCAGAGGAGA
>JACCDK011102763.1_pt1 | contig 17030 bp, 15 predicted proteins | sample 7445871 | NCBI WGS metagenome assembly JACCDK01 (sample SAMN15323436, study PRJNA562643) | freshwater metagenome | isolation source: river surface water | place: USA:Blue River Watershed | collected 2017-08-15
CTTTTGGCGGCCTCCCTTTGAATATCAGAGCTGTTGGAGTTATTTACAATTGCATCAAATAAAAGACTTACACTTTGCTGGTTACCAATTCCTTTGATTCCCTCTATGATGGATTTTTTTTGATCATTCGATGATTTTAAAAAAGAAGTTTGTAGGAAATCGCCTGCACCAATATCATATAAAACCTGACTTGCCTTATTTCCTAAATTGCGGTTTAAAATAAAACTAAGTACCTTTTCCTTTTCTTCATATAATTTATATTTCTGTACGAGTTCAAGGTATTCAAGATCTTTTGTTTGATGCACTAGAGGTAGAAGAATTGATTTTTTTTCAGGATGTTCGAAAAAATAATTAGCCTGCAAATGACGTAAGGTTAGTAATTGTGCAGAAAGATTTTTAGCAAATTTTCCTTGAATGAGTTCAATTAATCGGTCTGTTTTTTCATTGCTTTCAACAAAATCAAGGGCTCTGAAATAGGCTAACTTACTTTCAATTGATTGTCCATCTGCTAAAATATTCAATAAGTAAGGTAAGGAGGCAGAACCTCTTGAGCGCCACACAATTTGTTGAAATACTTCATTGGTAATATTATTTTTTTCATCTAACAATTTACTGAAACGATTGTTCCAATTTCCATCTGCTCCAATACCCAAGGCTTCAAGATACCATCTGTCGTTTGGATTTAAGGCCTTTGCACATGTAACCCAAATCTCATCAGCCTTCGGATCCGATTCATGTCGAAGAGCAATAACTAATTCTCTTTTAACCTGAATATCTGAATCATTTGACAATTCTTTTGCAATATGTTTCCATCTACCAAAATGATATTGTTTTGCTGCACGAATGGCTGTCATTCGTAATTCTGGTATTTCATTTTTAGATAAATTTGCAATTCGCTCAATTGAAGGGTTCATTTGATTGAGAACCCAAAAGGCTCTTGCCTTCATGCGCGGATTTGTTTCCAATTCAAACATTTTTTCCAAAGCAATTTTTGCTTCTGAACCTTTTTTTAGCAACGCCTGATAGGCCAAATATCTTCTTGCTAAATTCGGATTTTTCAGTTCATTAATGCATTCCTGAACAGTTTCTAGACTAAAACTTGGAACTTGATAAGTATTCTTTTTAGGTGCAACACGATATATCCTTCCTTTTGTTTGATCACCTGCCTGATGTCCACCAACCCCTGGATCATACCAATCGGCTATAAATACGGATCCGTCTGGGGCTACACATACGTCTGAAGGTCTAAACCATTGGTCTTTACTCGAATTAACTAAATTAAGAATACTTGCTTTGAAACCTGCTCCCTCTTTTTGAACAGGATAAGCTCGCACCACATTGGGTCCAGCATCACAATGAATCATCTGGTTTTGGAATGCCTCTGGCAAAAGATTTCCTTCATATAGGATCATTCCAGTGGGTGAACCTGAACCTGTTTGCAATAAATTAGGCACAACGCCTGGATCATTTAAATGCCAATGGCGCAATGGTACTTCCTTTTCTGTATTTGTTCGATTGATATACCAACCTTCTCCCGTTTTTTCATCCACATAGCCATAATTGCCATGTTCAAAAACGGCATTGATGCGAACCCCTTTATTGCCATCATCATCATTATCTGATTGCCATAAACCACCATAAGAATCGACAGCTACTTCAAAATTATTTCTAAAATTATGACCCAGCACCTCAACATGACTGCCATCTAAATTACATCTGAAAACGAGACCTTGTCTGTATTTTTTCTGATTAATGGGGTCGCCATCTTGGTCTAAGACTGCTCTTCCTTTTGCATCAAATAGTTGTTTTCCTTCATTGCCCATGTTGAAATATAATTTTCCATCTGGTCCAAACACAAAAGCATGAGCTCCATGGTCATGTTGTTCTCCACCAATCCCTTGAAAAAGGATTTCTTTACGATCTGCTTTCCCATCTCGGTTGTCATCATACATTTTCCAAATGTAAGGACTTTGTGAAACGATGACTACGTTATCAAGAACAGCTATTCCTAAAGGCGCATTTAAGTCTTTTGATTGGTAAAAAACGGTTTGCTTGTCTGCCTTACCATCTTTGTTGGTATCCTCCAAAATTAAAATTCTATCCCCTTCCGGATTTGTTGGGTTCCCATTGATGGCAGGACGATAATTGTAAGCTTCCAAAACCCAAATTCTACCTTGGGCATCCACCTCTATATTGGTTGGATTTTTCAACATTGGTTCGGTGGCAAAAGTACTAAGCTCAAGTCCTGGATATACCTCCAAATCAGAAACATCTCCTGTACCTTCTTGTTTCAATTCCTTTTTTAAGCCATTAATAAATGATTGTTTTTGATTGAAAAAAGAGAAAAAAAGGAGAGACAAAATAGATAATGAAGCCAATAAAAGCGGTTTCATTTTTGAATGCAAAAATGACTTTTTCATTTAAATTAGTTTAGAGAAAATAATTACTTAAAAATAAGATAAAATTTTATAATTTTCTTTATAAAATTTGTCATTAAAGATTCTTTGAATGAATTTTTAAGTAAACCTTTGGAGGTTGAAGGCAATAATAACCATGCCTTGATGAAATAATAGAATTTTAAAAACCAATTTTTATTTATTTCATGGGATTCTAAAAACATCAGGTAATATTCTCCCAAAATGGATTTGATTTGGTTTTTAAATTTATAACTGGTGTATTCATTGATTTTTGAATACATGAATATTCGATTTTTTAAGAATTCAATAGATCTTGTATTATCTGTAAAAGAAAGACCTTCTAAGTGTCTTCTATAGACACTCATTACTCGATCAATATATGCGATTGGTGCAGCTTCTGTTAGGATTACATACAATGGAATATCCCCACTTTTAGATTTTAAAAACCATTCTGGTAGGCTTTCAATGTATTTTTTTTGCATCATTACACTGGCTGTTGCCATGAACCATGTTTCTTTTTCACCTAAAAAATCTACTGTTTGAATTATTGGTTTTTGGTTGGAAGGATTAACCAGATGGTTTTCACGCATGGTTTCGTCCTCATATAACATCAAAGCGTTGTGAAAACATGCGGAATATTCAGGACTTTGATCTAAAAAATCAGCTTGAATTTGTAATTTTTGAGGGTCAGAAAAATAATCATCTCCTTCAATATGTACTATATATTCTCCTTTACAATAAAAAAAACTGTGTAAGTAGTTGAATTTAGCCCCTATGTTTTTGGGTCGAATGAATGCTTTAATTTTTTCAGGAAATTTTTCAGCATATTCCCTTATGATTGAAGGCGTTTGATCAGTGCTGTGGTCTTCTCCAATGACAATCTCAAAATCAAAATTAGTTTCCTGTTCTAGAATGGAATCCAAGCATTTTTGGATATATTTTTCGTGGTTGTATGTCACTAAACAAACACTTACTTTTGGTTGTGAAGTACATGTATTTCCAGGATAAAGATGTTGGTCGTATTGGCTGAAATCCATTATTTTTCTAAAATAGCGTAACCTACTCCTGTTTTACCAAAATGGTTTCCATTGTAAAATAAGATTGTTTCTCCTTTATGTTGAATCACTAAAGGATATTCTATCATTTGAGAATCCCAATCCGATTTATTTTCACTGATGTCTATTCCTACCTCCCCATCTTTTCTTGTCCAGTGAATACCATCTAAAGATTCTGCATAATAGATGCGATAGGAATTTTCGGTGTTGGTCCGGTAATCATATTTTGCACGAGAGGAGAACCACATTTTATAAAGTCCATTTTCAAGTAGAACGCTTGGTCTAGAAATACCCCCTTCCAAGTCGTCTTTATAATCTATAGCCACAATCCCATTTCGTTCCCAATGAATACCGTCGGTGGATTCAGCATATTTTAGATGATAACAGGGTTCCATTTTTCCATCCACTTCTATCCATTCTGTACAATTTAAGTACCAACATTTAAACTTACCTTGGTCTATTAAAAAACAAGCAGAACCATTGAAATAAGGTTCATTTGCAGTGGTCGAAATTACAGGACCTTCAAATTTTTTTGAAAAATGCTCACCATTTGTTGAAATGGCTAACCCAAGTGCATTGTGATAGGGGATGGTATTTCGGACGGTCCATCCGATATAATAAAGCCATTTCTCTGAACCGTTTTGTAAAAACCAGGTTGGCATAATTCCGCAATCATCGAAGGTTCCGGCCTTTCCCAAAGGTAGAATAGTATTTGGATGTTCGTAAATGACTTTTGATAAGTCATTTGCATCTAAATCAATAAAAGAGGCTTGACATCTGCCCTTTGAATCTCTACATGAATAGTATAACCTAATTTTGTCAGAATAATTTGTATCAGCACAAACTACATGAGCATATTGATTAGCATTCCATTCTTGCTTACCCGAAGGACAATAGATCAAGCCTTTTTTATTCCATTTCATATCTTACAAAGATACAAAAAAGGATTATTTGATTAATGAGAAATCAGTGGGACTCATGTAGATTGATTCTACTTTATCCACAATTTTTCCATTTTTTTCGGATTCCTCTTTTACTTTTATCCAATCTGGATCTTTTCTGAAAGCATCAAATGAAGCTTTTCCTGCGTCTTCACTCTGATGTGCCAAAATGTAAAATAATTTTGATTGACCTTCTTTCTCGATTGTTCTAAAGTAGGCAATATTAGTCATACCATGCTTTTCAAACAATTTGGTGGTATGATTTCTAAAACGAGCCAATACATTTTCGATTTTTTCAGGGGAAGCAGTGTAAGTTCTCATTTCAAAAGTCCTATCTGGAGATTTGATATTCTTTTTGATTTTTGGAGAAAAATCTGTTGCATTCATGAAAATACTTGTCACTTTAGCTACAATTTTACCCGATTCTTCAGACTTTTTGGCCACCTCTTTCCATTCTGGATCCCTACCAAATTGTTTCCATGATGAATCTCTAGCTACTTGGGAAGGATATGAAAGAATATAATAAAGTGCATTCTCATCGTTTTTATTTGGAATCCAATAACCAATATTCGTCATGCCATGTTTCTCAAAAATTTTGGTTGTGTGGTTTCTGAATCGTTGTAATAGAGCATCTAATCGACCCGGATGACAATAATAAATTCGCATTTCAAAATAGCGAGTATCTTGTTTCTTTGAAAATCCAACAGAGGAAACGAGTAATAATAAAAGTGTGATGTATTTTTTCATAGTTTTAAATTTTATGCCAAATTATCAATTTATTTGAATATTGTATCCTTTTATGGGTTTAATCTACGACTTAAGATATATTCTATCCCTTTGTATAATTGTTCTGGCTGCAATGTTCTCCAATTTTCGACATACAAATTTCCTCCAAAATTTATATAATAATCCAAACGATATTTTGTCCATTCTTTTTCTATGAATTCTGGAAAATTAATAGCTGCAATCCAACCATTTTCAACTTCTTCAAACCATTCCGCATAGTAATCATCATCAACAGATCCATGAAAATTGAAGACATTTTCGCCAATTAAAATAAAATATTGGATACCTTTTTCTAAAAGATGGTCTACAACCTTTCTTTTTAGAAACATGATGTCGTTGTGTAAGGTGTCATTCCATTCACCAAACAATTCTATTATGCAAAATTTTAATGAATAATCGGTAAATAAAATTTTTAGGTATAATGTTTCGGATTCAATTTCATCCCACAAGGGATGGATGAAATATCCATAAATATCATTTTCATATTCTATTTCAGAATATTTTCTTCCAAAAAATGGTGAATTAGGGTCGTGAGCAGCCACGTATTTATGTTCCCATTGAAAGGAAGGCTCTATATTTTGCATGAATAAAAATAAAAAAAAGGTCCGAATTTTTCGGACCTTTTATTAATTTGTTTTCAAATATTATAAAACCTTAGTGCTTAGGAATTTGTTATTTGCATCAAATTCAGATTTGTATTTTTTATCTCCTAAGGAGAAGAAGATTTCTGTTTCAATCAGGTTGCCATCTTTTGTAATGGATAAAGCTTTTGTTAAACTCCATCCAGTATAATTTGCATTTAAATACGTGTTAATATCAGCAGGGATTTTATCCTTGGTAATTTCGGTTACTACCACATTTGGCAATGGCTGGTTGTCTTTTGGACCTTTTCCTGGATTTGTAATTAGATTTAAATCCTTATCAAACATAAAGGTTTGGCTACTTCCATTCACTGTTACAACTACGTGAAAATGAATAATTACATTATCCTTTGAAATTGCTATGGCCTCCTTCAGGGTCCAACCTTTTGCATTGGCATCCAAATACGTTTTAATTTTATCAGGTAAAGTAGTTAGAGTTGCTTTAGTGATATCGGCCCCTTTAGCATTTTCGGAACTTTTTTCAACTAATTTTCCTGTTTCATCATAGGTAAAATTGTATACGGTACCCTCTTTTTCTACATGTACATGGTATAATTTTGCACCAGATTTGTCTATAATCAATACACCTGATTTGAATGTATATCCTGCAATTGCCGTTTTGACTGCTGCAGGTAAATCAGCTTCTGTAATGGTTGCAGCTGGGGCAGGTTTATCTTTGTTTTTACCACCAGGTCCCATTCCACCAGGTCCCATTCCCATTCCGTTTGGCTTTCCAATCATTCCTTTGATTTCTGCTAAGAAACCTCCATTGGCATCAAAGAAATTAGAATACTTTTCAGTGTTGAATGTTAATTCTACACGATAACCTTTTACAACATTTAGACTATCTGTCTTTTTGGAAGCATTGTCAAACGTGTAATTTGGGTATTTACCTGATAAATAATCTAAAATAGTTTTAGGTAATTCAGCCTGAGTTATTTGAGTTGCCGTTTCACGAATTTTACCTTGCTTATTAAGAACAACAGAAGTCGAGCTAGTCGGAGTTTTAATATCAGCATTGTATAAACTGTTTGTTGCGATTACTGAATACTCTACGATGCTTGCATTTGCAAAAGTTGAAGTGACCGTTTTAACAACAGCAGCAGGGACTAAATCTTGATTTACGCTTTGGATGGAATTTGAGTCCATATCTTCTTTTGAACAAGATATAGTGGCAACTCCTAAAAAAAGGATTCCAGCAAATTGAATAAATGACTTTTTCATGAGATTAAAGTTTAAATTTATTTCTTAACGGTTAAATTTCATTCAAATATATAGTCACAAATCATTAAAAAATAAAAATTATGCAACTTGTCGACCAACCGACAAAAAACGACAATGAAATTTTCCTATTTTTGAAAAAAAATTGAAATGATGTTACTAGCGATTGATTGGAATCCTAATCCAGAGATATTTTCCTTATTCGGGTTTTCTGTAAGATATTATGGATTATTTTTTGCGCTTGCCTTTTTAGCGGGCTTTCAGGTTCTAAGTTATATTTTTAAGAAGGAAGGTAAACCTGCTTCTCAGGCCGATCAATTGTTGCTTTATGCGATGGTGGCTACTGTTATCGGAGCAAGAGTTGGCCATTATGTCTTTTATGAATATCCTTTATTTTTAGAAGATCCCATTCGCTTTTTATTACAAATGATTACTCCACCTTTTTCAGGATTGGCATCACACGGAGCGGCTATTGGATTATTTACTGCTTTTTATATTTACACTAAAAAGAATCCAGGTCAATCTTATTTATATGTAACAGACCGAGTAGTTCCTACCATTGCATTAGGTGGATTTTTTATTCGAATGGGAAATTTGATGAACTCTGAAATAATAGGTAAACCAACTGATTTACCTTGGGGTTTTCGATTTTACAGGGATATGGAATTTGCAACTTTTCAATCTGGTGTTGTTCCTCGTCATCCCTCACAATTGTATGAAGCACTATCTTGTTTAGTTTTGTTTTTTGTTTTAATGTTTATTTGGAATAAGAAAAAAGGTGAAACGCAAGATGGTTTGATGACCGGTTGGTTTATGATTATTTTGTTTACTTTACGCTTTTTTTATGAATTTTTGAAAGAAAATCAAAGTGCTTTTGAAAATCAAATGACGTTGAATATGGGTCAGATTCTTTCGATTCCAGCTGTTGCATTTGGAGTAATTGTTCTTTTGGTGGGAAGAAGGAAAATAGGGAATAGGGAATAGGGAATAGGGAATAGGGAATAGGGAATAGACATACATTCCTATTTTAAAAGAAGTTTACCTAATTCTTTCATGAAAGGGAAACCGATGGTTTCGTAGTCATATTTATCATCATTGAAGATTTCATCTTCATTGCATAACATGCTAACGCTTACTAAAATTTCTTTTTTTGTTTGCTTATCAACTATATAGGCATTGTCTAATAAAAATCCATATGCGTCGCCTACCTTATTGTAAATGGTGAGGTTTGGATTTAATTGAGCATTTCGGTCGCCACCATAATAAAGAAATTTACAATAGGCAGGGAAAATGTTTGCGTCTTTTTTATAATTCGGGTAATCGCTTTCGGTAGGGTACATCGACATGTATTTTTTTAAAAAATCATAATCTTCTTTTGTTAAATGAAAGCGTTTAGATATTGGAAACGACTCTGGGAACATGATTCTTTTTAATAAATCGTGCTGTGCCTCTAATGGAAATGCATTTTTATAAGTAAATTCCAAAGGTTTGTTTTCAATTTGACCTTGGTCGTTCATGACCCCTTTGCCAATGAAAATAGGTGTTTTGGCCTTTAAAATTGATTTATTTTCCTTTGCAGCTTCTTCATAAAGAATATGTCCATCTTTATCTACAAATTGAACAGGATTGGTCTGTCTGTTTTCTTCTGGGCTTAGGGGCATCTGCAGTCGATGAATGAGTCGAACTCCTTTGAAGCCCTTTTGTGCCATTTTCTCATTGATTTCCTTCTGGCCAATCCATTCATAGATTCGATTATATGCGTCATTATCGGATACCAATAGAATTTTTTTAATATAATGTGCCAAAGATGGGAGACCATTGACTGCACTTGTATCTACTTTTGCTTCCGTTTGGCTTTCTCTTTCTTTTAAATGAAACATAGTTGTTTCTTTCGAAATACCTTTTGATCGTAAGGAATTTATTTTTTCGAGTCCTAAAACACATGCCACTAATTTTACAGTAGAGGCTGGATAGAAATATTCATTCAATTCAGTTCTAAATCGATGAGTGGTAAATCGAGGTTTATTTTTTGAATCTCTTTTTATCTCGGTATAGATAAGCTGCAATCGATATTTCTCCGGATCTTTTAAAACTTTTTGAATGATTTCTGATTGATTAGAAATTAAATTTGTGAAGGAACTGTTTTGCCCTTTTGATTGAAAACCTACGGCCAAACCAAACATAAGAATTAAAATTTTATAGTTCATAATTCATAATTTCAATGATTTCTTCTAAATCTTTTGAATGCAATAATGGATGAATAATCCCCCGAGTAATTGGAGAATCTACTGGATTTGGATAGGGGAAATGATTTAGTAAAAATCCTTTTTCTTTAAATAATTGGAATAGGTTACTTTTTTTACTCGCAAAACTCGGATGGCCATTTACAACTTGAATGTCTTTCCAGGTATATTTTTGAAATTGTTTTATTAATTCAGAAAGTTTTTCTTTTTGTTCTAAATAGGCCTGCCTGCTATTGAGGGCAGCGTAGCAGTGAGAAGGACTTGGTGGTGAGGCCCCAATCCAAAAGGAATGTTTTTTGATGGCTTCAATCATGGAATGGTCACCTAAGATAATTCCTGCAGGTATACCATAGGTCTTAGAAAGTGAAGCAATTTGAATTAAGGAAGCGGGTGTTTCCAAATGTATATCCAACAATCCAATTCGATGAGATTCATCTACAATAAGGACATTGCTAGCATCTAATTCCTTGATCCAACTTAAATCTCTTTGTTCGATAAATGGCGTTTGAATGCCATCACAAACAAGAATTGTATTCTTGATTCCTTTAATAGATTGGATCCATTCATTATAGGTAAGGTGTGTTGGGTAATATTTTTGTGGCCATAAGCAAGGGTGAGTTTGAGGCGCAACCTCTACTTCAAATTCTGGTACAAGCTGTCCTAAAACCTGCAGGCAAGTTTGTCCGGCCAATTGTCCGGATGTACACAATGCGGCCTGTTCATGATTATAGATTTCTGCAAAATGAATTTCAAGGTCATCCCACAAGGTAAACTTGATATTATTGGCTCTTGAGCTACCCCAATTTTGTGGAAATTTTAAAATTCCAGTTTTGAGTTGTTGTTGAAACAATGGATGAGCACCTATGCATAAATAATTGGAACCACCCAACCAACGGTACGATTGATTTTCAAATTTTATGAACTTATTAGGTAATTCCTGTAAGAATAAATTATAATTCTCCATTTGCAAGTAATTGTGCTCCTGTGCCAGAAGATATGGCATACTTTATTTGTCCAAATTCAATATGTATACCCTTTGCAATTTGATCGTCTACTAAAAGGCAGCCGTCCATATCAACATAATCCAACATGGGTACTAATTGGGCTATGGCCGAACATCCGATAGTTGACTCGGTCATACAACCAACCATAATTTTCAACCCAAGTTTTTTTCCTTTTTTAATCATTCGAAGTGCGGGAGTTATGCCACCACATTTCATTAATTTGATATTAATACCATCAAAATATTCAGCGCATTTGCTCACATCTTCTTCCAAGATACAACTCTCATCTGCAATGATGGGAAGGGCACATTTCCCTTTCAATTGTTTCATTCCATTCCAATTTTCAGCTTTCAAAGGTTGCTCAATAAATTCAACTCCTAAATTTTTCAATTGAGGAGCAAATTCAAGTGTTTGCTGCGGAGTCCAAGCGGTATTGGCATCCACTCTGAAAATTGCATCTGTTTCTTGACGTAATGCTTTTACAATTTCGATATCGTTTTGGGTTCCTAATTTAATTTTATACAAAGGAAAAGGCATTTCTTTCATTTTTGAAATCATTTTTTCAATGCTATCAATTCCAATTGTGTAATCTGTGATGATATTATTTTCTATGGATAAATCCCAAAGTTCAAACAATTTTTTGTTATGTATTTTACCCCACAAATCCCAATAGGCTACATCCAGAGCACATAAAGCAAATGGATGGTCATCCAATAATTGAGGTGCTACACTTGACCAAAAATCAGAAGGATGGGGAAGGACATCTTTGGGTAAATAAGGGGTAATGGATTGCAATTGATGAACCATTTTTTCGATGGTCACACCATAATATGGCGTTTCTGTAGCTTCACCAAATCCACTTTTACCATTCCAAATTAACTCTACAATCAAGGTGGGTTGCACATCTCTTGATTCATGAGTTATGGTAAAAGTATGCTTTAAAGGCAAATCGAATCGATGAAGTTTGATTTTCATAGGATTTATTTTAGTGCAACATAAGGTAAATAGTTTGCCATTTCTCCTGCCTTTTGCCAAATTAAGATATCAGCCATTCTCCAATTTATTAGATCTCCTGATCCATTATTGGGTAGAAATTCCACTTGTTGAAAAGGGATTTTCCATTTTGCTGGAAACCATCTATCTAAACCTGCGTTCGCAGGTTTAATTTCAGGAGTTTCCACAAATCCATTTATGTTTTCCTTTCCTAGAAGTAAAGGTAAAAAATAATTATAGAAACAGATAAGGGTGGAAATTGGATTACCCGGCAAAGCAAAAATTGTTTTTTGGTCATTTTTTCTGGTCCCAAACCACATTGGTTTCCCAGGTTTTTGCGCAATTTTATGAAAATGGCAATCGAAGGCTAATTCTTTCAAGACCTCAGGCAGAAAATCTTTTTTCCCGGCTGAAACTCCACCTGATAGGAGCAAGATATCATGATTTTGAAGAATTATGGATAATTTATTTTTAATTTCTTCCCTTGAATCCTGTAGATGAAAGGTATTGGAGTGAAATCCTTTTGCCTTTAATGTAGCAGCTAACATGGGCATATTTGAACTTCTAATTTGATGTGGTAATGGTTGTTGGTGAACGGCTACTATCTCATCTCCTGTTGAAATAAGGGCAATTTTAGGTTTTTCAAATACCTTTAAATCACTTTTGCCTATACTGGCAGCCAAGGCAATTTCAATCGTTTGTATAAAAGTACCCTTTGATATTATTAACTCATTTTTCGAAATATCTATGCCTTGGGGGTGAATGAATTGTTCGTTTATAATGTTTTCACCTTTGAAAATAGCCATCCGTTTTTCGTTTCGATTTTCAATTACGATTTCTTCAAACGGAATAATGGCTAGGCAATGAATTGGCAGAATGGACCCCGTCATGATTTCTATGCAAGCATCTGAATGATTTAATTCTGCTTGTGGCTGTCCTGCAAAAACGGTTTGTTCGATAGGCCATTGTTTTGCCTCTAGATTTTGAATGGCGATACCATCCATCATTGCCCGATGAAAGGGAGGAAAATCTCTGTCTGCATATAAATCTTCAGCTATTTGATATCCAAAACAGTTTTCAAGTGGAATTGAAACAATTTTAGGTAAAAATTTGTTTTGTTGAATAATCTTGAGTGCTTCGAGAGGGCTTATCATTCTTTACATTAATGAGTAACTAAAATAATCATTTTGAATTGATTCAATGCAACAATTTTTCAAATTTATCTTAAGCTACCGAAAAATGTTTCTGATTGGAATATTTTTGGTATCGATTTTGATGATAGTTCAGTTATTGAATCTAAAAATTTCATATGATTTTGATAGTTATTTTGCTAAAAATGAATCTTTTTATCAAAATTTTGAAAACTACCAAAAGAAATTTCCAGTTGGTCAAAATCACCAGGTCGTAATTGCAATAGAATCTTCAAAAACGATTGATCATTCTTTTGCATTGAGTGCATCTTCCTTGTTTAATCAAATTGAACAATTAAAGGGAATCAAAAGGGCTTTTTACTTTTCAAAGATTTCTGAGATTAATCCTGCAAATTTAAACGGTGGAGAAAAAGTTGTTTTTGATTTGCATTCTAAGGCTTCCTTTCAAAAATCATTTGCCTATTTTAATGCTAGACAGGAAATTTATCAAGGATTGATTTCAAAAGATCGGAAATCATTCATTGGATATTTTACTTTAGAAAAAGAGTTATTCAATGACCCAGCTAGGGATACTCTTGTACGGGCTATTCAACAATTAATTGAAACTTCAAAATACAAGACGCATTTATTTGGCATACCCGTCATTCGATCCACGTATTCAGAAAAAATTTGGAGTGACTTTTTAATTTTTACCGTATTTTCAATCGCCTTGTTATTGATTGTATTGTATATATTATTTCGGAATTGGTTGCTTGTTATCATTCCATGTTTGACAATCGTGATTGGAATTCTTTGGAATTTTGGACTGATGGGAATATTAGGTTTTTCTGTCAATATGATTTCCAATCTATTAGTACCTATTTTATTTGTTGTGGGAATTTCTGATTCTATTCATTTGATAACGGTATTTTATGAAAAAATTAATCATGGACTCACAAAACAGGAGGCTATATTGGTGGCTCTACAAGAGGTGGGTAAAGCGACCTTCCTAACCGCTTTGGTTTCTTCAGTTGGTTTTTTATCACTTTCAATTACTTCTGCAGAGGCTATCAAGTATTTCGGATTATTTGGATTCACAGGAATTATCATTACCTATTTTTTATCCATCGTTATAGTTCCTAGTTTGTTATTGGTATTGGATCAAAAAAAATACGGTCAAGGAACTAATTTGGTGAATCAAGAGGTGTGGGATAAATTGTTTTCTAAACTATTTGCCATCGCGATTGAAAAAAGAAAATGGGTAATTGGGTTATTTAGTGGTTTAGTACTTTTTTCTATTTCGTTATTACCTAAAATTCAAACGAGTTTATTATTTACCAATGATGTCAAACCGGGGGATTCAATTGCCAAAGAATTTGGCTATTTTGAAAGAAATATTGGCTATTTAAAACCATTTGAATTTGTTTTGACTTGTATTAATTCGAATGAAAAAATTAATTTGGCATTCTTGAAAAATTTAGAAAAAATTGAAAATGAATTGGTTGAGAATGCTAATTTTAGTGATGTACATTCAATTGTCTTCCAAGTAAAATATGCAAATTATTTACTTCATCAGGGGAATAAAATATTTTTTGCACTACCTGATACAGAACAAAAATTACAATTTTTGTTAAGAGAAATTTCCAAAAGAACGGAAGTTCCTTTTTTCAATTTAGAAGGTAAGAAAGAATTTTATTTTGCCGGAAAAATAAAAGATTTCGGAAGTGAGCGAATGGAAGAAGAAGAAATTCAAATAAAAAATAGAATAGAAAAGATTTTACCAGTTAATGTTTCTTATACCGGATTTGGACATGTGTTGGATCAATCAAATAAGAGCTCTCGTCGGGATATATTTTGGGGCTTATTTGGTGATTTGCTTGTGGTTTCATTACTTATGTCCATTTTATTCAAAAAATTTAAATTTATATTCATCAGTCTAATTCCCAATATCATTCCGCTAATCATTTTATTAGGCATTATTTCGCTATTTGAGATACCCTTTAGTCCAGCTAATGCATTGATTTTAGTGGTAATTTTTGGAATTAGCATCGACGATACCATCCACTTTTTGACTCATTATTTATTAATTCGAAATAAAGATAAATTACCTATTCGCTCCACTTTATTAACATGCGGGAAAGCCATGTTATTTGTCTCTTTTTTATTAATGGCAGGTTTGGGAGTAACTTATTTTTCGGATTTTCAAGCCATCTCAAATTTGGGATTATTTGGAATGATAACCATAATTTTTGCAACTTTAACCGAATTTTTCATAACACCCATATTACTCGATCAATTAGACCCCCAATTGAATGAAAACAGAATTTAGTCATGTTTCAGAAAATAATCAGCCTGGAATGGTGGATGTAGGTACCAAGAGTGTTACGCTTCGAGAGGCAGAGGCACAATCAATCGTTTGGTTAGGAAAAGAAAATATTGATTTATTTGAGAAAGCAGGTTGGGAGAATAAAAAAGGTGGAATTCTTCAAACAGCCATTATAGCGGGTACCATGGCGGCAAAAAAAACTGGCGATTTAATCCCGATGTGCCATCCATTGGGTTTGGAATCTTGTAAAATTGCTATTGATGTTCAAAATGAATCTTTAAAAATTACATGCATTTGTCGATTAGAAGCAAAGACAGGAGTGGAAATGGAAGCAATGGTAGGGGCATCGGTTGCAGCCCTAACCATATATGATATGTGTAAATCGGTTTCAAAAGGAATCGTTATTCAAGAAACTAGGTTAATTCGTAAATCAGGAGGAAAATCAGATTTTAAGGTCTAATGTCATCTCACCATATCATTCGTGAAAAACAAGAACCCGCGTTAATTATTGCGAACGGCGAGGCATGTTCGATGGAAATTTTGGGACAATTACTCGAATGGTCACCTACTGTTGTAGTACTGGATGGTGCCATTAAACGGGTTTTAGAATTAGGAGTAAAGGTAGATGTTTGGTTAGGAGATTTTGATCATTTACATGACATCGATGAAGATTTAATTAATTATCCATTTCAAAAAATTCATACCCCGGATCAAGAATATACAGATTTAGAAAAGGCCTTGATGTATTTGGAGGAAAAGGGATACCCTGCAGCGAATATCGTTTGGGCAACCGGAAGGAGAATGGATCATACCTTGAATAATTTCCATTCTTTGAAACGAATGGCCGAACGTATGAAAGTGGTCATGATTGATGATTATTCAGTTATTTATCCTTTGCCAAAGACTTTCAATAAATGGTATCCCAAAGGAACATCTCTTTCCATAATGCCTCTTGGGGAAGCCTATCAAGTCAAAAGTTCAGGATTGAAATACGAACTCAATCATGAGCAATTGGCACTAGGAATTTTAACAAGCTCTTCAAATGAAACCATTGCGGATGGAATGGTTGAAATTTCCTATGAAAGTGGGATGTTGTTAATGATGGAGTGTGTGGATTGAGAATCGAAGAAACTAAGAATTTAAGAAATTATAGAATATTATGATACATGCAGGAATGTTTGTCTTTAAGTCGGAAGTTACTGATCTTGAAAAGTCTGAATTTTTGAAGGCGTTGAAGGGTTTAGAGGTTATACCTGGAGTGGTGAACATGCAAGTTTTTAAACAAATAAGTCCAAAAAATAGTTTTGAATATTATTTTTCAATGGAATTTCAAACATTACAAATTTATGATGCATATTCAAATCACCCAATGCATAACAATTTTGTGAATCAGTATTGGATTCCCCTTGTTGCAGATTTTATGGAAATAGATACAGAATTACTATAATTCTGGCATCAAATTTACCAATTCTACAAAATCCGCCACACTTAGTTGTTCCGCTCGTTTGCTTAATAATGGATGATCTGGCAACTGAACGGCTCTAAGCGCATTGCGAAGTGTTTTTCTGCGTTGGTTGAAGGCCATTTTTACCAAAGATTTGAATTTCTTTGGATCACAATCTAATTTTTTATCAAAGTTGCGTTTGAGTCGAATGACACCAGAATTTACTTTTGGTGGTGGGGTAAATACTTCAGGACCCAAGGAAAAAAGGTACTCGATATCATAATAAGCTTGCAAAAGCACACTTAAAATGCCATAATCTTTGTTACCCGGTTTAGCAGCTAAACGAACGGCTACTTCTTTTTGCAACATACCCACAACTTCGACACATTGATCTTTGTAATCTAAAATTCGAAAGAAGATCTGTGTAGAAATGAAATAAGGGAAATTACCTACAATTGCAAATGGGCGATCCTCAAAAATCTTTTCCAAAGGATACCTTAAAAAATCTCCTTCAATTAATCGAGGACCCGTAAATTCCAAGTAATTTTTTCGAAGGTAAGCAACCGATTCAGTATCAATTTCAATCAAATGAGTGGTGTATTCTGTCTTTTTTACCAAAAATTGGGTTAAAACGCCCATTCCCGGACCAATCTCTAATACCTCTTTGTATCTCCCCTCTGGTTGTAAGCCATCCACAATCGCTTGGGCAGCTCCCAAATCATTTAAAAAATGCTGACCTAAATTTTTCTTGGCACGAACTTGTTGCATGAGGCAAAGGTACGATTTAATTGGGAGTTATGGATATTTGTAGTTGAAAGATGAAAGTTGA
>JACCDK010869435.1_pt1 | contig 17021 bp, 15 predicted proteins | sample 7445871 | NCBI WGS metagenome assembly JACCDK01 (sample SAMN15323436, study PRJNA562643) | freshwater metagenome | isolation source: river surface water | place: USA:Blue River Watershed | collected 2017-08-15
CCTGCTCCAGAAGCATAATTTAGCTTTTGATACATAAAAAAAATCCCGCCTCTTTCGAAGCGGGATTTTTTATTTTTTAAAGTATGTGAAGCGTTTATTTTATTCCTTAATAAATCTGCTTTGGTAAGTAGCCTTATTTGTCTTCACTTGCAACATATACATGCCTGCTGCTAATTCACTAACATTAATTGTATTTTCAGCAGTAAAACTTGCCAGCAATTGACCAGTAATAGACAATACATTTACTGCTGTAATTTTATCATTAAGATTGATGTGTAATTCATTATTTACCGGGCAAGGATAGAGGCTTAAATTTCTAGTAGCCACAGAATGAATACCTAACGGAGAATTAAGGATTGTAACACTGTGCATCCCACTCATTCGAGCAATAAACTGCTGCGAACAAATAGAATCTTGACAAATAGCACCACCACCCATTGAACTTATGTGCAAGCAAATGTTATAGGTACCACTATTAGCATAAGTATGCGAAGGGAACTGACCTACTGAAGATGATCCATCGCCCCAATACCAAGTATACGTTGTAGAAGTTGCACCCGTACAAACAGAGTTATTATATCCATAATAGTTTCCGACATTAGCAGTATCCGCAAATATGCTAAACGCAGCCTGACAAGTCAAGGAAGAACTAGCAATTGTAAAGGTAACTGAAGTACTATCCATACAAGTATTATTAAATGAATCCTGAATCAACATAGACACTGTATATGTTCCTGGGCCATAGGTAAAGGTGTATATTGAATTAGGAGCTGTTAAATACTGTATGCTACCGTTTCCAAAATTGATATACGAGTTGGATGAATTGTAAAAGTTAGAAGAGGTGTAACTAGAATCAACAAAAGTGACTTGATTACCAGAAATGAAATACCCAAGATAGGCATTGGTAATACATTGTGCTTTAGTCGTAAAACCAATAATTGTAAATAATGAAAGGAGTAAAAGTTTTTTCATGTTTTAACTTTAATTAAAAAACACTGCTTAATAGCAGCTATAATCATATAATTTTCCAAATATATACCAAAATGTTTACCCTACAAAAACATTATTCAATAATTAAAATTAAATCGTTCAACTTACCTAATGGGACACAAAAAAAGCCTGACTCATTAGAATCAGGCTTTTTTATTATTGGAAAGCAATTATTGCTTATCTAGTTTTTCCACTTGGGTGAAGGTCAATTCTAGAGGCGTTTTACGACCGAAGATTAATACATTCACTTTTAGACGCTTTTTATCTTCAGAAACCTCCTCAATAGTACCGGTGAAGGTATTGAAAGGACCGTCAGTAATTTTTACAGATTCACCAACTAAGTATGGTTCATCCATTTGTACACCAGCTTCGATAGAATCGTCGGCGATGCCTAAGATTTTATTTACTTCTGATTTACGTAGAGGAGTTGGGCGGTTATTACCCAAGAAATTGATGATACCAGAGATATTTTTAATAGTAAGGATGATTTCAGAGTTCATTTTGAATTCATCCGCTTCAATCAAAAGGTATCCAGGATAGAAGTTACGTTCTTTGATAACTTTCTTACCGTTTACAATTTTGTAAACTTTCTCCATTGGCAAGAAAACCTGAGAGATGATCTCGTTCCAGTTAGAGCGAGAGATTTCTTTATCAATATATTCTTTGGCTTTCTTTTCCTTGCCACTTACGACACGAAGAACGAACCATTTTTTTTCACTAGTCAAAGCTTCCATATTGGATCGATACTATTTAAATAATTGGTAGAAGGTATCGAGAATCAAATGGGAACCGCCATCCATTAAAGATACCAAGACAGCTACTACGACAGACGCAACAGCTACTACGATTACTGAACTTTGCAATTCTTGCCAAGTAGGCCAAGACACTTTATGCATCAGTTCATTATAAGATTCTGCGGTATAATTTTTCAAACGTTGAAACATAAGAATAAGACTTTTAGCGAAGATAATATATTTCCGGAGAAACGCTAAATTTTGTTGGCACGGGCACCAGGATTCGAACCTAGATCGGAGGTTTTGGAGACCACAATTCTGCCGTTGAACTATGCCCGTAAAAAATAATGGTCATTGAACATCAGATAAGAACCTAACGAGCAATGACCATTAGTATTTTTAGATCAAGATTACTTAAGGATTTCAGTTACCTGACCGGCACCTACTGTACGACCGCCTTCACGGATCGCAAAGCGCATACCTTTTTCCATCGCAATCTTAGCGATCAACTTAACGTTCAAAGTTACGTTATCACCAGGCATAACCATTTCAACTCCTTCTGGTAAAGTAACTTCACCAGTTACGTCCGTTGTACGGCAGTAGAATTGAGGGCGATACTTGTTGAAGAATGGAGTGTGACGTCCACCTTCTTCTTTGCTCAATACGTAAACTTCACATTTGAATTCAGTGTGAGGAGTGATAGAACCAGGAGCACAAATAACCATACCGCGCTCGATATCTGATTTTTCAACACCACGCAACAAGATACCACAGTTGTCACCAGCTTCACCACGATCCAACAACTTACGGAACATTTCTACTCCGGTACAAGTTGATTTGATAGCGTCTTCACGAAGACCAATGATTTCAACTGGATCACCTACGTTGATTACACCACGCTCGATACGGCCAGTAGCAACTGTACCACGACCAGTGATTGAGAACACGTCCTCAACTGGCATCAAGAAAGGCTTATCAACAGCACGCTCAGGAACTGGGATATCGTTATCTACAGCAGCCATTAAGTCTTCGATAGCCTTAACGAACTGAGGATCACCAGCCAAAGCACCTGTAGCAGAACCACGGATGATAGAGATATTGTCACCATCGAATTGATAGAATTTCAACAATTCGCGGATTTCCATTTCAACTAGGTCTAATAATTCTGGATCTTCAACCAAGTCAACTTTATTCATGAAAACAACGATTCTTGGTACACCAACCTGGCGAGCCAACAAGATATGTTCACGAGTTTGAGGCATTGGACCATCAGTAGAAGCTACTACCAAGATAGCACCGTCCATTTGGGCAGCACCAGTAACCATGTTCTTAACGTAATCGGCGTGACCTGGACAGTCAACGTGAGCGTAGTGACGGTTATCTGTTTCGTATTCTACGTGAGCAGTGTTAATTGTGATACCACGCTCTTTTTCTTCAGGAGCGTTATCGATTGAATCGTAGTCACGCTTTTGAGCAAGACCACGATTAGCCAATACGTTAGTAATGGCAGCAGTCAATGTAGTTTTACCGTGGTCAACGTGACCAATAGTACCGATATTGACGTGCGGTTTCGTGCGGACAAAGGTTTCTTTTGCCATTGTTTTAGATGTTTGTTATTGTTATGAATGTTTTACTATTCGTTTTTGGAGCCATTGACGGGACTTGAACCCGTGACCTCGTCCTTACCAAGGACGCACTCTACCAGCTGAGCTACAACGGCTTACTGGTTCACTCTTCACCGACGATGGCCTCTCATGGACTCCACGTTTTTATTCGTGAACCGGAGAGCAGGAGACGAGGCTCGAACCCGCTACCTACAGCTTGGAAGGCTGTCGCTCTACCAAATGAGCTACTCCTGCTTGTTTTAAGAACGTTAGTGTGGAGAGTGGTGGATTCGAACCACCGAAGTCGTAAAACAGCAGATTTACAGTCTGCCCCATTTGGCCACTCTGGTAACTCTCCCCAAAAAATAATAAGAGCCGAAGAACGGAATCGAACCGACGACCTACTGATTACAAATCAGTTGCTCTACCATCTGAGCTACTTCGGCTTACTATTTCAGACTGTGATCCTTGCCTTTTTATTCACCATTTTTCAATAATGAATCTCCACTGCTTTCACACAACCTTCATAAAAGGACTGCAAATATAGAATACTATTTTCTTTTTCGCAAATTCTTTTTAAAAAAAATTTTTCGGCCTAACTATGTTTTTCTTTGTGCTTAATAATTTGTCCCTTGATTTGATCATAGGCCAACTCCAGCGCTTCCTCGAAATGATGGCCATTCTGGCTTGTAAAGATGTCTGCCCCAGGCAAATGCAACTTAACTTCTACGATTTTTTCTTTAACGTTGACACTACTATTTTCTAACTTCAAAAAAACATCGGCACGTTCAATTTTTGAATGATAATGCGACAAATGCTCGATCTTTTCCATGATTTTCTCTTCTAACTTACTGTCAGCTTTGAAATGTACTGCATGCAATTGGATGTTCATAAAATTGGAATTTAATGTTTAAAAATCACTATCGTTCTAATATACGTAAAAATCAAGAGCGAGGATGCGCTTGCTTGAATGTTTTTTTTAGTTTTTCTATACTATTGTGCGTATAAACTTGCGTAGCCGCTAAGTTGGAGTGCCCTAATAATTCTTTGATTGCGTTTAAATCGGCTCCGTGATTACTCAGGTGCGTAGCAAAACTATGACGCAATACGTGCGGACTCTTTTTCTCTAAACCAGGAATACGGCTCAAATAGTGCTTGACAATAGTATACAACGCTTTTTCATTCAGCAATTCCCCTACCCTTGTCGTAAACAAAAAAGGGCTATGAATATCCATCGTTTTACACAAGGAATTAAAACTATTGACACGACTCAATAGACGATCATCTGTCGGGATGATCCGTTCTTTCCCTCCTTTACCAAGTACTTTAATTTGCTTTAAATGCAAATCAATGTTTTGCCATGTGAGCTTATTTAATTCCGAGCGGCGTAAACCACAACTATATAAAACTTCAAGCATTAAACGATCGCGCGCACCTTCAAAGGAATCATCAAAGAAGGCGGCATCAAGTAATTCTTCTATTTGTCGTTCTTCCACATAAACAGGCAAACGTTTGGACATCTTTGGTGCAGTCACCTTGTCCATCGGATTCTCGCTTAACGCGTTTTCACGCAAAAGAAACTTATAGAAACTCTTTAATGTAGATAGCTTTCTGTTAACGGAGCGATTAGTATGATTGGAAGAAACTAATTCAACGACCCAACTTCTAATATGCTGGTGATTGATTTCAATCAGTTCGATTTCGCCGTAGCATTGATTGATAAAAATAAAAAACTGCTCCAAGTCTGACTTGTAAGCAGTTATAGTATGTTGAGCATAGCGCCGCTCAACGAGCAAATATTCTATGAATTGTTCCCTTAACATCACAAATCGAAGTTAAGGAAAATTAAACGCAATTACGCGTTTTGGTTGTGATATTTTCCACGAACGTGAATCGCCTTCAAAATTTCTTTACGACGAACTACGGATGGTTTCACAAAAGCTTGACGAGCACGCAATGATTTAACAGTTTGTGTACGGTCAAATTTCTTTTTGTACTTCTTCAACAACTTATCTACTGTGTCGCAATCTTTGTTGGAAATAATCAACATGTGCTTTAAATTTTTTGATTTTAATGAGGCGCAAATATAAGAATAATTTCAAAAAAAAACACCAAATGGAAGATTTTTTAAAAAATTTTCTAAAAAAGAATTTTTCTTACTTGTCTAAATCCTCTTCATCTTGAGCGTCCACCCCTGCTCCACCGCGTCTGGTGCCACTTAAGGCGTCCAAAAACGGCTGAATTTGGTAGTTAGAGAAATTGGAGGTATTCCCAAGAACAATGATAGTGGTACGGTCGTTTAGGCCACGAAAATAGGCGTTATTGAACTGATGCCACCAACCATTATGATAAACGGCTTTTTGTTGCGGCGAATAAACGATCATACGCCAACCGAAGCCGTAGTTTTTCATCCCTCTCTTCTCATGACTGTAAGGCGTATAAGCCAATTCGGTTGTCTCACGCGAGATTAATTGATAATTATACATGGCGCAATCCCATTTCCACATATCCTCTATAGAGCAATACAAACCTTTATCGCCCGCCACGCCATCTGTGAATTCAAAATTACCTCGACGAGCACGTGGAGTATAACCGATAGCTGTATTAGGGTGTTTTGCAAGTGCGGCAGGAGAATAAACGAAAGCGTCCTTCATCTCTAAAGGTTCGAAAACATTGCGTTGCATAAAGGCCGCAAAAGTCAATCCAGAAACCTTTTCTACGATTGCTGCTAGAATTGCATAGTTGGTATTACAATATTCGAAGCGCGTATTTGGCAGTGCTGCACGAACAGGATGATGGATTATCATCATATCCATCAACTCTTGATTACTCATCAATTCGCTTTTATTTTTCCAATAAGCATAAGCGAAATTCAAATAGTTAGGCATGCCACTTCTATGCGATAAAAGCAAGCGGATGGTAATTCCATTGTAGGGAAATTCCGGATAAAACTTTTTTACATCGTCATCTAATGACAACATTTTCTTCTCATACAGCATTAAAATTGCAACCGCGGTAAACTGTTTAGATACCGAAGCTAACTGAAAGGAGGTATGATTATTAATCGCATGCCCATTCTCTAAATCTGCGTAACCGGAGGTGTTCTTATAAATTACTTGACCGTATTGACCAACCAAAACAGCTCCATTAAAGCGTTGTTTAGCCACTTTCCAATGAAAGACAGAATCACAACGATGCGCCTTTGCAGGACCATCAATTTGTTTAAAGAATTGCGCACTTCTTGCAGAATCGACACGAGGGCGAGCATTAGGGTCGGTTTTCGCTCCTGATGGGGAACAGGAATTGAGGAAATTGAACCCAAAAACAAAGAGTAGAATATTTAGCAAGGATATATTTTTTACATTTTTCACGATTTTGTAAATATCAAGAATTTTGTCGAATGAAATCGAACTGAATTCAGAGTATCTTTTAACGAAGTGTTGTGGAAAATAGACAAAAGTATCTCCTGCAAATTTCTCAAATTTGCAGGAGTGATCTTTCATCCAAAGTTGAAAATAACATTCGTTCTATTTCTTGTACTAAGCCTTTCACAGCTTGGTATGGGACAAACTTTGGAAAGAACAGTCATCATTAGAAATACAACTACCCAAATAAGTGATTCTTTGGCAATCATTCCTTCCAGTATTCGTTGTAGCAACTTACAGGGAAGTTTGATAATAAGCAATACTAGTTTTCAAACAGGGAACAACTCCATTTTGATCAAAAAAGCTAGCAATGATTCCATCATTGTTTTAAAATACAAGGTATTAAATAGTACTTTTTACCAACGTAGTACTCATAAAAATATTGCACGACAAATCCCCTTAAAAGGCTTTGTGATAGACCCTTTCACCTATACTCCCAATAGCAGCTTAAACGACTGGAAAAAACAGGATCGTAATCTGGATATCAGCGGTCAATACATGCGCGGAATCACTTTAGGCAATAATCAAAATTTAAGTTCGAGTTCGAATTTCAATTTACGTATGCAGGGAAGATTGACAAATGACATTGAAATCAATGCGGTTTTGGCCGACAATCAAATCCCTATACAACCGGAAGGCAATACTGCACAAATTCAGGATTTCGACAACCTATTTATTCAGTTAAAAAAAGACAATAGTCAGTTGACCGCAGGTGATTATTATTTACGGCAGACCAATTTTCCATTTTTACGTTTTGATAAAAAATTGCAAGGATTATTATTTCAAAATAGTGATAGTGTGTATAGTGGCATCCGTCAGCAGACTAAGCTTGCAGTAGCCATTACAAAAGGGAAGTATAATCGTCAGACCATTAATGGAATCGAACAAAACCAAGGTCCTTACCGACTAAAAGGTGCTAATGGAGAGCTTTTTATTATAATTATTGCTGGTACGGAGCGGGTGTATATTAACGGAGAGTTGATGCAAAGAGGAGCTGGTGCAGATTATTTCATTGATTATAATACAGGTGAATTGACTTTCACAGCGAAACGATTAATCAACAACCAAAGTCGTATCATCGTTGAATTTCAGTATGCGGAGCGGAATTACTTGAGAACTACTTTGTTCGCAGAGGAGAATTTAAAATTCAAACAAGGCTCCTTCAACGTACAATTTTTTCAAGAACAAGACGCCAAAAATCAGCCGCAAGAAGGCTTCAGAGAAGGCGCTCAAGGGGCCTTAGCTGCTATTGGTGACAGTATTCGTTCTGCCTATATTGCTTCTGCACAATCCAGTAGTTTTGATCCGAATAAAGTGCTATACAAGAAGGTGCTCATTGACACATTGGGTTATACTGATAGTATTTTTGTTTATACGAATGAAAGCGATATCAATCTATTTCAGTTAAGTTTTACGAATGTTGGAAAAGGGAATGGTGAATACGTCGTCGCACAAACCTTAGCGAATGGGAAGGTATACAGATATGTAGGGAAACGAAATGGAGATTATTTGCCTATTAGTATTTTGGTTGCCCCACAGAGGAAACAGATGATTAGTTTCAGTGGGGATTATACTTTCAAGGGTATTATATTTAGAGGTAATCTTTCTTTATCTGATTATAATCGCAATTTGTTTTCTTCTTTGGATAAAAAAGATGATAAAGGTTTAGCGACACAAATTGATATTGAAAAACCTTTTCTAGTAAAAAAATGGAAAATAACGCCAGGTATCCATTATGTAGGCATTCAAGAGTCTTTCACTGCGATCGAAAACTTTCAAACACAAGAATTTGCCCGCGACTGGAATATCGGTTCCTCCCAAAAGTTACAGCAATATTATTTACATCCTCAATTAAAGCTTGCAAAATCAGTAAAGCAAAATATCATTTATGATTTTGAACGTTTGCTTATTCCTGCTAACAAGAACTATTTGGGTGACCGACAAGCTATAAACCTAGATTGGAACGAAAAACGATGGCGCGTTAAAAACAGAACTTCGGTATTAAATTCAAAATCGGATGAAAAAAGCTCCAGCTTTACTCGTCATGATGCTCTCATGAGCATTCGTCCAGATAAACATCAAAAGAGTGAATGGACCGTGAATTACAATGAAGAAAATAATCGTTGGAAGGATTCTACTTTGCACTATTTAAACACATCGTTTCACAATAAAACACTTGGGGGACTTTTAAAAAACACAGACAGCAGTAAGGCTATTTATTCCATACAAATGGATAGACGTTGGGATTATTATCCTCGTTACGGCTCCGATAGTTTATTTCAACGCGCGGATCAAATACAAAGTAGAGCAGGATTTAAATTGAATGATTTACAACGTGTACAAATAATTGGAAACTGGCGTTATCTCGCATTAACATCTAGCAAAAACAAGCAAACTTTATTAGCACAAATATCTTACGAAGGCGAGAGTAAAAAAGGACTTTGGCATTGGCAAACAGCCTATGAAAGCGGAACTATTCAAGAGCCTAAACGTCAGTATGCTTTCTTAAAAGTTCCAGATGGCCAAGGACACTTTAGCTGGGTCGACTTAAACAATGACGGCATACAACAATTGAATGAGTTTACCGAGAATGATTATGCAAATAATTTACGCTACGACAAAGTTTTCATACCAACGAATGAGTATGTAGCAGCTAATCAAATCTTATGGAACGGAATGCTGAATTTAGATTTTAGCAATGTTGGAGAAGAGGAAGATGAAGAGAGAGCAAGTCTTCCTTGGTATAAGCAATGGAGCTGGCAAGGAAACAGCAGTTATTTACGTAAGGCCTTATTAAGTGAAGGCGACCAGGGCTATCTCCCCTTTTCAAAAATTGCGGATTCCTCTATTGTAGGCAATCAGCTATCCTTACAGTCCTCAATTAGTATCAAGCCAAGTTCTAATAATTGGTATGCATGGATTATTTGGAATAAGAACCAAGGGCGTATGCTCACTACATTAGGATTAGAAAACAAAGGAAGGGATGAATGGCTGATTAGGGGTAGAGTTCCTATGTTTTGGCAAATAGAGCTTCAGCCAATTGTTTCTTTTGGGAATAAATTCGCTGAAAACTCTTACAATAAAACGCAGGCTTATCGCATTCATTATTTTACTTATCAGCCTGTTATTTTTTGGCTTAAGCAAGCTAATAGAATCAGTTTGGATGTTCTGGTAAAAGACCTGCGACATTTACAAAATGAAATTACTGGCAAATCGAAAATAATCCAATACACCGCGGACTATAAATGGGCTAAGGCCAACTATGGGCAGTTTACGGGAAAACTTCAATTTGCTAACGTAAAATATCCTTACGCCACCAATACAGTCCTTGCATTAAATGTTTTAGAAGGTTTACGTCCGGGAAGAAACGTGCTGCTTGGAATTAATTGGGAGAAAAGAACAAAGTCAGGTCTAGAATGGATTATTGGCTATGAGTTACGTCAGAATGGGGCTAATACGCGCTGGATTCAAATGGGAAGAATGACCTTAAGAGCACTGTTCTAAACAAAAAAGGCCCCTTCAAATGAAGGAGCCTTTTTAATAATTTTAGAATAATTATTCCTTAATCAATTTGAAAGATTGCACTTGATTATTCATCATTACTGTAATCATATACACACCAGGAGTTAAGGAATTCACATCCAAAATTTGCTTGTGCGTGTTGTTGATCATACGATCTTGTTTTACTACACGACCGCTCATATCGGTAAACAATACTTGCATTGGTTGGTTATCCAAAATTTCATGTACTAGGAACAATTGATCTGTCGCAGGATTTGGGAACAAGTTCAAACCTTCTGTTTGGATTGTTTCAACACCAACACCTTTTGGACAAGACTTGTAAACTTTGTTTAACAAAGTGCCACTCAAATCAGCATAGCGCTGAGAGAATTCTTGGAAGTATAAATTCGCAGTTGTAGAATCGTGAATAAACAATTCATTCTCGTCATTTTTAGTATCCGCTGAAGTACTCCAGTTATGCGAACCTGTAGTTACCATTGGGTCGCTACAAGCGTCATTTGGATCAATGATTGCATATTTATGGTGGAAGATATAAGAACCTTTATCCACCAATTGCGTTGTGATCCCTTTGTTGATGAAATTATTAAATGGAGCTGCGGCACCCGTTCCTGAAGTGTCATCTACGATACCTGCATAATAGGCCCCGTTTTTATTAATTGCAGAGTCGATAATTACATAACCAATATCGGTTTTTGTCCAAGCCATTACACCTGTATAAAGATCGTAATTAGCTGTTGCCACAGCACGCTTCAAATTAGCATGGGTATTATCCGATGGACTAAAGTATGATTCGATATGTCTTCCTCCGATGATAAAGTCATGCGGAGTATTGTTCTTTTTAGAAGCACCAAACAAATAATTGGTAAACATCTCTTCAAACTCGATAGTATAACCGCGAGCGAGTGATTGGTCTTGAATGATAATTACATCATTAGGGTCTGTCAATAATTGTTGATCCGTCCAATTCGTTGAACCTGTCCAAACCGTAGCTAAATTCGGATCGTTTACATCAATAACCATAAATTTATTGTGCATGATACCATAGAGTGTAGTCCCTGCTGGAGCCAATTTCTTGTTAGGAGTAGTGAAAGAGTTCAAAACGTTTCCTACACCAAAATCACAAACCACACGTACATTCACCCCACGAGCTGTCGCTGCATTAACCGCACTGATTACTCCTAGGTTATTATCTACATTATAGATTGCAATATCAAGGGTAGAAACTGCACGATTGATATAAGCAATCAAAGTGTCATCGAAAGTACCATTCAATTGTTGTGCTAAATTGCCGTGTTGAGCGACATTATTATTCACAGAGCGATTGAAATACACTTTGATTTTGCCACTAGAATTGGAAGCGGTAGCCATTGCAGTAACTGCAGAGAATGAAGTATCATTCGTTGCGCTGACAGTCAAGCCTTGCACATAGTAAATTGTTGCAGGTGTTAAACCTGTCAATGAAGCACTATGGTTGGTAGTCATCGTAGCTGAAGAAACAGTAGAGGTTAAAGTGGTTGGTGTCAAACCATATTTTACAATTGTGTTACCTTGATTTTGTGTCAAGAAACTAACATCAAATGAGGTGATAGTGATATTTGATTGACGAAGCGAAGTTGTAATTAATGGAGGATTACCTGCATATACAATATCGTTTAAGTCACGTAACAATAATTGGTAAGAAGTACCAGTATAGGTACCGACATTATATTCGCTCAAAATACCAATAATATCAACTGGTCCGAGAGGAATAGTTGTACCAACTAGGTTACTTGCGTTGTTGATACGAATATCCTCTTGCGTTCCGTTGTGGGTAAACGTATAATTGGTATTACCTGCAAAAGTACCAGTAGCAGAAAAAGTAACATTATTCAATCGAATCAAGCGACTTTCATTTGCTTCCACAAAACCTGCAAGTGCAGAAGTTACTAAAGGAGCGGGAACCGTTTTTCCACTCGCAATCACGTTTGCAGAGAAACTTGGTGATACAATTTCAATCAATCCGTTAAAGCTGGTAATAGAACCAGTAATGGAGACGCTATCCCCTCTTTTAACGTTTGTTAATTGGGTGCCGTTATAAGCAGCAATTCCTCCAGTACCATCTTGAAAATAACGAGTTGTGGTTCCAAGTTCTGAACCATTCGTAACGATACCATTCACTGTCACAACTGTTCCATTTGCAGAATTGTGTGCTGCGGCTGCAGTAATCTGAGCATTTAACTTTGAAAAGCTCATAGCTGCTAGTAAAAGCAATGTAATTTTTTTCATTCGTCGTTTATTAATTTACGTCCACAAGTTAATAAAAATGTGGACATTTGACTAAAAGTAAATTGTTAAACGACGTCAATCCCTAATTCATATCGATGAACAGAATAATTGTCCATTTTCTGATTTATTGTTGCTTTTTTACAAGCTGTCAAAGCCAAGAGTCAGAAAACGGGAATCAAGACCAGAAGGACACTAATTTCCTCTATGCTGATTGGAAAAGTGCTAACCAAAATGCAGGCCATAAAATCATGATTTTATTAGATCCGCACGGTGAAGCGGACCTGATCATTCGTAAATACGCTTCGTTAGCAAAACAGTATCACTATACACTCTACGCCTCTCCAAAGATTTACAATGGTCTACCCATTATAAGTGTCAACACCCTCATTGATTCACTTATAAGTTCGATTCACAAAACAAGCCCTACTACTGAAATCGTCCTTGCGGGATTTAGTGGCGGAGCGAAATATGCACTGTTGTATGCAGCAAATCATAATACTATAAACCGTGTAGTCGCTTGCGGAGCAGTCACAGAAACCAATTTAAACAATACTCCTAGCCTATTATTTTGCGGGGAAAAGGACATGAACTACGCCTCCATGCGTCTTTTCACTAATGCACGATGCTACCATAAAATTTGGAATGGATCGCATAGCTGGCCAGATGCAAACACGTTTAGTCTTGCCTTTAACGATGAAGCCTACTGGAACAAGGCAGACGCAACGATTAGCTCTCCCCTTCAAACACAATTCCAACAAGAACTTAATTTGCAAAAATCCTACATGGAACAATATGGTAGTTTTACGGATATGGACTGGACGCGTGTAGTTGAACATTTGACAAAAGATAAAACTGATTTAGTTTCTATTCGTTGCATGGGTGTTTTATCCATGACAAGTTATATGTACACAGATCATTTCATTAGAAACGGTCAAATAGAACAAGCCATAAAGTTTTGTCAACGTTATTTGGAGATCGATCCAGAGAATGCAGACGCACATTATTTCAAAGCATTAATAGAGATGAAACAAGGTGATACGCAGCGTGCTAAAAAAGATTTCGACAAAGCTGTATTGCTTGGCTGGCACGAAACTCCCGATAAAAAGAAGGACGCTATCTTAGGCTTTTAATAAAGCGGACGACCTAAGTAAAAGTCTACAATCTTAGTTTTAAGTAACAAATCATATTTAGCAGACACTAAATCTGATTGTGATTTGGCTAAGTTATTTTTTGCTGTATTGAATTCGAGTGTATTGATAATACCAGCATTTAACTTCTTTGTATTGGCTTCATAAGCGGCTTGCATGGAAGCGGCATATTTTTGAACCGATTCAAACTTAGCAACAGCGGCCTTCCAATTAGCAATTGCTTGAGTTACTTCTTGTTGAAGACTAAGTTCGGCCGATTGCAAATTATAGCTTGCATTTAACTCTCCTAAACGAGCCTTTTGAAAGGCGTAATTGGTTTGCATACCATTAAAGATTGGCATACTTAAGCTTAGGCCAACGGCCTTACCGTAGTTTTGATTAAGCTGATCGTTAAAGCTGATTTTCGTTGGGTGTAATGGATCTGGAAAGTAATTCATCATTGCACTTGAATAAGAAGTACGTATACTTCCAAACACATTCAAGGAAGGATAGAACGCTGCTCGGCGAACATAGGTTTGTTTGCGCGCCTCTAGGAGACGAATTTGTTGCGAAAGAATATAGGGCTGTGACTTGCGAGCAAATTCAAAAACTTCTGTCGGATCTGCACTTGGGATTTTAACAGCCTCCAAACTAAACTGCATGGTATCCACCTGAATATCCATATTCATCGGCAACTGTAATAATTGAATCAGCTTCAATTTGGCCAATATGTAGTTATTTTGTGCACCTACTAAATTTGACTCTTCATTTGCATACTGTGCTTCTACGTCCAGCAAGCTTAATTCAGAAACATTTCCAACTTCTACTAATCTAGAGGTCTGCTTTTTCTGCTGACCGGTTAAGTCTAATTGACGAGCAGCGATTTGTGCTTGTTCTTTAGTAAATAATACATTTAAGTAAGCCATGGCAATGTTCATGGCTACGTCATTTTGCGCTTTTTTCAAATCTTGTAAGGCTGCTTGCCATTCCAAGGAAGCAACTTGACGTTGATATTGGCGCTGCCCTCCGTTAAACAATGTTGCGGAGCTACTAACGCTAAAGCTATTGACCTGAATTTGTCTGTCAGAGATGTAAATATTGGTAGTTGGATCGATTCCACGACCGAAGTTGTATGCGTGACTCGCATCTGCATTCAAACTTGGCAAAATAGCATATTTTGCTGTTTGATATGAATAGTTCGAAGACAAGGCTGCGACACCCGCTTGTTTGATTTGAAGATTGTTCTCCATTGCATAAGAAATGCAACGTTTTAAATCCCAAACTGCTTGTGCATTCGCTTGTTGACCGAACAAGAAAAGCACTATTAGTACACGTACTATTTTCATATAACAAACCTACAAAATAAACTCGAAATAAACTTGTCTATTGAATCCCCCATTCTACGCCAAAAACTTTGGCAAAATTCTCTTGAATCAACGCCTTCACTTCTTCCATATCTACTGGATGTCCGAGTTCTTTTTCAATAGAGGTAACCTGCTTACCTACGATTCCGCAAGGAACAATTAAATCAAAGTAACTCAAATCAGTATTCACGTTCAAGGCCCAGCCGTGCATAGTCACCCAACGACTGCAACGAACGCCTAAGGCACAAATTTTACGTGCTTTGGCAGGATGGGATGCATCCAACCAAACGCCAGTTTCTCCTTGACTACGTTCTCCCTTTAGACCATAATGTGCAATAGTCATTATCATGACATCCTCTAGTGAGCGCATATAGCGACCAATATCGGTAAAGAAATTATCGAGATCAAGAATTGGATACCCAACACATTGTGCAGGACCATGAAAGGTGATATCGCCACCACGATTGGTTTGGAAGAAAGAAATCTTTCTTTGATTTAACAAATCAGTAGAAGCAAGCAGATGATTCATTTTACCTGCTTTACCTAGGGTAAAAACGGGTGGATGCTCCACAAACAACAAATGATTGGGAGTAATTTCGGGAGAATCACTCTCACCTGATATTTCAGCTTGACGATTTCTAGACTTTATTTCTAAAATTTCGTTGAACAGCTTTTCTTGATAATCCCAAGCAGAGCGATAGTCGAGAACACCTAAATCTTGAAAAAAAACAAGATTATTCTTCATTACTTTTGATTATCACGCCATTCATAAACCCATGATGATTGAATCATCTCTAAGTGTCCTTCATTACATTCTTCACGCTTCCCAATAAAGTTTGGAAGTGTTAATACCCACTCTAATAGTTCAGTGAAACGTATACGATAAATTTTACTTTCAGTAAAATCATCACCAAACTTTTCATACAACTTGATAGCTATATCTTCGTAATCATTCCAACGGATATCCGGTTCAATCATAATTTTTCGATTTTTCTAAAAACAAATGTATGGCTTTTAATTTCTCAGCCTCTAAATTATAGTTAATACAGTTAAAATAATAATCTTGAAAGTCGATTTCAGGATATAAAGCGTGCATTTTAACAGCATATTCTGCTCGATGCGCTATTCCTTCAGAAAGCGTTTGATTAAATATCTCTTGCTCCGAATCACTTAAGGTTCCATTTTGCACCCAAACGGCGAAAACGAATGGCAATCCAGTATACTGATTCCAAGCTGTTGCTAAATCATATTGGAAGGCAAACTCTGACAACATGGGAAAGGTCTTGTCGCCGATACAAAGTAAACCTTCGTTCTGTTGCAATTCACCGTTAAAAGATTGCATTCCTTTTAGTGTTGGAGACAGGTTCCAATACTCATCTAATAATACTCTTAACAGTTTAACACTTGAACGACTTTCGGTATCCAAATAAATTGTCGTAAGCTTTTCTAAGGAATCATTGGCAAAAACAGCGACGGTTTTAACATGATCGATTGTACCAATACAATAATCACTTAATAACTGGTACTTCCCTACTGAACCTAAGGCTCCGACAGGAACTATCGCCACATCCACCGACTGTTCTTTAAACAAACGTGCACACTCTGCAGGCAAAGCGGTTTGCACTTCAAATTTTGAATGGAACGCACTACTACCCTTCATTCCCTCAAGAAATGGAATGGAGTTGAAATAATTAATCAGTGCGACCTTCTTTTTCAAATTATTTTTTCTTTTCCTCTGCCTCTGCGGTTGCGTTCATCCAGGTTTCAGTAATCATGATTCCTTGCTTGAACACCACTTTTTTATACGGTTCAGAACCATATTTCTCCGCATAAAGCAACCATTCCCCTTCTTCCTTTCCATTAACAAACTGTCCTACTTTAATCACATTACCTTTAGTATCATAAAGTGTGCATTTTCCATTATTGACATCATTGGTATAGTAGTATTCCCCAAGAGGTTTTCCGCCTTGATAATACCATTTTGTCAAGC
>JACCDK011573115.1_pt1 | contig 17019 bp, 13 predicted proteins | sample 7445871 | NCBI WGS metagenome assembly JACCDK01 (sample SAMN15323436, study PRJNA562643) | freshwater metagenome | isolation source: river surface water | place: USA:Blue River Watershed | collected 2017-08-15
ATTTTTGAAGTAATTGGTACAGAAAGTTTTGCTCAAATATTACAATATGCTGGAGGATTTACAGATAATGCTTATTCTGCATGGGTGAAAATTATTCAAAAAAACGAAAAAGAGAAATCAGTTAAAGATGTTGCATCTGCAGATTTCACTAAGTATATGCCAAAGGGAGGCGATCAAATTACTGTATCAAAAATTATCAATCGTTTTCAAAACAGGGTTACTTTATCTGGAGCGGTTTATAGACCAGATGTATATGAATTAACGCCCGGAATGAGAGTGGCTGATTTAATTAATAAAGCAGATGGCTTGAAAGAAGACGCATTTATTGGTAGAGCTCAGTTAATAAGAACCAAGCCTAATTTATTAAAAGAAATGATTAGCATCAATTTGGTTAAAGCTTTGGGAAAAAACAGTGCTGATAATATTGAATTACAAAGAGAAGATGAATTATATGTTAATTCTATTTTGGACTTAAGAGACTCATTAACTGTTGAGCTCTTAGGTGAAGTGAGATCATCTGGAACATTCAATTATATTGATAGCATGACAGTAAAAGATTTGATTTTAATGGCAGGCGGTTTTACTTATGCAGCTAATAAAAATATTGAAGTAGCAAGATTGGTAAAGTATGGTGATAGAGTAGAGAATACAGAAGTAACACAAATTTTAAAAACAGAGATTAACGGGGATTTGAGTTTTAATCCTGGACAAGAAAATTTTGTTTTACAACCATTAGATGTAGTTACGATTACTAAAAAAGTGGGTTATACTTTACCTGAAGTAGTATCTATTAGTGGACAGGTGCAAAGTGCTGGTAAATATACTTTAAGTTCTAGAGTAGAAAGAGTAAGTGATATTGTGAAAAGAGCTGGTGGTTTAATTGGTGAAGCATATGGTGAAGGTGCATTTATTAAGAGAAGAAGATTTGATATAGATTCCTTAAAATCAGATGAAACTAAAACTTCTATAGAGTTGGCTTATACTAGAAAGTTTAAAGCTAAGCAAGAAGCTGATAGAGCAAGCATTTTAAATACAGCAAATGCTTCAGCAATTACTTCTGCATCTGATATAAATTTAAATCCCGAATCCAAGACCATCAAACTAAAAGACACCTTAAATGCTTTATTTAAAGAATTAGATGAAGATTATTATCAAATTGCTATTGATATCAATTATATTATGAAGAACCCTGGTTCTGAATTGGACTTGGTATTAAGAGGAAAAGATGAAATTGTAATTCCTAAAATGGACAATAGAGTAAAAATTAGTGGTGGTGTTTTAAGACCAACTAATATAGTATATAGAGATGGATTAACCATTGGAGAATGTATTAGTGCTGCTGGTGGAATTTCTGAATATGCAAAAAGAGGCAGAGCATATGTAATTTATGCAAATGGCAAATCAAACAGAACAAAAACATTTGGTTTATTTAGAATAAATCCGAGAATTAAACCTGGTGCTGAAGTTGTTCTTCCAGAGACAGACGCCAAGAAAGAAAAAGCTATCACTACTGTAATACAATTTACAACAGTATTAGCACAAGTAGTATCTGCGTTGGCTACAATTAGCTTATTGCAGAAATAAAATTAATAGCTTCTTATCAAATATTAACAATGTCAACAAATCAAGAAAACCTAGCACAGAAAAATTTTGACAATGACGAAATTTCATTGAAAGAACTTATTCTTAAAATAAAAGAATGGTTTGCATTTTTAAAATCTAAATGGAAAACTATTTTTTTAGCAGGAATAATTGGGGGCTTTATTGGATTGACTATTTCCTGGTTTGAAAAACCCACATACAAAGCAACCTTGACTTTTGCTATGGAAGAAGATAAAGGCGGCGGCGGCGGCGGGCTAAGTGGCGCACTCGGCTTGGCAAGTAGTTTTGGAATTGATTTAGGAGGTGCTGGTGGCGGTGGCGCATTTGCTGCAAGCAATTTGACCGAATTAATGAAGAGTAGATTGATTGTAGAAAATGTTTTATTAAGCCCAATAAAAGTAAACAATAAAATACTTACCCTTGTTGAATATTATATTCATTTTAAGAAATTAAGACAAAAATGGAATAGACAAGAAAATCTTAGAAATATTGTTTTTTTACCAAATTCAGATCGAACAAAATTTACATTGCAACAAGACTCAATATTAAATGAAATTCACAAAGATCTCATAGATAATGGACGTCTTAGTATATTGCAAAAGGATAAAAAAGTAACTATTTTAACGATAGAGGTTTCTAGCGAGGATGAGTTTTTTTCCAAAACATTTTGTGAAAGTATAGCCAAAGAAACCTCTGATTTCTATATACAAACTAAAAGTAAAAAAGCAAGATTGAATACTGATGTTTTAAAATATCAGGTTGATAGTGTAAGAAAAGAACTTAATGGTGCAATAACTGGTGTTGCAGCTGAAGTTGATAATGTATATAATTTAAATCCAGCTTTTAATATAAAAAGTGCAAACTCAAAAAAGAAACAAATTGATGTTCAAGCCAATACAGCTGTTTTGACAAATCTAGTTGTTCAATTAGAATTGGCTAAAATAACACTTAGAAAAGAAACGCCTTTAATTCAACTAATAGATAAGCCTAAACTTCCTTTAACTAAAGAAAAATTCGGAAGTTTGGGATTATTGCTTTTAGGTTTCATGCTTTCTATATTATTTACAATTTTATACTTGCTTGGTCTAAAAATATTTAATAAACAATAATCAAGTTAACAACATAGATACATTCAAAACTAAAACTATATTTTTAACTTATTTTTTTAACTATATTCTAACATCAATAAAATAAAACAAAATGTTCCAAAAATTTATAAACACAAATGAGTCCATTGTAATTGCCGAGGTTGGTCAAAATCATCAAGGTGATTTAGATCTTGCTAGGGAGTATATTAAAGTTTTTGCAAGTGCAGGTGCAGATGTTGTTAAATTTCAAACTAGAGACAATAAATATCTATTCTCTGAAACAGCTTATAATGCACCATATAATAGTGAAAATGCTTTTGATAAGATTTACGGATTACATCGTGAAAAACTTGAGTTAAATAAAGAATGGATTAAAATATTAAAAAATGATTGTATTAAATATGGCGTAAAATTTATGTCTACTCCTTTTGATGAGCCCAGTCTCAATATATTAATGGAAAATGATGTAGATATTTTAAAAATTGCTTCATTTGATCTTGGGAATCTTCCCTTTATCAATAAAATTGCTAAAACAGGTAAGCCTACAGTAATTAGTATTGGAGGAGGGAAGTCTGAACAAATAAAATCAAGTTTGGAAGTTTTAAGACAAAATCTTAATGATGATTCAATTGCTGTTTTACATTGTGTTTCTGAATATCCCTGTAATTATGATGTATTGGGACTAGATAATATACAAATTCTAAAAGATAAATTTCCAAATATTTTAATTGGACTTTCAGATCATTATAATGGAATTTTATCTGGACCAATTGGGTTCATGAAAGGTGCAAGAATTTTTGAAAAACATGTTACCTTAAATCGCTCATGGAAAGGAACAGATCATAATTTTGCACTTGAACCTGAAGGATTTAGAAAATTTGTTAGGGACATTAAACGAGTACCATATATGATGCAACCAAAGGATATATCACAAATTGGTAAGGAACCCGTTTTCCAAAAACTAGGCAAATCTTTAGTGGCGGCAAATGATATCCTTGAGGGCGAAATATTAACTTTAGATAATTTAAGTGGTAAGATTTTTGAAAAGCAATATATACCAGTTAGACAATCAAATGAAGTAATAGGTAAAATCGTATCTATATCAATTAAGAAAGGCGATCCAATTGAATTTAGTATGTTAAATTAAATTAGTATTTCTCAATAAATTTTATGAATTTTAAACAAATTAAATTACTTGCATTAGACTTTGATGGTGTTTTAACAAATAATCATGTTTGGATTACCGAAGATGGAATTGAATCTGTAAGATGTAATAGAAGTGATGGTATCGGTTTGAGTCGAATTAAAAAACTTGGTATTCAGATATATATAATTTCTACTGAAGAAAATAAAGTTGTTACAAAAAGAGCTAATAAATTAAAAGTCCCGGCAATTCAGGGGGTAGAGGATAAAAAAGCTGTTATATTAAAGCTTAGTAATGATTTAAATATTTCTCTTAAAAATATTGCATTTCTAGGAAATGATATAAATGATATTCCTGCTTTTGAAGTTGTTGGAATTCCAATGGGTGTTGCTGATTCCTTTGAAGAAATAAATTCTAAAATAATTTTTAAAACCCAAAAAAATGGAGGCGAAGGAGCAGTTAGAGAGGTATGTGATTTGATTTATCATTCAATTATAGTAAATGAATAGAATATTTGATATTACAAGTGAAATTATTGTAATTACAGGTGTATCTGGAATTCTCGGAAATGAATATGCAAAATACCTGTTGAACCAGAATTCAATAGTAATTGGATTAGACCAAGTTCAAAATGAAAAATCTTTAAAATTATTTGAAGAATTTCCTTCAAAGTTTAACTTTTATAAATGCGACATCACATCTAGTCAATCTATTACTTCAATAATCAAAAAGATAGTAGATGAGATAGGCATACCAACTGTGTTAATTAACAATGCTGCAATAGACTCCCCTCCTATGTCCTCACATGAAGAAAATGGACCATTTGAACACTACCCCGAATCATCATGGGACAAAGTAATGAATGTTAATTTAAAAGGAATGTTTTTATGCTGCCAACAATTTGGTCAATTAATGGCTAAAAATAAAAACGGGTCTATCATTAATATTTCTTCTATATATGGGATGGTGTCCCCAGATCAAAGTATTTATGAATATAGAAGAAAGAAAGGAGAAAATTTTTTTAAACCGATTGCGTATTCTGTATCGAAATCAGGTGTTTTAAATTTGACTAGATACATAGCAAATTATTGGGGAGCAAGTAATATAAGGGTAAATACTCTAACTTTGGCCGGAGTATATAATAATCAAGACCAAGAATTCATTGATCAATACATTTCAAGAATTCCTATTGGGCGAATGGCTGAACCTTCAGATTATTTTGGTGCGTTACATTTTTTATGTAGTAAATCATCAATTTATATGACAGGCTCTAATTTAGTAATAGATGGAGGTTGGACTTCAAAATAGAATTTTAAAATGAAATATATTAATAATTGGATTAATGGTTTAGAAGTAAAACCAGAAAGTAATTTATATTTAAATAAATATAATCCACATAATAATGAAATCATTTCATTATTTGCAAATTCTCAGAAAGAAGATGTTATTGCTTCAATAAGTGCAGCACAAAATTCATATTATGAATGGAAAAAATTAACGCCAATCAAAAGGGGCGAATTGCTTTTTCGTATTGTCGATTTAATGAAATCAAATTTTGATAGTTTAATTAAATGCTTTGCTACTGAAACTGGTAAATCTTTAAATGATGCTACAGGTGAATTAAATGGAGCAATAAGAGTTGGAGAATTTTTTGCCAGTGAAGGTATGAGACTGTATGGTAAAACAATGACATCATCAGTTTATAACAAACAAAGTATGACCCTCAGGGAACCAAGAGGGGTAGCGGCTCTTATTGTCCCTGCAAATACACCTATCGCAAATATTTGTTGGAAAGTTTTTCCTGCATTAGTTTGTGGAAATACGGTTGTATTAAAATCTTCAGAAGATGCTCCAGAAATTGCACTTGAATTTGCAAAGCTTACTAAACAAGCTGGTATTCCTGACGGTGTTTTAAATGTAATACATGGCACTGGACTTAATGCTGGACAACCACTAATCGAAAATGATAAAATTAAAACCATAAGTTTTACAGGCTCAACTATAGTGGGAAAAATAATTGCAAATACAGTTTCTAAAAGACTGGCTAGACTATCTTTAGAATTAGGGGGTAAAAACCCCTTTGTTGTATGTAATGATGCTGACATTAATAATGCTGTTAATTGGGCATCACTTTCAGCGTTTAGTAATGCTGGTCAAAGATGTGCTGCAGCAAGTAGATTTATTGTATTTGAAGATATTTATGAAACTTTTGTTAATCAATTTATTGAAAAAGCAAAAAAATTAAAATTAGGTATTGATAATAATTCTGATTTAGGACCTTTGATTTCAAAAAAGCAGCAAACTTATATTAAAAACTTAGTTGACAAAACAATTTTTGAAGGAGGAAGATTACTTTGTGGTGGAAATATTCCAATTGATGAAGAACTAGCAAAAGGTAATTATTTTTATCCAACTTTAATTGATAATGTGCCTCTTGATTCTGAAATTTCAAACACCGAATTATTTGGACCTGTCGCAATAATATATTCAGTTAAAAATTTAGAAGAGGCTTTAACTATTTCAAATAATACAATTTACGGACTAACTTCATCAATACATACAAAAGATATAAACAAAGCAATGTTTTTTTCAAAAAATGTAATTGCAGGTGTTGCAAATGTAAATATGGGTACATTTGGAAGTGAACCTCATATGCCTTTTGGTGGTTTTGGTGAATCTGGAAATGGCTCAAGAGAGCCTGGTACTGAAGCTTTAGATGTTTATAGTGAACTGAAAAATGTTTCAATTTTGTTGAATGACTTATCTATCTAATATGAAAGTTGCATTTATTCCAGCTAGGTCTGGTTCAAAAAGAATTAAAAATAAAAACATTTATAGAATTAATAATCACCCGCTTCTAGCATATGCAATAAGTAGTGCCATTAATTCTAAATTGTTTGACAAAATTATTTGCGCAACAGACTCTGAGGAATATGCCGAAATTGCTAGATATTATGGCGCAGAAGTGCCATTTCTTAGAGATAATGAAATTTCAGGCGATTTGTCGCCAGATATTCAATGGGTTAAACAAATGCTCAATTGGTATGCAAATAAAAATCAAAATATAAATTTGTTTGCAATCTTAAGACCCACTTCACCATTTAGAAAAAGCACCAATATAATTGAAGCATTTGATTTGTTTAAAAAGAATATTGGAGCAGACTCACTTAGAGCAGTTGAAAAAGTTAAACAACATCCTGGCAAAATGTGGGTAATCAATAAAAATTTAATGAATCCACTAATGCCATTTTCAATAAATGATACCCCATGGCATAGTAATCAAACTTCAATTCTTCCAGATATCTTTGTCCAAAATGCGAGTTTGGAATTTTCTTATGCTAAAAATGTTTTCGTCAACGGTTCAATTTCGGGTGAAATCATAATACCATACTTTTCAAATAGCATTGAAGGTTTTGATATAAATAATCCTGAAGATATAATATTGCTAGAACATTTTGTTAAAAATGATATCAATTTATTAGAACAAATCAATCTAAAACCTTTTAAAAAAAACTAAGATGGGAGATTTAATTAGCGAATCAGTTACAAGTGAATTATTTTATATTCCAAAATCGGAATTTGATTTTGTATTCAATTCAAATTTAAGTAAAGTTGAAAAGGCAGAAATAATCTCATCAATGTGTAGAGTTAATACATTATATATGATTGCAAATGCTGGTTCAGGACACATTGGAAGCAGCTTTAGTAGTATGGAAATAATGACATGGATTAACTTATTTGAGGTAGAATATAAATCTCCAGATAATATTGCTGAAGTTGAAAATTTATTTTTTTCTTCAAAAGGGCACGATGCTCCAGCATTGTATAATACATTAATTGCTAAAGGAGTGTTGGATTTCGAAAATTTACACAAATTAAGAAGAATAGATGGATTGCCTGGACATCCTGACTTATTAACTCCTTATATATATACTAACACAGGTTCATTGGGAATGGGTGTATCAAAAGCAAAAGGAATGATTTTTGCTAATCGATTGAGAAAAATCAAGAAATATGTCTATGTACTAACAGGTGATGGAGAATTACAAGAAGGACAATTTTGGGAATCTTTATTTTCTGCAGCAAATTATAAAATGCATGAGTTGATAATCATCATTGATCATAATAAGTTACAATCTGACACACTTGTAGAAAATGTAAGTTCATTAGGTGATTTAAAATCAAAATTAATTGCTTTTGGATATGAGGTATTTGATATAAATGGTAATGATATCCTGCAATTGTCCGAAACTATTGAGAAATGTAAGACAATTCAAAATAAACCTAAGATAATTATAGCTAACACAATTAAAGGGAAAGGTGTAAAATTCATGGAACATAGTTCAATAGATTCTGATACTGAATATTATAAATTTCACAGTGGTGCACCAAGCAATGAAAATTATTTATTAGCATCTAATGAACTAATACAATATTCACAACAAATATTTAAAAAATATTTGAATACAGAACTTAAAATCGAAAATATTGAAAGCAAAATAAATCTCCCATCAACTAATTTAACTAAATTAATTCCTTTTTACTCAGAAGTTTTAATGGAACTATCCGAAGTTAATAAAAATATTGTTGTTCTAGATGCCGATTTATTAATTGATACTGGGCTAAAAGAGTTTAAAGAAAAGTATACAGAAAGATTTATTGAATGTGGTATAGCAGAGCAAGATATGGTATCTATTTCTGGAGGTTTAGCACTTTCTGGTTTCATACCAGTTGTTCATTCTTTCGCTTGTTTTTTAACATCTAGACCCCAAGAACAGATATATAACAATTCTACAGAAAGAACAAAAATAATTTATGTAGGAAGTTTAGCCGGGATTTTACCCGCTGGACCAGGTCATTCCCATCAATCCGTTAGGGATATTTCAGTAATGTCATCTATTCCTGATTTATTGGTTATTGCACCTTCATGTAAAGAAGATTTAAATTTATTATTTAAGTGGATAATAAATATTTGTAAAAACAGTTGTTATTTTAGAATTGAAAGTATACCTTTTGAAAATCACATACAAATAAGTCCAAAATTAGAATTATCTATTGGTAAGGGTATTACTATATTGCATCAAGAAATTGAAAGAAAAAATGTGATTATTTCTTACGGCCCACTATTTTTAAATATTGCTTTAAAAGTAGCGAAAAAATTAAATGAGGAATATAATATAAAAATTGAAGTAATAAATCATCCTTGGCTAAATAATATTGATAAAGAGTGGCTTTTTAATAAAATAAAAAATGTTGAAAATTTATTTATAATTGATAATAATTATAAACATGGATCATTAGGGCAATTGTTTGAAGCAAAAATTTCTGAATTTAAAATTCCTAATTTGAATGTATTTCATAAGTATGTAGATGAAATTCCAAAATCTGGATCAAGTGATGAAGTTTTAAATTATCATCATTTAGATGAAGTATCAATTTACAACTTTATAAAAGAGAAAATTAAATAATTAAGAATAACTAATTATTTAATTAATGAATAATGATAAAATATATATATAATAAATACTTATCGGATAAATTTCACCAAGAATATATTTATAATTTTTTATTAGGGTCTTTACCGACCCTTTCATTTTTTTTATTTTTCCCTTTTTACTCAAAATTCATGAGTAGGGACAATTTAAGCTTTACTTTAAAAATTATTCCAATATTCGCAACAATATTAGCTGTTGATTTAGGTGCAAATAGATTTGTTTTAAGAGCAATTAATTTAAAAAGTTCAAAAAAAATAATTGAAAAATTATTATCTAATTATTTCAGCTATATATTAATTAATTTTACTATAATAATCATTCCATCTATAGTATTTCTTAAGTATTTTAACATAAAAATTCAGACCACTAGTTTAACAAATGCATATTTAATCATTTTATTTTTTAGCCCAATTTTAATAATATCAAATATTTATTACATATATTTCGATACAAATAAAAAGTTTAATTTTAATAATTTAATTATAAGCCCAATCTCAAGTTTGACCTGGATCTTGTTGTTCTTAATTTCATTTGTTAATTATGACAACTTTACAACAATAATATTTGCCTTTTTATTTCCAAGAATTTTAATTTTTGTATTACAATTATACTTTCTTCCATTTGAAATTAAAATAAATTGGAAACATCCTTTAATGATATTTAAAGAAAAAAAATCATGGATTTATTTAATTTCTTCATTACTTACTCCATTATGTTCAAATATTGACAGACTAGTACTTATTTTTCTGAATAGTTCTGTATCAAATTGGCAATTAATTTATAATGGATTAAGTGAAATTTCAAGAAAGACTGGTGGTATTATCAAGCCAATAACGAGAATTTACTATAGGTTAAATCATTTGACTGACAACGAAAAGGTAAAATTAGAAAAATTAAATAAAAAAATTAGTTTATTAAATGTTTTATTGACTATATTTTTTTCCATACTATTTTTAAAAAATTTACAATTTCAAGATGATAAAGACATTTTTAACATTAATATTTTATTTCCATTTATTTGTTCATTTGTTTTTATTGCAACTTCATTTATGCAAGTTCATTCTAGTATATTTTTCCTAAAATCAATGATTTTAGGAAAAATAAAAATAATAACAACTTATCAAACAATACAATTATTAATATTTCCGATAATATATTTTTTATGTCTTAATTATTCTACAATTTTATTGATCCCTATTATTTATCTAGTAATGAAATTTTTCGATTTTTATTTCTTAAAAAATATAACACTTGAATAAAGAGACCATTTTTACGATTGTTGTAACTTACGGAAATAGAGAGCATTTTTTGTTAAAAACAATTAAAGCACTATTAAATCAAACATTTTTAATCGATAAAATTATCGTTGTAAATAATGCTTCAAATCTAAATTTAAATGAACCGTTACTAAAATCAGATAAAATTTCAATTTTAAACAATAATCAAAATTTAGGATCAGCTATTGGATACAAGAAAGGTATTCAATTAGCATGTATAGAAAATGCTGATTTGATATGGCTAGTAGATGATGATAATATAGCAGAAAAAGATGCCCTAGAAAAATTAATTAACTTTAATAAGGGAAACCTATTAAATTCTCAAATTGCAGTTTCAAGCTTTAGAACTAGCAGAAAAAAATATTATGATTTATTTCATACAAATATTAATGGCTTAAAAATTGAAAAAAAGAATTTATTTTTTGGTTTAGAATTTGCCAAAATAATTAAAAAAAGAATTCATCCTTTAGATCATTTGCAGGTTGATTATGTTACCTATGGTGGTTTTTTATTCTCTTCAAAAAGTGTTGAAATAGTTGGTTTGCCAGATGAAAATTATTTTCTATATATGGATGATAGGGAATATACTTATAGGTTTACTAATAATGGTATTAAAATTTTTGTTTTAAGATCAAGTAAATTAGAAGACATTGATAATTCTTGGAATTCGGGTAATTATTTTAAACTTCCTGTATATTTTATTCCAGAAACATCAAAAATTAAAATATTTTATTCATTTAGAAATAAAATAAGATTTGATTTGAAACATATTGTTACTAGTAAATTTTTGTATAAATACTCAGTGTATTTTTATATTGGATTTGGTTGTATTATGGCACTATTTAATAAGATACCTATAAAGATAATAAAAGTAAGATCAAAACTTCTAATATCTATACTTAAAAAAGAATTTATAAATATTAATAAAAAATAAAAAAAATTCAAATGAAATGTAAAATTTGCAATAATAATATGTCTTTCTCAGGGAAAGTAAATGGTTACGTATATCCTGAAGTATATAATGTATACTTCTGTAACAATTGTAATATTCAATCAATTGAAATAAAAGAATACAATTTTAAGAAACTATACGATGAAATATACAAAAATAAAAATATAACCGGTTATAAAAGATATTGGGAATATGCGGAAATTATAAAATATAAAAAAAAACCACTTGATTTTTTAGCAAATAATGAAGCAATCTACTATTCAGTATATAAAACAATAAAATCATATAATTGCAAATCAATTTTAGAAGTTGGCAGTGGATTAGGCTATTTAACTTATGCATTAAATCATGAAGGCTACGATTGTATTGGAGTTGATATTTCAAATTCGGCTGTTAATTATTCAAAAAAGAATTTTGGTAATTATTATGAATGTGACGATATCTTTAATTATCTTGATAAATCTGAAAATAAATTTGATATAATAATTGTAAATGAAGTAATTGAACATCTGGTAGACCCCCAAGATTTTATAAATAAACTTTTTTTAAAATTACATAATGGAGGTAAAATATTATTCACAACTCCAAATAAATCCATTTTTAACTTAAAAACAATATGGGCTACTGATAGTCCTCCGGTTCATTTGCACTGGTTTAGCGAAGAAACAATAAGTATATTATCAAATCAAATCGGATTTACCTACGAACTTGTTGATTTTACAGATTTTTATAAAAAAAATCTTTTTATTGTAAATCTGGATAAAGCAAATATAAAGAAAGATAAAAATTTCATTTTTAATCCCGACTACACAGTGAAACATGTTCCCAATAAAAAAATTGAAAATCTATTAAAATTTTTTAAAAAAATATTAAGAAAATTATATTCTTTTTATTTATTAAAATCACAACATAATATATTTATTGGAGGTAAAAATGGCAAAACTATTGCGTTTGTAATAACAAAATAATTATTTCTAAATGAAAATCTTAATTTATTCAAGAAAAGGAATATTTAATTGGGCTAATAGTTTTAAGTATTTCCTAAATACTAAAGATGTTAATTCTGAAATTATTACAGAGCTAACTTTTGAAGGAGATATTTTATTGGGGAAATTGTTTAATCAGAAACTGAATAATGATTTAATCACCGACTGCATATTTAATGAAAGTCAAATTATTGATATAATTAAAAGATGCAGATTACTTAGAAGTTTAGAACTTGAAACTGCAAAGAAAATGGTAATAATTTATACTAATTTGTTAGTTGAATTATTTGATGAAAAAAAAATAACGCATTTTATATCTGTAAGAGTTGACAACTATTTTTTAGATATAGTTTATAGACTATCAATTTTAAAATCATTTAAGTTTATTGGCTTATGGAAAAATGCAATTTTAAAAAATAAAATATTTTTTACTGCTAAAGGAGAATTTAATTTTTTGAATAATTCCGATAAAGAAATAGTTGCTAATTTTATTAGCGTTCTAAAATCTGAAAATTTTAAAGCAACTTCTTTAAATGGTAAGAATAGAAAAACTATTTATAGCTCCTTTCAAATCTATTTAAATTCTTATTTAAGAGGGTTTATTTTAAATATTTTAAGATATTTACATAATGATTTTTATGGGTATAGATATTTAACTACTCCTTTATTTGTAAAAGACTATAAAATAAGGTACAGAGATATTTTTAGCCATTTATTATACACAAAAAAATGGCAAAACATTTTAACAGACCCAACAATTGATAACAAACTTTTTATTGGATTACAAGTAAATCCTGAAGCAACAATTGATTATTATGTAGAAAATTTAGATTTAATTAATATTGAATCTGTGATCAATACAATTTTAGAAGAAAGCACCAATAAAGGATTGACTATTTTCATTAAGGATCACCCTAATATGTTGGGGAAGAGAAATTATTATTTTTTAAAAAATATAAGAAATAAACATAATGTTTTTTTAATACCTAGTTATATAGATTCAAATTATATTATTAATTATGTCAATGCTGTTTTTACTTGGTCAGGTACAATAGGAATACAAGCTGCAATAAGAGGAAAGTGTTCTATAATTGTTAATGCGCCATATTTTTTGAAAAATTATTATTATAAAATAAGTTCTTATAATGACCTAAAAAATATCTTTTCAATAGTAAACAACCATAAAGTAAAGAAACTATCTAATGAAGAATTAACAACATTGGCTAAAAATGTAACTGATGGTCTAATTGACGGTAGTCTAAATTTCAAAGAAAAGAATACAAAAAATTTACATGCTACTTTTGAAAATATTTTTAATTTTTTGAATGCCTAAAAGTATCCTATTTAAAATATTTTTATTATTACTTTTTTTAAATTACACAATCAATATTGTAGATATTGGTTTTTATTTGTTTGGATTAAACTTAACAATTTATCAAAAATTTGTAAGTATTGCTATTGTATTAATTGCTCTTATATACTTTCTTAATTATGGATTAAGAATCTCTACACCGACTCTTTTTTTATTTATTTTTTCAATTTTCTCTTTTTTTTATGGATTTTATAATAATGGTTTAAATCTATTTTTTTTATCGCATATTTATTCTATTTTAATGCCATTATTAATGGTATCATTTGGTATTAATTTTAAATTTAATTTAGATAAATATTTTCATAGCTTTATTAAAGTTTTAAAATATTCATTTATTGTAAATATAATATTTATTACTATTTATATTTTCACACATTACTTTATACATATTTGGGATTATTTTGGTTTCGCAACAAATTTAGCATATTTAACGCCGTTACTTTTTTATAAAAGAAAATATAGAATATTTTATATTTCTTTCATTTTAGATTTTTTTTCTGGTAAGCGTATGACATTATTAACAAGTGTATATTTATATGTTCGAGAAAAACAAAAAAGTTTAAATATTTTGAAATTTCTTTTTTTTATTTTTTTATTTTTATCTATTTCGTTCTTAATTTTTCTTAAATACCAGGATTCTGATAGTTTATCTAGAATTAGTAATGTTGTAAATGTTGTAATTTCTGATGAAAAATCTTTATCAATAGCAACAAGTGGAAGAAGTGATGAAGTTTTTAATTTAATTGAAAAAATGAATTCAAATAAATTTTCATATTATATAGGTTCTGGATTCGGGGCATCTTATTTATCTTATGATTATAGGGGTTTAGAACAAAGCGAAATTAAACATTATGCACATATTTCCCCTTTTTACTATATTTTCATTTTTGGTGTGCCATTTACTTTGATTTTTTATTTTTTTTTATTTAAGTCGGTTTTAAAAAATAAAAATACTGATAACCAAAATGAATTATTGTTAAGAGGTCTCTTCATGAGTTATTTTATAATGTCTTTCTTTGGATCAATTTTATTTGTATCTCCAATTTTTTGGTTTTATTTAGGAACGATCATTAAAAAAAATTATTAACTATGATACTTTTAATTACTGGTGGAACTGGCTCTTTTGGAAATGCGGTTTTAAATCGTTTTCTGAATTCTGATTTATTTCATCAAATCAGAATATTTAGTCGTGATGAAAAAAAACAAGACGACTTGCGTAAACGAGTAAATAACAATAAAATTAAATTCTATATTGGTGATGTGCGTGACCGAGATAGTTTAATTCCAGCAATTAAGGGAGTTGACTATATATTTCATGCAGCCGCATTAAAACAAGTCCCATCTTGTGAATTTTTCCCTCTAGAAGCAGTAAAGACCAATATAATAGGCACTGACAATGTTTTAACAATAGCACAAGAATTTGAAGTAAAAAAAGTTGTAGTTCTAAGTACTGATAAAGCTGCCTATCCAATTAATGCCATGGGAATGTCGAAAGCATTGATGGAGAAGGTAATGGTAGCGAAATCAAGGATCTTAGATTCAGGTAAAACAATTTTTTGCGGGACTAGATATGGAAACGTAATGGCATCAAGAGGCTCAGTTATTCCATTATTCATTGATCAAATTAAAGATAACAAACCACTAACAATTACAGACCCTAATATGACTCGTTTTATGATGACATTAGAGGATGCTGTTGATTTGGTACTTTATGCATTTGAACATGGAAACCAAGGGGATCTGTTTGTTCAAAAAGCTCCCTCTGCAACTGTGGACACTCTAGCTAAAGCGCTAATTGAACTATATAAATCATCAAGTGAAATTAAGGTAATTGGAACTCGACACGGGGAAAAGTTATATGAGACATTAGTGAATCGAGAAGATATGATTAAAGCAGAAGATTTAGGTGAATACTACAGAATACCAGCTGATAATAGAGATTTAAACTATGAACAATACTTTTCAGAAGGGATGCCTGATATAGATAATTTGAATGAATACCATTCACATAACACATCAATTTTAGATATAGAAGGAATGAAACAATTATTATTAAAACTACCAATTATTCGTAAAGACATACTAGGCGAAGTTGATGCAATCCAATATCCATATTAAATATGATTAAAGTTGGCGTAACAGGATCAAATGGTTTTATTGGCTGGCATTTGTGTCAAATTTTAAAACTTCATGTTGAAATTTTTGAATTAATAGAATTCAAAAGAAATTGGTTTGATTATACAAATGATCTCGACAATTTTGTATCTAATTGTGATGTCATTGTGCATTTAGCTGGCTTAAATCGTCATAGTGATGAAAATATTATTTATGAAACTAATGTAGGACTTGCTAATAAGCTTGTAGATGCTTTTAATAGAACTAATTTTAAAGGACAGGTTCTTTTTTCGTCATCAATTCAAGAAGAAAGAAACAATATTTTTGGAAATTCAAAAAAAGAAGCAAGGGCTATATTTTCTAAATGGGCAAAATACAATGGTACACGATTTAAGGGCTTAATAATACCAAATGTCTATGGTGCTTTTGGTATTCCATTTTATAATTCTGTTATCTCAACATTCAGCCATCAGTTGGTAAATAATGAATCTCCAAAAATTGAAACTGATGCCGCGCTTAATTTGATATATATAAATGATTTAGTAAAAGATATAATTGAATTATTTAATAAAGAAACAGGAGAAGTAGTAAGAATACAATATACTGATAGTTATAAAGTTTCCGAAATATTGGAATTATTGAGCCAATTTAAGACTACCTATTTTGATCACGGACAAATTCCAATTTTAATAAATCAATTCGAGATAAATTTATTTAACACATTTCGTTCTTATTTTAATCTTTCTTCCCATTTTCCGATTAAATACAAAAATAATATCGACGAAAGGGGTAATTTTGTTGAGATAATAAGACTAGAAACAGGAGGTCAAGTTTCGTTTTCAACAACAAAACCTGGAGTTACAAGAGGGAATCACTTTCATACAAGAAAAATAGAGAGATTTTCAGTAATTAAGGGTAAGGCGTTGATACAATTAAGAAAAATTGGAAGTAACGAAGTGTTTGATTATTATTTATCTGGTGATGAGCC
>JACCDK010284327.1_pt1 | contig 17013 bp, 12 predicted proteins | sample 7445871 | NCBI WGS metagenome assembly JACCDK01 (sample SAMN15323436, study PRJNA562643) | freshwater metagenome | isolation source: river surface water | place: USA:Blue River Watershed | collected 2017-08-15
GCCAGCGATGCCGGGGTGACCATCGGCTGGACGCATTACCTCGCCTTCGACCTCTTCGTCGGCCTGTGGATCGCGCGCGACGCCGATGCGAAGGGGATTTCGCGCTTCATCCAGGCCCCGATCCTGTTTGCAACGCTGATGGCTGGGCCGCTGGGGCTCGGCCTGTGGCTGCTGATCCGCGAACCGGCTGCGCGCCGTCAGGGCCGGTTCCGCTAAAAGCCTGCTGGACCGCTGCGGCGGCTTGCGCTTAACTCTCTCCCAAACGCTTTTGGGAGAGAGCACGGCCATGGCACAAAATGCCTATCACGCATTCCAGACCTTCGATGAAATCCTCCACTTCTGGGCGAGGGAACGCCCCGAAAGCCCGGCCTTCGATCAGGACGGGCGGATCACGTCCTATGCCGAAGCCGACCGGCTGACCCGCCAGCTGATCGCGCTGTTTCAGGCTCGCGGCATCGCGCATGGCGACCGGGTGGCGTGGCTCGGCAAGAACCGCGACACCTACTTCCTGCTCTATATCGCCGCTGCGCGGATGGGGGCGGTGATGGTGCCGATCGGCTGGCGGCTCGCCCCGCGCGAGATCGCCTATATCCTCGGCGATACCGGGGCGAAGCTGATCTTCGCCGATGCCGAGTTCGCCGATACGGCGCACAAGGTGGCGGCCGAAGTCCCGGCCAACCCGGAGGTGATCGAGGCGGAGGCCGCCCGCACCGCTGCGGCAGGCTTCGAGCCGGCGACCTATGCCCCGCCGAGCGAGGATGAGCCGGTGCTCCAGCTCTACACCTCGGGGACGACCGGCAATCCCAAGGGGGCCATGCTCTCCAACGCCAACCTGCTGGGCCTGCGCAACCCGGGCGTCGCGGCGGGCGCGGACTGGCACTTCTACGAACCCGGCGACTGCATGCTGGTGGCCATGCCCTGCGCGCATATCGGCGGGACGGGCCTCGTCAACATCGCCATCGCGGCCGGGGTGAGGAGCCTCGTGCAGGCCGAGTTCTCGCCCGTGGGCGTGCTCGAGGCGATCGAGGCAGGGGCGACGCATATGTTCATCGTTCCGGCCGCGCTCCAGATGGTTGTCCAGCACCCGCGCGCGGCGACGACCGATTTCGGCAACCTCAAATACCTGATGTACGGCGCCGCGCCCATGCCGCTCGAATTGCTCAAGGAAGCGGTGCGGACCATGCCGACCACGAAGTTCCTGCAAGCCTATGGCATGACCGAGACCTCGGGCACGATCTCGGTTCTGCCGCCCGAGGATCACAGCCTCGAAGGCAACCAGCGGATGCGCTCGGCGGGCAAGGCCTCTCCGGGGGTCGAGATCGAGGTGCGCGGGCCCGACAATGTCGAAGTGCCGCGCGGCGACATCGGCGAGGTGTGCATCCGCTCGCCCTCGAACACGGCCGGTTACTGGAAACTCCCCGAAGCGACCGCCAAGACCATCGATCCCGACGGCTGGCTCCACACCGGCGATGCCGGGATCATGGACGCGGATGGCTATGTTTATATTCAGGACCGGATCAAGGACATGATCATCTCGGGGGGCGAGAACGTCTATCCGGCCGAGGTGGAGAGCGCGATCTACGGCCACCCCGCGATCGCCGAAGTGGCCGTGATCGGCGTGCCCAGCGCCAAATGGGGCGAGGAGGTCAAGGCCTGCGTCGTCGCCAAGCCCGGCCACGAGATCGACGAGGCCGACGTGATCGCCTGGGCGCGCGCGCGGATCGCGGCCTTCAAGGCGCCCAAGAGCGTCGATGTCATTCCGCTAATGCCCAGAAATGCTTCCGGAAAGATCTTGCGCCGTGAACTGCGCGCGCCCTATTGGGAAGGGCAGGAACGACAGGTCAGCTAGAGGCAGGTCGCCCGACATGAAGCAGCACGCCCCTGCCACCCTGCGCAACCGCGAGCCGATCGCGGCGGTGCTGGCGCGTGAATTGCCGGCTGGCGCGAGGATTCTCGAGATCGCGAGCGGCACCGGGGAGCACGCGGTGTTCTTCGCGCAGGCCTTTCCCCAGCTGGCGTGGCAGCCGACTGATCCTTCGGCCGAGGCCCTGGCCTCCATCGCCGCCTATCGGGAGGAATATGCCGGGTCCAACCTCGCCGCGCCGCTGCTGCTCGATGCCGCCGCCCCAGCGACATGGCCGGTCCGGCAAGCCGATGCAATTCTGTGCATCAACATGGTGCACATCAGCCCGTGGGCTGCGACGGTGGGGTTGTTCGAGGGGGCCGGGCGGCTGCTGGGCGAAGGCGCTCCCCTGATCCTTTACGGGCCCTATCTCGAGGCGGGGGTAAACACCGCGCCTTCGAACCTCGACTTCGACGCCAGTCTCAAGGCCCGCAACCCGCTGTGGGGACTCCGGCACGCCGAGGCGCTTGACGCGCTCGGCGTGCAGCACGCCATGACCCGCAGCGCGCGTCACGCGATGCCGGCCAACAACATCATGCTCGTCTATCGGCGCGCCTAGCTGACGAGGGCGGCACCCACCGCCGACCCTCGCTGCCGGGATCAGATTTCCTTCTTCACCTCGCGCGAGGCCGACTGGAGGTCTTCGCCCGCGCCCTCGACGGTGTTGCAGGCGGCGGCGGCGAGCGCGATCGTGCCGAGAGTGATCGCGGCGATGAGCTTGCGGGTGGTCATGTGAGGGTGCTCCTTCTGTCTCGGCCCTGCCATGCGAACCGGATCGGCGAGGGGGAAGGTCCATCACCTCGGCCCCTATTCGGCGGAGTGCACCCGGGATCGGGCGAGTTGCCGTTCGCGCCACGCGATGAGAAGGCCTGCCCCGATGATCAGCGGCGCCCCGGCCCACAGGCTGGCGGGCGCGGAACGGTCGAAGATCGCGTAGCCGTAATAGCTTGCCCAAAGGAGGCTGGTGTAGTCCATCAGCAGGATCACCGCCGCCGAGCCGAAGCGCAAGGAGGTGGTCAGCAGCATCTGCGCCGCCGCGCCGACGAGGCCCATGCCGAGGATCAGCGCCCATGTCAGCGGGTCGTGGGTGGTCCACACGAAGGGCAGGGCAAGCGCGGCGACGGGAGTCGTGATCGCGGCGAACCAGAAGACGATGCTCCACGGGTTCTCGGTCGTGTTCAGATCCTGGAGCTGGTAGCTGATCACCGCCACCATGAAGGGCGCGACCAGGCCGACCGCGATGCCCAGCGGGGTGAGGCCCGCGTGAAGCCCGGCGAAGGGCTGCATCACCACCAGCACGCCCGCAAAGCCCATGGCCACCGCGCTCCAGCGATAGGGGCCGATCCGCTCGCGCAGCACCACCATCGCGATCAGCACGGCGAAGATCGGGGCGGTGAAGCCCAGCGTCGTCGCCTCCGCAAGCGGCAGGAGGAGCACCGCACCATAGGTGAAGATCATGCCGAACAATCCGGAGAAAGCGCGCCGCGCGTGCGCTCCCATCCGGCGCGTCTTCAGGAGCGCCAGCTGCCCCGTCAGGGCCAGGCCCACGCCGAGCAGCACCACGGTGAGCAGCTGGCGCCAGAAGATCAGCTCGATGAGATGCGCGCCCCGTTCTCCGGCGAGCTTTACCAGCATTCCCATCGTCGCCAGCGCGAAGGCGGCGAGAAGGCGCACGAGGAGCGCGAGCAGCGGGCGGGGGCGGGCGATGGTGCCATCCATTGCCGCAAGGCTTGGCCGAGCGCCAGGGATTGCGCAAGCCGTGGCCGGCCCTACATGGGTGCGCCATGGATCTGGTCGCCCAATTCGAATTGCTCACCGACGCCGCGCAGCTTGCCGTGGTGGGCGGGCTATTCTGGGTGCTGGCGGGCCTCTTCGCGCTGATGGAGCGCCGTCGCCACAAGACGCGTAACCTCGCGCGGCTCGAGCGTGTGGGCTGGGTGCCGTGGACGACGCTGTTCGTGCTTGCCGCGCTCGCGGGCGGCGGCATGCTGGCGCTCGGCCTGCCGGTTGCGTTGAAGGGCTAGGGCACCCAATTTGCGCGCAGGCTACCGGACCCGCAGGGTCCGCAAGCGTGAACGTACGCCCGAGCCCATGCGAGGCAAGCCAAGGCGGACGGATGTCCGCCGCCCGGCGTCTGAGGGCGCCTGCCTCCTAGAGGCAGGCCTCCAAATAGGCCTGATCAAAGCCGAACTGGCGGGCTTTTTCGAGGGTGTAGGGGCGCAGGCCCGAGGAGCGGAACTCGCCGAGGATCTTCCCCTCCTCGGTCTCGTCGAGATATTCGAACTTGAACAGCTCCTGCGTCACGATCACGTCGCCTTCCATCCCGATCACCTCGGTGATGTTGGTGGTGCGGCGCGAGCCGTCGCGCAGACGCTTCACCTGCACAATCAGGTCGACCGATTCGGCGATCTGGCGGCTGATGGCTTCCTTGGGGATCTTGATGTCGCCCATCAGGATCATGTTTTCCATACGGCCAAGGCATTCGCGCGGGCTGTTGGCGTGGAGCGTGCACATCGAGCCGTCGTGACCGGTGTTCATCGCGGCGAGAAGGTCGAAACACTCCGCGCCGCGAATTTCCCCGAGGATGATGCGGTCAGGACGCATACGCAGCGCGTTCTTGACGAGGTCGCCGATGGTGATCGCGCCCTGGCCCTCGAGGTTCGGCGGGCGGGTTTCGAGCGGCAGCCAGTGCGGCTGCTGCAAGCGGAGTTCCGCCGCGTCCTCGATGGTCAGCACGCGCTCGCCCGGGTCGATCATCTTCGACAGGGCGTTGAGCATGGTGGTTTTACCCGAACCCGTACCGCCCGAGATGACGATGTTCATCCGGCACGCGCCCGCGATCTTTAGCGCCGTCGCCATCTTGTCCGACATCGAGCCGAAATCGCGCAGCATGTCGATGGTGATCGGCTTCTCGGAGAATTTACGGATCGAGATCGCCGTGCCGCGCAGGGAGAGCGGCGGGACGATCACGTTGACACGGCTGCCGTCCTTCAGGCGGGCGTCAGCCAGCGGCGTGGTCTGGTCGACGCGGCGGCCGACCTGGTTCACGATGCGCTGGGCGATCTGGAACAGGTGCTGCTCGTCGCGGAAGCGGATCGGGGCGAGTTGCAGCTTGCCCTTCTTTTCGATGTAGGTCTGGTCCGGCCCGTTGACCATGATATCGGACACGTCCGGATCGTTTAGCAGCTCTTCGAGCGGGCCGAAGCCCAGCAGCTCGTCGATCAGCACCTTCTCCAGCGCGAACTGCTCGCGCCGGTTCAGCGTGACCTTCAGCTCGGCCAGCACCTCAAGGATGATCGGGCGGAATTCCTCGGAGAGTTCCTCCTTGGACAGCGTTGCCGCCGCTTCGGGATCGACGCGTTCGAGCAGGCGCGGGAGCACCTGTTCCTTGATCTTGTGAACGCTCGCTTCGAACCCGCCGACTTCGGAAGTGCCGCCGGTGACCGCGGCCATGCGCTCGTTGAGGCGGTCGATGGCCTCTGAGGTGGTGGCAGGACGATGCGAAGGTTGCTCGCCGACCGGGGCCGGGCGGGGCGCGGCAGCGTCGCCGGTAAGCGGAGGAAACTGGTCGCCGCCGCGCACGGGCACGCCCGGCGGTCCCTTCATGGGCCGCGCGACCCCGAAGGCGGGCCGTGCGACCGGCGTCAGTCCGCCGACATTGCCCTTCTTGCCAAATGCGCTCATTCTCGGTCCCCGAGGCTCTTGCTATTCAACAGGCCACCATTCCGGCCCGCCGGTCTGATGCACAAGGTGCGGCCTCGCGATGAGGGACTAGAAGGGAATGGTTTCTTTTTCCTAAACCCCCAGCCGACCAAGCGTCCCGCCGAAGCATGACACCAATCCGGGGGTTGTCGTGCGATCCGATGCGGCTAGAGGGAAGCTACGGCAAGAGAGAGACAAAGCGGCTATGTGTGGCATCATCGGCATCGTGGGCAATTCAGGCGTCGCCGACCGGCTGGTCGAGGGGCTCAAGCGCATGGAATACCGCGGCTATGACAGCGCGGGCGTGTGTACGCTTCAGGATGGCGAACTCGTCCGCCGCCGTGCCGAGGGCCGGCTCGCCAATCTGGTGGACGTGCTGGCCCGTGATCCCGCGCCGGGCAATGTCGGCATTGCGCATACCCGATGGGCGACCCACGGCGCGCCGACTGCGGCCAATGCCCACCCGCACGCGACCGGCGAGCTTGCCATCGTCCACAACGGCATCATCGAGAACTACAAGGAACTGCGCGCCGAACTCGCCGCCAAGGGCCGCGTGTTCGAAAGCGAGACCGATACCGAAATCGTCGCTCACCTCCTGTCGGTCGAGGTCGAGGCGGGGGCGGAACCCGCCGAGGCGGTGCGCCGGGTGCTGCCGCGCCTGCGCGGCGCTTTCGCGCTTGCCATCGCCTTCCGCCGCTATCCCGACGTGCTGATCGGAGCCCGCCTCGGCTCGCCGCTCGTGCTGGGTTACGGCACGGACGGGCAGGACGCGGAGATGTATCTCGGCTCGGACGCCCTGGCGCTCGCCTCGCTGACGCAGCGCATCGCCTATCTCGAGGAAGGCGACTGGGTGGTGATCAGGCGGGGAAGCGCGGAAATCTTCGATATCGAGGGCCATCCCGTCACCCGCGAGATCCAGACCTCCGGCGCCTCGGCGGCGGCGGTGGAGAAGGGCAATTACCGCCACTTCATGCTTAAGGAGATCTACGAGCAGCCCACCGTGGTGGCGCAGACGCTCGGCTCCTACCTGCGCCGCTCGGACAATTCCGTGGCCCTGCCGCAGATCGATGTCGACCTCTCGGCCGTGCGCCGCCTGACGATCGTCGCCTGCGGCACGTCCTTCTACGCAGGCATGGTCGCGAAATACTGGTTCGAGCAGTTCGCGCGCGTGCCGGTCGACATCGATGTCGCGTCCGAGTTCCGCTACCGCGATCCGGTGCTGGAGCCGGGCGGCCTGGCGCTGTTCATCTCGCAGAGCGGCGAGACGGCCGACACCCTCGCGGCGCTGCGGCACTGCAAGGCCAACGGCCAGACGATCGGCGTGGTCGTCAACGTCCCGACCAGCACCATGGCGCGCGAGGCGGACCTGTTGCTTCCGACCCATGCCGGTCCGGAAATCGGCGTCGCCTCGACCAAGGCCTTCACCTGCCAGCTTGCCGTGCTGGCCGCGCTGGCGGCGCACATGGCGGTCAGGAAGGGCCGGCTCAGCCGCGAGGACGAGGCCGAGATCGTGTGTCACCTGCTCGAGGCGCCCGCCGCGATGAACGCGGCGCTCGCCTTTGACGATGACATTGCCGCGATGGCACACCTCGTCGCCCCGGCGCGCGACGTGCTGTATCTGGGCCGCGGGCAGGATTTTCCGATGGCGCTGGAGGGTGCGCTCAAGCTCAAGGAAATCAGCTATATCCATGCCGAGGGCTACGCCGCCGGCGAGATGAAGCACGGCCCCATCGCGCTGATCGACGATAGCGTGCCGGTGGTGGTTATCGCGCCTTCGGGTCCGCTGTTCGAAAAGACCGTCTCGAATATGGAGGAGGTCCGCGCGCGCGGCGGGCAAGTGGTGTTGATCTCCGACGCGGCCGGCATCGCCGCGGCGGGCGAGGGCTGCATGGCCACGATCGAGATGCCGGTGGTTCATCCGCTGATCGTGCCGCTGGTCTATGCCGTGCCGGTGCAACTGCTCGCCTACCACGTCGCCGTGCTGAAGGGCACCGACGTCGACCAGCCGCGCAACCTCGCAAAGTCGGTCACGGTGGAATAAGGGGCGGCCGGAGGCCCCTTTCGAAGGTTAAGACAACCCTTCCTCGCGCTTTACCTCAGCCTAACGATTGGTGGTTAGTATGGCGGCGTGGTCGACAAACCAGCCTCCCAGCCTGCGATGCTTCCTGCCGCCCTGCCGCTCGCCGACGTGCTCGGATTGTCGCGCAATCCGGCGTTCGAGCCGACGCGCCTTCGCGGCGATGAATTCGCCGGGCTTGCCCTTGCGAGCCGCAACCGCATGCTTGCCAATGCGCTGGTGCTGGCATTGGTGGCGCTCGTCTTTGCGCCGCTGATCGGACTGGCTTACGTCTTGCCTTGGGCGGGCCTGCTCTGCTTCTTCCTCTATCGCACCCGCAAGACCGACTTGCTGCTGGTCACGCCGGGCCTTGCGCTCTCCCCTGCCACGCTCGAGCGCTGGCAGAACCTCAATGCCATCGCGGCGGCAGTGTGCTGGGTGGTTGCGCTGCTGCTGTTCCCGTGGCTGGCGAGCGGCGCGCAATATATCACGATGCTGCTGGTCGTGCTGGTGATGATGATCTCGTCGACCTTCGTGTTTTCAACCTCGCCGCTCAGCGTTCTCATCTACAATGCCGTGCTCGGCCTCGGTGCTGCGGTCAGCCTTGCGCTGCAAGGGGAATGGCAGGCGGTCGGCGGGGCGATCCTGTTCACCATCGCCAGTCTTGTCGCCACGGTCGAGGTGCGCACCACCTTCGTCAAGGCGCGCCTTGCCGAGGCAGCCGTTTCCGAAAAGGACGAGGTTGTCTCGCTGCTCCTGCGCGAGTTCGAGGAAAACGAGGCCGACTGGTTGTGGGAGATCGATCCGGCGCGTCGGCTGCGCACGGTTTCCCCGCGCTTCGCCTTCGCGCTCGGTCTGTCGCAGGCGGAGGCCGAGGGCATGTCGCTGCTCGAGCTCGTTGCCGGGCCGGCGTGGACGACGGGACAGTTCCCGCCGAGCCTCCACGATCTTGCCGAGCGTCTGAAGAAACGCGAGAACTTCTCGAACCTTCTGGTGGAGGTCTCGATCCTCGGCGAGGAGCGCTGGTGGGAGCTTTCGGGCACGCCGATGCGCGACGAGCAGGGGCACTTTACCGGCTTTCGCGGGGTCGGATCGGACGTGACCGAGCAGCGCAAATCTTCCGAAAAGATCGCCTATCTGGCGCGCTTCGACACGCTGACCCAGCTGCCCAACCGCTTGCAGCTCACCGAGGCGCTTGGCGAGGCCCTGCGATATGCCGCGCAGTGGCGCTCGCGCTGCGCGCTGCTGATGGTCGATCTCGACCGCTTCAAGGCGGTCAACGATTCGCTTGGCCATCTCACCGGCGACAAGCTTCTGGCGGAGGTTTCGGCGCGCCTGCAGTCGCTGATGGGCAAGGACCAGATGTGCGGTCGGCTCGGGGGTGACGAATTCGCCATCGTCATGCGCGATGCCGGCAATCCGGACATGGTGCGTGACCTTGCCCGACGCGTGATCGAGCGGCTTTCGGAGCCCTATCAGGTCGATCACCAAACGCTCTATGTCGGCGCCAGCGTCGGATCGGCCGAGGGACCGCGCGACGGGGCTTCCGTGGAGGAGATGATGCGCAACGCCGATCTTGCGCTCTACCGCGCCAAGGAAAGCGGCGGCGGCGAGCATTGCCGCTACGAGCCGATGCTCCACGCCTCGGCCGAGGAGCGCCGCCAGCTCGAGGTTGCGCTGAGAACGGCGCTGGGCCGCGAGGAGATGGAGGTGCACTACCAGCCGGTCGTCGATGCCCGCAGCGAGAAGGTCGTCGGTTTCGAGGCGCTGGTGCGCTGGAACAGCCTCGAACATGGCTTTGTCAGCCCTGGCAAGTTCATCCCGCTCGCTGAAGATACCCGCCTGATCGTGCCGATCGGCCAGTGGGTGATGCGCAAGGCCTGCGAGGAAGCGCTGCGCTGGCCCGACGATGTCAAGATCAACGTCAACGTCTCGCCCGAGCAATTGCTCGAACCGGATTTCCACCGGGAGGTGGTGCAGGCCCTCGCGATCAGCGGTTTGCGGCCCGAACGGCTCGAGATCGAGGTGACCGAGAGCATCTTCCTGCGCGATGCCAGCGTCGCGCGCTCCGCGCTCGAACAGGTCATGGCGCTCGGCTGCTCGGTCGCGCTCGACGACTTCGGCACCGGCTATTCCTCGCTCGGCTATCTCAGGAAGCTGAAGTTCTCGACCATCAAGGTTGATCGCAGCTTCGTGCAGGGCGCAGCGCAGGGCAGTGCGGAAAGCCTCGCGATCATCAACGCGGTGGTGGCGATGGCCAAGAGCCTGGAGATGACCACGACCGCCGAGGGGGTGGAGACAACCGAGGAGGCCGAACTGATCCGCACCCTCGGCTGCGACAAGATCCAGGGCTTCTATTTCGGCAAGCCGATGACGGCGGCCGATGCGCGCTCGCTGTTCGATGTGGTGCGCGAGCTGCGGGCCTGACGCGCCGCCGCGACAGCTTGTCAGGCGGCCGCGAAGCTCGCCAGCATATTCTCGAACAGGCGGCGTCCGTCCGCGCCGCCAAGCGAAGGCACGGCCGCAGGTTCGATCGCGCGTTCGGGGTGGGGCATCATCCCGAGCACCCGGCCGTTGGCGCTGAGCACCCCGGCGATGTCGCGCGCCGAACCGTTCGGGCATTCGCCATAGCGGAAAGCCACGCGGCCCTCGCCCTCGAGCATGTCGAGGGTCTCGGCATCGGCGTAGTAATTGCCGTCGTGATGGGCCACGGGGATGCGGATCGTCTCGCCGGCGGCGAAGCCGTGGGTGAAGGGCGAGGTCGTGTTCCCGACCGTCAGCTCGACGGTCCGGCACACGAAGCGCTGTCCGGCATTGCGCAGCAGCGCGCCGGGCAGGAGCCGCGCCTCGGTGAGCACCTGGAAGCCGTTGCACACGCCGAGCACCGGCACGCCGCGCTCCGCCGCCGCGACTACGGCGCGCATGATCGGGCTGGTCGCCGCCATCGCGCCCGAGCGCAGGTAATCGCCATAAGAGAACCCGCCGGGCAACGTGATCAGGTCAAGCCGGTCGGGCAGGTCGGCATCGCCGTGCCACACCCGCAGCGCCGGCGTGCCCGACACCGCTTCCAGCGCCGTTGCCATGTCCCGGTCGCAGTTGGAGCCCGGGAAGGTGATGACCGCCGCCCGGAAAGCCATCAGCCGATGCTCTCGATCTGGAAGTTCTCGATCACGGTGTTGGCGAGCAGCTTCTCGCACATCTGCCGGATGCTTGCCTCGTCGGTGCCGTCGGCAAGGTCGAGCTCGATCATCCGGCCGACCCGCACATCGCCAACGCCTTCGAAGCCGAGCCCCTCGAGCGCGTGGTGCACGGCGCGACCTTGCGGATCGAGCACGCCGGGCTTCAATCGGACGAGGACGCGCACTTGCATGGCCGGTAGCTCCATTTTCGTCGTGGTGGGCGCGCCGCAGGTGCGCTGCCGCGGTGCCGCTATAGCGCCCCGGTGCGCAGGTGCAATCGCGCTGATGGCGCTTCTGCACCGGGCTCGTTCAACGGGCTGGTTGACCGGCGCGACAGCCGATTTTGTCATGTTTCTGTCATTAAGTGAATGAAATTGTAACCTTGTTGCAACAGCGGGCCGAAGAACGCCTTTGGCGCGGGGAAATCAGCTCCCGGCACCGGTCTCGACCTCGCGCGAATCGTGCACAAATGGCAACGCGGGGCCCGCGCGCGACAGGCAGCGCGTCGAAAACGAAACGGGGCTATTCGATGTCACACCGCTTTACCGCTTTCCGCGCCGCTTGGGGCGCTTCCACGATCCTGGCCGCCACCATCGGACTTGCGGCCCCCGCTGCCGCGCAGGACAGCAACGCTGCGGAGGAACCCGACAGCCAGCTTTCGACCATCATGGTCACTGCCAACCGCCGCTCGGAAAATCTTCAGGATGTTCCGGTCTCGGCCGACATTCTCGATGCCGAGCGCGTGAGCGCGATCTTCAGTGCCACCGCCGATATCACCGCGCTGGCCGGCACCGCACCCGGCCTCAATGTCGAAAGCTCGAACGGGCGTGTCGCCCCGCGCTTCTATATCCGCGGTCTGGGCAATACCGATTTCGACCTGGCCGCGTCGCAGCCGGTCTCGGTGCTGCTCGATGAGGTGGTGCTCGAGAATGTCACCCTGAAGAGCTTCCCGATCTTCGATGTCGAGCGCGTTGAGGTGCTGCGCGGGCCCCAGGGCACCCTGTTCGGCCGCAACACCCCGGCCGGGATCGTCAAGATCGACACCGTGAAGCCGGGTCAGGATACCTCGGCCGCGATCTCGGCGAGCATCGGCAGTTTCGAGACGCTTGGCCTTAATGCCGCGGTCGGCGGCGCGCTGGTGAAGGACGTGCTGTCCTTCCGTGTCTCGGGCCAGCTCCAGACCCGCGGGGACTGGATCAGCAATGGCTTCACCCGGCAGGACAACGTGCTCGGCGGCTATAACGACCTTGCCCTGCGCGGACAGCTGCTGCTCACCCCCAGCGACCGCCTGAGCGTTCTTGCCGCTGTGAACTACCGCGATCTCGACGGCTCATCGACCTTCTTCCGCGCCAATATCCTTGGCCCGGGCAACAACAAGCTCAACCGCAACTACGACCGCGACACGGTGTTCTACGATGCCGGCGGCGGCAACGTGGCGCAGTACGAGCAGCTGGGCGCAACCCTGACGGCGAGCTACGAGTTCGACGGCGCGACCCTCACCTCGATCACCAGCCGCTGGACGAGCAAGGGCTCGAGCCGCGGCGATATCGACGGCGGCTTCGGCGCGTCCTTCCTGCCGCAGATGGGGCCGGGCTTCATTCCCTTCCCCTCGGACACCCAGGATTCGATCGATCTCGCCCAGACCACCCAGGAAGTGCGCCTCGCCTCGAACGGCGACGGCCCGCTCAGCTGGCAGATCGGCGGCTTCTACTTCGACAGCGATTTCGACGTCACCACGGTCGGCTTCACCTTCCCTCCGCCGGTCACTGTCAATCACACCAACGAAGCCTGGGCGGTGTTCGGCCAGCTGTCCTACCAGCTCACCGACACGCTGCGGGCGACCGGCGGGCTGCGCTACACCGACGACCAGAAGGACTTTTTCGTGCGTTCGGGCGCAGCGCCCCAGCCGCGCAGCGTCGGCGACAAGAACGTCGACTGGGATATCAGCCTCTTCGCCGACGTCTCCGAGGATGCGAGCGTCTATGCCAAGGTCGCCAATTCCTTCCGCGGGCCGACCATCCAGGGCCGTGACGTCGCCTTCTTCAGCGCGCCTTCCGTGGCGCAGTCGGAGAACATCACCTCCTACGAGGTGGGCTTCAAGAGCGAGCTCGCCGACCGCCGCGTTCGCCTCAACGGTGCGGCCTATTACTACACGGTCTCCGACCCACAGTTCACCGCGGTCGGGGGTGCGGGCAACCTCGTCCAGCTGATCAATGCCAACAAGGGCAAGGCGTGGGGCCTGGAATTCGACGGCGCCTTCAAGGTCACGCCGAACTTCCTCGTCACCCTCGGGGTTGCCTACAACAACACCGAGATCGTGGATTCGAACCTCGCGGTCGGGATTTGCGCGCAGTGCACCGTCACCGATCCGACCCGCGTGATCGGCGGCAGCACCCGCGCCCTTATCAACGGCAATCCCTTCCCCAATGCCCCCGAATGGAGCGGCGACTTCACTGCCCGCTACAGCGTGCCGGTCGGCAAGTCGGGCGAGTTCTTCGCCTTTACCGACTGGGTCTATCTCGGCCAGACCAACTTCCTGCTCTACCAGAGCCGCGAGTTCAACGCTCGGAGCCGTTTCGAGGGCGGTCTCAAGGTCGGATATGCCGGCAATGATGGTCGCTGGGAGCTTGCCGCCTTCGCGCGCAACATCACGGACGAGGACAATGTGCTCGGCGTGATCGATTTCAACAACAATACGGCCTTCGTGAACGAGCCACGCGTGATCGGCGCCTCGTTCACCGCTAGGTACTAGGCCGGCGACGCACCTCGCGAGGGGCAGCCGAACAGGAAAGGGCCGGCAGGAGGCGACCTGCCGGCCCTTTTTTCATGACGAGGGGGCGGTGGCGGGGCCGGGCCTGTCCGGCGTCACGACAAAGGTGACCGCGCCGCCGGGCACCAGATAGCGCAGCGCAGTGCGGTGCAGATCCCCGGGCGTAATGGCCGCCATCACCTTGGCCGAAGCCAGAAAGCGGTCGATCCGCTCGGGCTCGCTTTGCGCGCGCGCGGCCAGAGCAAGCCAGCCGCCGATATCCTTGAGATAATTCCTGTGTTCCTCCAGCCACGGCTGGCGGGCGCGCTCGACCAGGTCGGCGTCCACCGGGGCGTTCCTGAGGGCGTCGACGAGATCGTTGATCGCGGCGCGGGTCGCTTCGATCTGGTCGGCGGCGACCGCGGCCTGGACCGTGAATGTCCCATAGCCGGGATAAAAGTGGCTGACGCTTGAGGCAGCCGACGGCGCGTAGGCCTGCCCGAGCTTCTCGCGCAGCCGGTCGGTCAGTTCGAGGCGCACGATCCGCGCCAGCAGCTCGAGCCGCTGCGCCTCGACGAGGTCGCGGTCGTCGGTGGTCGGCCAGACCCATTGCAGCAGCGCCTGATCGGGTTCGCCCTTGTGGGTCAGAACATGCTCGCCGCGCTGGGCGGTGAAGCTGCGGGTGCGGTTCTCCTCGCGCGGGTTGAAGGCCGCCTCGCGCGAAGGGAGGGCGCCCAGGGTCGCGGCGACGGCAGCGATGGCCGCCTCCTCGTCGAGATCGCCGACCAGCGCGAGCTCGATCGCGCCGTTTGCCAGCCTGTCGCCGATCACCGCTTTCAGCCCGGCGTAATCGAGCGCCATGTACGCCTCCTTCGGCTGGAGACTGAAGCGCGGGTCGCCATCCGACAGGACCGCACCGCTTGCCGCGCCAAGCACCCGGGCAGGGGTCGCATCGCGGGTGCTGAAGAAGTTCTCGATGCCCTTGCGGAAGCGTTCGACCCCCTCCTGCCGGTAGCCGGGGTCGGTCAGCGTGGCGGCGAGGACCTGCATCTGCAAGGCGAGATCGCGCGGAGTGGTCACAGCCGAGGCGGTGAAGGCGTCGGCGCCGTTTGCGAGTTCGAAGCTGACGCTGCGCCCCGCGAGCACACTCGCCAGCTCGTCCTCGCTATGCTTGCCGAGCCCTCCGGCCACCAGCGATCCGGCGAGATGGGTGGCAAGCGGAGCCTCGCGGGTGTTCATCAGGTTCCCGCCATCAACGGCCAGCGCGAAGGCGATGCGGTTCTTGCGCACCGCGACTTGCCTCAGGGTCAGCCGCAAGCCGTTGGCAAAGGACACCAATCTCAGGTTGAGGCGGGGTTCGATGGTGTCTGACACCACTTCTCCCGCCGGTCCGAAGTCGCTGTAGCCGAATGCGAGCGGTTCCTGCTCGGCGGGCGCGGCGATGGGCAGGGCCATGGCCTCGGCGAAGGCCTTCCGCAGCGCCGCCTCGCTGCCCTCGGGTGCGCTGCGCCCCTCGAAGCGGATCAGCGGCTGTTGGAGAGGGGCAGCATCGGCAAGCAGCGCCTGCCAGACGGCCTCAGGGGTAATCTCGGGCGCGAGCCGTTCGAACGCGGCAAGCTGCCACTCCGGGGTCGTCGGCACGCGCTCGTCGCTGACCAGCGCCAGCGCGGCCGCCACAAAGACGGCATTGTTGCGCGTGTCGGCAGCCTTGACCGCGTTCTCGAGGCCCGTGCGGATATTGGCAAGCTGCTCGTCAACCTCGGCGCGGGTGAAGCCGAAAGCGAGCGCCTGACGGGCCTCGCGGACGGCGGCCAGCATCCCCTTGCGCCACGCGCCGTCGGCGGTGTTGACGACAAGGCCGGTAATCCGCGCTTCCTCGAATATGTCGCCCGAACTGAACCCCGCCGACTTGAACGGCGCATCGGCGCTGCGGGCAAGGCGGGCGAGGCGGCGGCTGACGATAGCATAGCCGATGCCGCGCAGCCGCGCCGAGCGGCGGTTCGCCACAGTGTCCGGCTCATGGCGCCAGGGGGCGAGGCTGCTGATCGTGACGCTTTCGGGAAGGGCAGGATCGAGATGGATGTCGGTCAGTCCCTTGCGGCCCACATCGATGGGCCCTGCCTCCGGCCGGGGTAGGTTCCTGCCGGCCGGCCAGTCGGAAAAGCGCGCGCGGATGGCCGCCTCGACCGCCTCGACCGGGTAGTCGCCGACTACCACCAGCACGGTGTTGGCCGGGGTATAGGTGCGGCCATAGAGCGCCCGGATCTGCGCGGCGCTAGCGCTTTCCAGAACCTCCCGGCTGCCGATCGGGAGGCGCTGGGTGTAGCGTGCACCCGGTGCCAGGAAAGCGATGTTATCCTCGAAATTGCGCTGCGCGTAGCCTGCCCTGTCGCGCCGCTCGGCCAGCACCACGCCGCGCTCGCGGGTCACCGCCTCCTCGGAGATCGTCAGCTCGCTTGCCGTTTCGCGCATCAGCATCAAGGCCGTGCCGAGCAGCGCGGCGTCGTTGCGCGGCAGGTTGAGCATATAGGTGATCGCCTCGAAGCCGGTGGCGGCGTTGGTGTCGGCGCCGAAGGCCAGCCCCTCGCGCTCGAGCAGCTTGACCATCTCGCCTTCGGGGATGCCGTTCGAGCCGTTGAAGGCCATGTGTTCGAGGAAATGCGATAGACCGCGTTCCTTTTCGGCCTCCTCGAGCGCGCCCGATCCGATCCGCATCCGTACCAGGGCGGTGCCGGCGGGCGTGGCATTGTGGCGGATGATGTAGCGCACCCCGTTCTCGAGCCGGCCGAAAGTGTAGCCGGGATCGACGGGAACGTCGCTCGCCTCGAAAGCCCAGAGCGGAGCGGGAGCGGTCGCCGCAGCCTCATTGGCTGCCGCATCCTCGGGCAAGTCGTGCGACTGCCCTGACGCGAGGGCAGGCAGACAAACGAGCAGGGCCGCTGCGAGGCGGTGGAAGGCAAGAGGGTGTCGGCGGATCATCGCCCGGGAGAATAGAGCCGCGAGCCCGCTTGTCATCCCTCCCGTCAGCCGCTCTCAGGGTGCCGTTCGCAGGGTCTCCGGCAGGCACGGGGCTGCGGCGCTGGTCCAGTCGAATGCGAAGGTGGCCGGAACCGGCTGCTGTGCGTGGGAATGGTCCTCCCTCGCGTCCTTGGTCCAGGTGAGCAGCGCCATTGAATTGTCGAAGCGGGCGAGGCGGCCATTGTCACGTTCCGCCGTGCTAACCGTGATCTCCGGCTCCTCGACCCGCGATCCGCGCACGAGACGCAAGGTGTGATCGGACGCGAGCTGCATCTGGCGATAGAAGATGCGGCCGAACAGGATCGTCTCGATCCAGGAATTGACGCTCCACTCCTCCAGCCTGGTGTCGGCAGGCAGGCGCATGGTGGTCACATAGCAGGTGTAGCTCGGCTCGGTGTAGAAGGGC
>JACCDK011753392.1_pt1 | contig 17003 bp, 11 predicted proteins | sample 7445871 | NCBI WGS metagenome assembly JACCDK01 (sample SAMN15323436, study PRJNA562643) | freshwater metagenome | isolation source: river surface water | place: USA:Blue River Watershed | collected 2017-08-15
TAATTTTGATAGACCAGGCTATTTGAAAAGAACAAAAAAATCAGTAGTTAAAAAAGAAACTACAATCATAAAACTAAGAATTTGAGTGCCAAGTTGACTTAAGTTCAACTTACGGCAACCTTAGTTTGAGTTAATCTTTTGACAAATTGTTCAAGTTGGTCTTTTTTATTATCACAACTTACAATAATAGAAATACCGTGATATATAGAATCTTTTATAACTTGAATCATCGCATTCGTTTTTCCAACTTGTGTTGGACTATATATTAACACTTTTTTTTCTTTGTATACATTTACAGAATTTATAATAATATCACTAATGTCATTTTTATACAAGTAAGACATAAAAGACGAATAATCTTTTAAATTTTTATTATAATTTTTTAACCAAATATTTATAGATTCAAGTTGTTTTTCCAAGATTTTTTTATAACGATCTGAAGCATTTTCAAATTCATTTTCGAGTTCTGCTTTTTCAGAAGTCATGTATTTGAAGTTGTCAAGAGTAAAATTGAGAGACATAGTAAGACAAACGATATTATAAATTACCGATTTAAATTCAGTTTTTTTTCAGTGTTTAGCATAATTTCTCCAAGTGTTTTAGTGGTGTTTTTAGTGGTGTTTTTAGTGGTGTTTTTAGTGGTGTTTTAGTTGTGTTTAGTTTTCAAACTTTTTTGAACATTAAATACTTTATTATCAACAATTGATTTAACAATTTTTTCAGCTTTTACGTCATCGCAAGACAATTCATTTTTGATAGATAATGCCATATTTTCAGGTTTTAAAGTAGCATTGATTTTCTTATCGTATACAAAAACTTGACCAGATTCTAAAGAAATACTATCCATATTATTAGTAGTTAGATAATTTTTAATAGCTTCTTCTAATTGTTTATTTTGCTTTGTAAAAATCGTAATTTGTTTACGTAAAGTTGTAATTTCTTTTGTATTTTGTAAAAATTCATTGACAGTATCGTTGATTGACATTTTATTTATAATAGCGTAGATTATTAAATTCAGTTTTTAACGAATTTGTAATTTAAAAATGAAATTAAAATAATTACAATTATTACCAAATACGATGGAAGAAAAATACAAACCAACTACGCAAAAGCAATTATTTAACCCACCAGTTCTAAATCTAATAAAAAACTGGTTAGAATCTTTATCTGAAAATAAAAATAGTGTATTATTAATATATGGACCTGTTGGATGCGGTAAAAGTATAACATTGAATATTTTATTAAAATCGTATAATGTTATTAATATATTACCAGAAAACGTAGCTTATAAAACAAAAGAGCTTACAAATATTCCATCTTACAATCAAGTGTTAATTAATAAAAAAAATATAAAAAGTATAATTTTAATAGATAATATAGAATTGACAAATGATAAAAGTTTTACAACATTTATAGAATATTATTATAAAAATATAACCACTCCAATGATATTAGTATGTAATTGTAATAAGAAAAGATATTCTGATATATTATCTCAAGATATCACATTCATAGAATTTCAAAGCCCAACTTTATCAGATTTACGAAAATTATATGAAAATATCAACAAAGACTATAATATAAATATAACATATCCTGAAATGAAAGCATTAATAGAATTATCAGAATATGATGTATCACAGTTTTATCATATATTTAATATGATTATATTAAAAGATTCGTGTGTAAACGATTTTATAACAAATTTCAAAAAAAAGGATAAAGATGTAGATTTACAAGATAGATTAATGTATTTAACAAATCCAAAAGAAACATTTAATACAAATGATAGTTTTTACATGTCTTCAGAACCAGTTTTAATATCTAAACATTTATATCAAAATTATTTACATTTTTACGACAAAGATTTAGATACGATTTCAACTATAATGGATACATTATCATTATCAGATAAATTGTATTACAATTGGGAATTATATGATGAATATACAATGATTTCTTGTGTATTACCAAGTTATTATATAAAAAATACACAAGAAAAAAAAATAGATAATTTTATACCATATAAACAAATTAGTTATAATTTTAACAATTCATTAATAGAAATTAAAGAAAATTGTAATGACAGTATTCATTATAAATATAATAGTAATTCATTGTATTATACAGGAGAATTGGATTTTAATAATACATTGAAAAATATATTAGAAAATAATATACAAACATTGATAAACTATTATGATAATTTTATTTTACCACAAAAAAAAGGAAAATCTTTCAAAATGACTAACGAAGACAAATTTTATATATGTTTTTATATTAAAGAACAAGAAAAAGATATCAATATAAAATTTTGTTTGGAAAATACTGTAAATTTAATATATACATACAAATTATTCAAATTTACTTGCGATAATATCGTTTTAGATAATTTATTAATTAATTACAAAACAGAAGATTTAAAAAACAATGTGAAATATATTGATCTAAGTATAACAAAAAGATTTTTTAATATATATTCAATATCGAGGTCTCCACAAATTTTTAAACCACATGTAGAATTATCTATTAAATATTGTTTATTAGAAAAAATAACAAATGATAACAAAAACAAAAAATCTGCTAGATCAATATTCAATATAGATGATAATACTGAAAAATTGGAAAATATTTGGAAAATGTAAAATACATTTTAATTTACAAACTTTAATAATCTTGGCATAAATTTAATACATCCATACTTTGTTTTGCGCACAATTGTTCTGCTAAAATTACTTTTTTCCCATTTCCATAACCTATAATATAATCACCAATTGATGGATTAATATTTATTTGATTTTTTATAGAATTATTATAATGTTTTATATTTTTTTGAATATTGATTGGTAATTGTAAAAATTGTTCATTATTTATAAATAAAACAGTATTGAATAATTTGTTTTGAATTAACGTGTCTTCAATCAATATATATTTTGGAACTGTCCATTTCATAGATTGACAAAAGCGCTGCAAAGAGTCTTTAAAATTATCATTTTTAGAAATTAATTCTGAAAAATCAATAACATTTTCTATTATTGATCTTACAAATCTATCAGCGTATAAATATCCCATTTCACCAAAATCTAGAACAATTGAACCGATAAATGCTTCAAAAGCGTCTTCGTAAAATGAAGGAGTACCTCTTCCACGAAATACATCAATAATGGTTTGATTTTCAACTTGTAAAGATAATAATAAGTATTTTTTAAATCCTAAAGTAATAGCAAATTTGTGCAACATGGAACATTTTTCAATTTTAATTTTAATTTTTGTAAGAAATCCCTCACGTTCTTCGTCAAATCTTTCAAATAGATATCTTCCCATAGCACTTTTTAAGATGTGATCTCCGAGATATTCCAATCTTTCATTTGATTCATGAGGAATATAACTAATAAATGTATTGTTTTCAGATATAGCATTATTAATTACAGAATTTTGAACAGATTGGTAATAACTTTCATGTACGAATGCTCTTTGGAAATGTTCTAAATTATTAATTAATAATCGTGTATTGTTATTACCAATACAAGAATAATAATTTAGAATATCTTCAACTTGTTCTTTTGTAATTAATTTGTTATTTTGATTATCCATTTTACATATACTTTTATCAATTTAAATTCAGTTTTTTATTTAAAAGTCTTGACTTCCAAGTTTTACAAAAGTAACTATAAAATTATCAGTTAAAGTACTTGAACCATTAGAATTAGAATTTTGGATAGTAACTGTCAAAGTTGGAGTTGCTGCTACACCCCATGCTGCTGAAGTTGTATTTCCTATAGTAGTACTATAACCATTAGCAAATGTTGCTGACAAATTTGATATAGTTGTATTTGTAATACCTGTATTACTATTACTAGTATATACATTTGATAAATAATTTGATATTTTATTGGCATTTGTATTTAACCCAACAATTGTACAAGTATAAATAGAATTTATATCTAATCTATGTAAATCATTATAACTTAAATTTGATATAGTTGCATTTCCAGTTATTGAAGGTACTCCAGTCATACTATATTGGATAGTTGTGGTTGTATTATATCCTACAGTCATATAAGATTTTATAGCAAATGAATTTTTAGAAATAATATGTTCATTTGTTTTTATAGTTGATGTTGCTAATAAAGTAGATGTAGTAATATTTGTTGCTAATGCCGTAGAAGTATTTATAGACCCCATTGATAAATTTCCATTTGAAAACATAGTTAGTAAATGTGTTCCATTTGCCAAAGACCATCTCAATGCTCCACTTGTATTTGAATTAACAAATGTATGTCCGGTAGTATGTTCAAATAATATTCTTGGAGAATTATTAGCAACACCCATTTCAATACGATGATATCCTTGAGTAACTGTAGTAATAGTTCCTAATGCGCGAACACTTTCATTACTTACAATAGTTCCACCAACATTTAAATTTTTAGCAATACCAACTCCACCATTTACAATTAACGCACCATCTGTTATACTCGTTGAATTTTTCGTAGTGTTAATAACAATTCCTCCAGGTGATGTTATAGAAATCTCTGATGTACCATTTTGAAACATTGATAAAGCTCCATTAACCCCAGGAAATCTAATTATTCTAAAATCATAATCCACCGAACTAGATGAATGAAAATCTATAAAACAATTTCCATCACTTGTCCTATTTCCACCTAATTCTAAATTTGTATCACCTGTACCAAAATCAGATGACAGTGTAGTAGCACCAACTGTTAATTTTTTAGCAATACTTACACCACCATTTATAACTAAAGCACCATTTGATACATTTGTAGAATCTGCTGTGCTATATATAAACAAATTACCATATGTTGCCAAAGTCATTGTATTATTTATTCCTTGATACCATTTAAACCCAAACCCTGAAAATGTTGGAGCAGAAAACCAAGTATGATTTGCTTCTACACCGATAGCATAATCTAAAGCTGACGCAGATAAAGAAGGATATAAATTTATTTTTGTTCCTAATGATCTAGTTGTAAATGTTGGTGCTGCAACATTACCAGTTTTTACAACTAAACTATTTCCACATACAATATCTGTACTAACATTCAACGCTCCGCCTGAAACCGTACCTGGATTTGTATTACCAATACTTTGAGAACTTGTTATTAATTGTGTTCCGGATATATCTAATTTATACAATGGATTGTTATTACTAATACCAACATTTCCACTTGAACTAACAATTGTGAATCTTTCAGCAAACCCGTTGTTTTTATCCAATATACTAAAATTACCATAATTATATAATACTATATTACCAACAGTATCTTGTATTTCAAGTAGAGCATCTGTTCCTGCGTGTTGTAAAGAAAATCCACCAATGTTATTATTTTGTAAAAATATACCAGCACGACCAGAAGTATTAGTATTATATATTCTTTGTTGAATACTCGAAGTAGTATTATCAAAGATATCTAATTTATAACCAGGATTTGTATTATTAATACCAATATTTCCTCCAGTAGTTATTATACTTCCTATTGTATTACTATTAAATGTTGCGTTAAGACTTCCACTACTAATAAATATTGACGGTGTTGTTATGCTTCCAGTGGCTCTAAACGTTCCACTAAGCATATTAGCGCTTGTTAAAAAACTTGTTAATAACGAATTTGACGATATTTCTCCACTTATATAAAAATTTCCAGATGTTTCAAATGTAGCATTTCTAGTCCCATTTAATATTATTTGTAAATTTCCAGATGTGTTAGTTAAAGTGTTTGTAGCTTCTGCTATTTGCCATAAATTACCACCATCAAAAAACAAACCTTCATTATTCACACCAGGATCTACTATATGAATAGAATTCGCACCTAATAAATTCCCATTATTTAAATTTAATACATCTACAGGACCAATAAAAGGAGTATTTAAATTCAATACACTAGAATTTATAGTTGAACCACTAATTAAACCATTTGCTAATAATGTATTTGTTGTAATTGAACTCGTTGCTAAAAGTGTTCCTGTAGTAATTCCAGTAGATGCTCTCAATGTAGATGTTGTAATTCCTGTATTTGCAAAAAGTGACCCAGTTGTAATATTTGCTGATAATAAATTTTGTATTGTTGCCGTACTTGATACTCTCAACGAAGATGTACTTATATTTGTTGCTTTGACATTTGCTGAACTCGTAATACCACCAATGTTTAAATTTTTAGCAATACCAACTCCACCATCAATCACTACCGCACCATCTGTTATATTCGTTGACTCAGTTGTATCCGTTATTGATAACATTCCATAAAAAGTTGTTTGATTACCACTTGTAACAAGATAAAAATCTACAGCAGGGTTATTATTAAGATCAGTTATTTTAAAACGTTTAGCATTAATAGTAGATTTTAAATGTAAATCAGCAATAGCACCAGTACCACTTTGTTTAAATTGCCAAGGTCTATCAGTATTAAAAGTCCAAAGCACACTTCCATCAGTACCATTACAATTTAATGTATTTGTCGTGATATTTGTCGCAAAAAGTGTGTCAGTGGTAATTCCTGTAGATGCTATAAGCGTAGAAGTAGTAATATTTGTCGTTTGTAATTGTCCAGTTGAAATCGAACTCGTTGCTAAAAGTGTTCCTGTAGTAATTCCTGTAGATGCTCTCAATGTAGATGTAGTAATATTTATCGTTTGTAATTGCCCAGTTGAAATCGAACTCGTTGCTAAAAGTGTTCCTGTAGTAATTCCTGTATTTGCTATAAGCGTAGAAGTAGTAATATTTGTCGTTTGTAATTGTCCAGTTGAAATTGAACTCGTTGCTAAAAGTGTTCCTGTAGTAATTCCAGTAGATGCTCTCAATGTAGATGTAGTAATATTTATCGTTTGTAATTGCCCAGTTGAAATTGAACTCGTTGCTAAAAGTGTTCCTGTAGTAATTCCTGTATTTGCAAAAAGTGACCCAGTTGTAATATTTGCTGATAATAAATTTTGTATTGTTGCTGTTCCAGAATTATTTAAAGCAGACGAAACAACAGTAGTTGCTGACACTGTTGCTATTGTTGCTGTACTTGATACTCTCAACGAAGATGTACTTATATTTGTTCCTTGTATATTCGTTGAACTTACATTTGTAGCACTTACACTTCCACTTGTTATTCCTACTGAAATTACTGAACTCCCAATGACGTCAAGCGCTACTAATGGATTGTTATTATTAATACCAACATTTCCACTTGAACTAACAATTCTGAATCTCTCAGCATTACCATTATTTTTATCATGTACAATAAAACTACCATAGTTATATAATAATATATTTTCCGACGTGTTTAAAGTTTCCATTATAAAATTATATGAATCGTGTTGCATAACAATACCTCCATTAGTATTACCACATTGTAAAAACAACCCAGCACGACCTCCAGAAGTATTTGAATTATATATTCTTTGTTGTGTTACACTAGAAGTATTATCAAAAATATCTAATTTATACAATGGATTAGTAGAATTAATACCAATATTTCCAGATGTATAAAAAATACTTCCATTTGACAACGATGTCCATTGACTATTAGTGTATAAAGAGCCATTTTGATATAAACTTCCTGTAAAATTTATATTGCTTGTTGTAATACCACCACCAACATTCAAGGTTTTTACAATTGAAGCCCCACCAGATATTTTTATTGATCCAGAACTAGTATCTATTGATTCAGTTGTTGTAGTAATAGACATTGAATTATCGCTTGCGTTTATTGATATATACGATCCAGTATTATTTCCAGCTATAATTTTTATAGGAACTCCAGAACTTGATAAAATATAACCTATACCAGCATAATTGACATTTGCGCTAGTATTACCATATCCAATGTATAATTTTTGCGTATTTGAAGAATCTAGATACTGTAAAGTTGAATTTCCAGAATTATCTATATTCTTTATTTGTAAAACATCATTTGATGTATTTGCTGACAAAATACTATTATTCGTTCCAGAATTTACAAATAACGTTCCAGAAATATCTAATGTATAACCAGGATTAGTATTATTAATACCAACATTTCCTCCAGTCGTAAAAATACTCCCTATTGTATTACTATTAAATGTTGCGTTAAGACTTCCACTACTAATAAATATTGACGGTGTTGTTATGCTTCCAGTGGCTCTAACCGTTCCACTAAGCATACCTTGAGCTCGTAATGAAGTAACTGTAATATTTGTTATACTCGTATCTGTAGATATTATATTAGCGCTTGTTAAAAAACTTGTTAATAACGAATTTGACGATATTTGTTCTCTTACAAACAAATTTCCAGATGTTTCAAATGTAGCATTTCTAGTCCCATTCAATATTATTTGTAAATTTCCAGATGAGTTAGTTAAAGCATTTGTAGCTTCTGCTATTTGCCATAAATTACCACCATCAAAAAACAAACCTTCATTATTCGCACCAGGATCTGATATACGAATAGAATTCGCACCTAATAAATTTCCATTATTTAAATTTAATACATCTACAGCAGCACCAATAGAAGGAGTATTTAAACTTAATACACTAGAATTTATAGTAGTACCTTGTAATAACCCTTTAATATATATGTCCTTTCCAATTGCTAAACCACCAGCAATAGTACATGCTCCACCAACACTTGAATTTGACGAATTGACAGTTGAATTTATACTTAGACCTCCATTTAATAATTTTATAGTACCACTACTTGAATTTATAGAAGAACTTGTTGAATAAAATATCAATTCTCCTAATTGTGTTGCTGTAATACGCGAATTACTATTTGTTCCTGAATTATTGTAATCATTTATAAAATTTAAAGAATTATTTATATCAATGACTTTACTCATTTATTACTAATATATAATATTTAATTTTAATTTAAAATATAAATTAAAATCTCTTGTATTATTATTTACAACTTCAATTTTGGTAATATGAAAAATTTACATATAATATATATTACAAATAATATAAACGATTTTAATACTGCTGTTAATAAATCTGTTGTAGCATATTCTCCAACAAATGGTATTTTACTTATATAATTATTCATATATGGTAATGAAGCGATTATAAATATAACTATTAATAATACATTCTCTTCATTTATTTCAGATTGTATATACTCAAAAAATCCTTTGGATTTTGTATGTGATTGTGTTTGCGATTCTTCTTGAAATGATACTTTTTTTATATTTGCTTTTATATTTGATTTTGTATCCATTTTTTGTAAATCTTCCAATTCTGTTTGTATATCTGGTGGTAATACATTACTATTTGGCAAATCATCTATTTTAGAAGACATTGTCGACATTGTTTATTATTTAATAATAAAAAAAATTATACTTTTATACAAATTTTTATTTATATTATAATTATAATAGCTACACTATGGATACTGAGACAGATACACCACATATAAAAAAAATAGGTCATAATAAATTTCAATTAGAAATTGAACAATTAAAATCAGAAATTGATAAACACATTTATGCAAATAATGAAAAAGAAATGAAATTATCATTATTTAAAAAAACTATTTCACAATTACAACAACAATTACACGAAAAACATCAAGAAATACAAGTATTAAATAATACACAACCACATACACCCGTTGTAATTTCTAATAACTTAGAAAAAGTTGATGATTTATCTAATAAATTATCTTTACAAATTAGTATTAACGATAATACCAATACAGAATTAGCAGATTTGAAAAAAAACAATTCATTATTACAAGACGATATTGTAAATTTGAACGATACTATTATCATATTAAAATCAAATATTGATTCCCAAGTTTTAAATTATAACAATTTAAAAACAAAATTTGACGAGTCCCATTCAAGAAATACACAATTATCAAATATTAATAACAGTCTTGAAAAAGAAATTTCTTTTATAAAAGATGAATTACTTAGATGTAAACAAACATTAGAATTAAATAAAGAACATCTTAGAGACCTGATTGAAGCTGAACAAATCCCTCAAGAAAATCCCCAAGAAATAATTCAACAAGCTCCATTAGGAGTTGTCCGAAAAAAACTCACTCGTGGGGATAAGCGTCGTAGGTAATTTTTTTTTATTTGACTTCGTTTTATTCTTTAAAATAATATTTTTTATATTATTTTCATCTTGGTCTTCGCATTCTTTTTTTTCTTTAATTTCATTTTCAATATGAAATTCATCTAATGATATATATGATATACAAGGTATGTTATTATCAATTTCGATGTCTTTTATGACGTCATTGTCTTTTACGTCTTCTGTGTCTTCACCAAATTTATAAAATAGAATGTCATCAATTTCATAATCATTTTTTGATTCTACTATTAAATTTGTTTTATATAAAACTTTATTATATAAACTATTTTGAGATTTTTCCATTTTTTTAGGGGAATCATATAAATATCTTGATATATATAAAAGACATTCGTAAAATATTTTTTCATCTTCGTAATAGCTTAATTTTGACCATTTTATAAATTTTCTAAACTCTTTATTTTTCATATATTGATCCCATCCTGCTATATTTATTAATATTTTTTGAAATTTTGATATACTATATTTAGCATAATCCGTATATATATTTATCATATATTTTGTTATATATCTTGATAACAATTCTATTATTATTTCTTTTGTTATAATGTGTTGCGAAGGTGAAGTTGAAGTTGAATGAGAATCTGAATAATTTGAAGTTGAATGAGAATCTGAATAATTAGTTGTCGTCATTTTATTATTTAATGTAAAATAATAAAAAAAATTTAATTACTAATATTAAATGTATATCAATTTCCATTTATTTGCTGGCTTATCAACTATATTATATTATTTTATTTTGAAATTATATAAAAAATCAATTCAAACGCAACAATCACAAATTACATCAAAAAGCAATTTTATATATATATTCTTTATACCTATATTATTATATACATCTTATTATTTATATTATACAATTGATACACCAAATACACCTTTAATTAAAGATTTATCAGAATCTTCTCAATTACTAAATACTTATCCAGCCAGTTTATCTAGCTAACTCGAGAAATTTACTACGTAAATTTGTTCACACTTCGTGCTCACTTATAGCAATATTATATGTAAATGTGTATATATAATATATTAAATTTATTTTCCATAATAATAGTATACATATGTCTTATTATTCTAGTTATACAGAAGATTTCCCACAATTATTAAATAAATACGAATTTACTAGTAATGATGAAATCCATAAAAAAAATTATATATACCAAGAACCTATACAATTATTATTACGAAATTATATGTCATTGCCAACTCCGTATGAAAATATTTTATTATATGCCTATTTAGGTACTGGTAAAACTTGCACTTCTATATCTATTGCTGAAGGATTTAAAGAATATGTTTCTAATATGGGACGAAAAATTGTTGTTTTAGTTAAAAATCAAAATATTAAAAAAAATTTTTATAATGAATTATTAAGTTCATGTACTCGTTCAGATTATATAACTGATACTGAAAGACAAATATATTTTAATACACAAAAAGAGACTTCTTATACTGGTGTTGAAAACAAAAAAGAATTAGTTAATAGATTAAATAGAACTATTAATAAATATTATAATTTTATTACTTATGGAAAATTTGTTAATCAAGTATTAGGTTCTAAAGAAATTACCAAAGATATCAATGGTAAAAAATCAAAAAGTAATTCTCGTGTAAATTCTAAAAATCCCCTGAACAATTTTAATAATACAGTCATAATAGTAGATGAAGCTCACAATATTACAAATACTGATGTTTATATCGCTTTAAAAAAAATTCTAACTAATTCTTATAATTATAGGCTAATTCTATTAACAGCTACTCCCATATCCGATAATTCTAAAGAAATATTTGAATTGTCCAATTTGTTAAATATTAATAATACAGATTTACAATTACCAATTAGAAATGAATTATTGAAACCTAATGCTGATAACGAAATTTTATTACAACGGTTGAAATCTAACAATATTAATAATAGTTTATTAAAAGGTGGTATTATAAATATTACAAAACCTGGTCTTGAAAAGTTAAAAAGTTCATTATATGGTAAAGTATCCCATATTCAAGCCAATGTTGATACATATCCTACAACTATTGAAAAAGGTGTTGTTTTAACTAATAAACCAGGTTCTATCAAAGCCGTTTTATGTCAAATGTCTGAATACCAATATACCATGTATGTTAAAGGTTTGAAAAACGATATAAAAGATACCAATGATTCTTCTGTTGATATTACTACTATACAAAATAGTATGGGTGGTATTTATAAAAATAGTTCTGACGCATCAACTATGTCTTATCCTAAAAATTTAATAGGTAAAGATGGTTTTACTTCTGTATTTGTTAATGGAAATAATGAATTAAAATTAGATGTCAAAAACAATTTGAAAAAATATTCTAATAAAATTTTTACATTATTAGAAAACGTAAAGAAAAGCCCTGGTAATGTTTTCATATTTACAAACTATGTTAACAATGGTGGTACTAGATTGTTAAAAGAAATCTTTTTATTATTTGGTTATACTGAATATAAAAATAAACGTGAAGATTATAATTCTTTTATAATTTTTGATGAAAGCGCAACTGTTGATACCCGTGAAAAATATAGACAAATTTTTAATCACCCTTCTAATAAAGATGGTAAAAATATAAAAATCATCATTGGTTCTCCTATTATTTCTGAAGGTATTACATTGAAAAATGTTCGTCAAGTTCATTTATTAGAACCTTCCTGGAATATGAGTAGAATTAATCAAATTATTGGTAGAGCTGTAAGAAACTATTCTCATCATGATTTACCAGAAGCTGATAGAAATGTTGAAATTTATAAATATGCTAGTGTTTATAATACTACCGGAAACTCTTTTTTTATTGATAAAGAAAAATATATATTATCTGAAGAAAAAGATCGCTCTAATAAAATTATTGAACGTTTATTAAAACGTGTCGCTTTTGATTGTGAATTTCTAAAGTCTCGTAATACTAAAGATGCTACCCATTCTAATACTTCCCAATGTGATTATACTAAATGTAAGTATTCTTGTATTATACACTCACCACAAAACCCACTACAAATCGTTGATAAATCTACTTATAGATTACATTTAAATTATTTTGATAAATTTGATATTGACTATGTTAAAACTATTTTACGAGAATTGTTTTCTAAATATTTCATTTGGAGTTTAACTGATATTACTAAATATATCCAAAATAAAAGTAAAAAAATATCTTTTGATGTTATTTACCATACTCTAACCAATATTATTGATAATAAATTATTATTCCATGACATGTATAATCGTGATGGATTTATAATTAACAAAGGTGAATATTATATTTTCAATGCTGTTGGTATTGATATTAATACTTCTCTTTATACTAAAATGTTTGATTTCTCCATTGATATTAATAAATATAACATTGATGAATTTGTTAAATTAAAATATAATAAAGATTTGTTTGATAATACTACTAAAAAGAAAAAGGCAAATGTTGAGACCCCCATTCAAGAATTATCTCAAAAACAAATTGATTATAATAATAATATCATTGACAATTATGAATTATTCGGTACTTTTAGAGGTCGTGGTACTGTAAATAATCCTTTTGGTCCTATCACTGATAAATTTAGAATTATTGATTTGCGCAATTCAAAAGGAAAACAAAATGAAAACGAAGAAGATAATCGTAAAAATATCACTGGTATGGTTATTACTAGTTTTAAAAAACCAGTATTGTTAGAAATAGCAAATTATTTAAAAATCACATTAAACAATGGTATGAGTTTATCCGATTACGGTAAGGCAGATTTGGGTAAGATTATTGAAAACAAACTTGTAAAATTAAAATTAGTATTACAGTAAATGTAATAAATAAAACTGAATTTATTATATTATTAATATTTATAATATAACAAAGATGACTCACTTTGATAATTTGATTAAAATTGGTATTAATATGGATCTTGGTAAAAAGAATATTAAATTGCCTAAAAATTGGAATAAACTCACTCAATCAAAATACACTAACGAAGATAATTTTGCTATTTTAACTGGAAAAATTAACAATTTGATTGTTATTGATCTTGATAAAAAGAATGATGACTTTATTGGACTACGATGGTTTGAAGATAATTTCAACAAGATAGATTTAATAAATACTCTAGTTACAAAAACTTTGAACAACGGATTTCATATATATTTCAAATACAATGACAAAGTAAAAAATGTATTGAATCTTAATAATTTATTTGTTGATATTCTATCAGATGACAAATGCTGTTATCAAGGTAAAAATTACGATATTATAAATAATAATAGTATCAGAGAATTAACAGAACAAGAATTGGAATTGATATTGAAAAAGGATAAACTCAAACAAGTTATTAAAAAAGACAACGAATCAATAATTGATAAGAATATTATAAGAGAATTGATTATGGGTTTGAATAAATCACGAGCCGATAATTATGAAGATTGGATGAAGATCGGATTTTATTTGTCATCTGTTGATAATGGAGAGGAAATTTTTGAACAATTTTCTAAGCAAAGTGATAAATTTGATATTGAAACTCATAAAAATTTCTGGAATGGATTTGATAGTGGTGAAAAATTAATCACTATTGGAACTATATTAGATTGGTTAAAAGTTGATAATATAAAATTATGTAATAAATTTTTTGAAAATAAAAATATTATACAAGAATTGGATGAAACTAGTAAAGAATATGGTTATTCTTTAAAACATAATCAGATTGTAAAGAGAAATAAAAGAGAAATTCAAGCATCACATAAAAACAGTTTAAAGTGTATTGAAGATGAACATAATAAAAAATACAAGAATTGTAAAAATATAGATTTATATACATCAGTATTAAATAAAGGATTTTTAATAGAATGTAATAATTGTGGATTCAAATACCCAGAAACACCAATAGAAATAACACGAATGTTAGCACCAACGATATATAATTCATTAATAATAAATGTTAATGAAGATATTAATAATAAAGATACTACTCCAGTTGTAAAATTAATTAAAGAAAAGTTTGAAAATAGAATTATACATAATAATGGTATTTGGTATTTATATAATAATTCTAATGGAATATATGAAAAGAAGGCTGAAGAATTAATTAGAGAAGAAATTGATGAATTAGTAATTAATATGAAAGAAAACGACGAAAATAACGAAGAATGGTTTAAATGGATGCAAAAATTTGGATACAAAGATATTATATTCAAAGAATTCAGAATAAAGTGTTATAATGAAGAAAAATTAGATGATCGTGAATATTTGTTAGGATTTGAAAATGGTGTATTAGATTTGGAAAATAATATTTTTAGAAATGGATTAAAAGATGAATATATTACAATGAAGTGTAATATGAAGTATGATGAGAATTATGATACAAAATTAGCAGAAAACGTTTTAAAAACAACATTTATAATTGACGAAGAAAGAAATTATGCTTTGAATAGATTTTCATTATGTTTAGAAGGATTTAACAATGATCAAACTATGACATTTAATTACGGGTATTCAGCTTCTAATGGTAAATCATTTTTAATGGAAAGATTAAAAAATTCTTTTGGAGATTATGGAGAAATATTTCCTGTGAATTTTTTAACTTCAAAAATGAAAAATGCTGGAGATTCAAATAGCACATTAATCAATTTTAAAAATAAAAGATTTATGTTTTGTAGTGAGCCAGAATATGGTTGTAAATTAAATATTAACGCAATAAAAACTCTAACTGGTGATATAGTAAAAGCTAGAGGATTATACGAAAAAAACGAAATAGAAATAAAACCAAGTTATCATATGTTTATGTGTTGTAATGTATTACCAACACTTGATGCAGAAGATGAGGGAATTGTTAGAAGAATTAAAATATTGGAATATAATACACGATTTGTAGAAACACCAAAAAAAAAAGGAGAATGTAAAATTATCAAATATTCTAGAAACGAAATGAAAATAATAGAAACTGGATTAATGCATCTATTAATTAAAAATTATTTTAAATTAAAAACATACAAATTTATTTATAACGAACCATTAAAATTGACAACTATAAAAAATATATACTTAAACGAATATAAAGATGAAATTAATGATTTATTATTAGAAAATTATGAAATATGTGATAGAATTGATGAAGTTTCATTTGTAAAAATGAAAGATATTAAAGATTTATTAAAATCTAATAATATTAAAGAAAAAGATACTTTAACTTTAAAATATATGGTTGAAAATTTATTTAATAAAAATGTTGAATTTGTTTCAAGAAAAGAAATCAATAATAAAAATTTGAAAAGTATATTTTTAAATTTATCTCAAAAATAGACTAACGTCCTCTTTTTTTATACATCGTTCTTTTTTTTAGATTACCCACCTTTTTTTTAGATCTTCGTCCCATTTTTCTAAAAAGCCGTCCTAAAATCATCAAAAACCGTCCTATTATGGAAATATGTGTTTTTTTGTAATTTTTTATGGTTTCATCATGGTTTCGTCTTTTTTATTAATTTTATCAATTTATGTTTTTTTTACAAATAATTATAACTTTTTTTTTATAAAAACATTATAATTTTATAATGTTAAAATTAAAAAGTCTTTTTTATATAATTTTATTATAAAAATCTTTAAAAAAGTTTAAAATAGAACCATAATTAAAATAAAATTTTAAAAAATCTACAAATATGGGTTCAATACAATGTCCTAAAATTGAAAAAAGCCGTCCTCGAATTTAAAATTTCCACCTAAATGAAGTTTACCATAAGTAAAAAATAAAATTTTTATTATAACAATGTTGAAAGCTTTAGAGATTATCAAATACACCAATAAAAGTGAGTGCTATCACACTCACTTTTATTTTTAATGCGCTTGGTTTAAAAATAAAAAAAGAATATGTATTATAACATTATGAATAAATTACTAAAGCGTCTATCAAATACTCCAAGCGAAACTGAAAAAGAAA
>JACCDK010244647.1_pt1 | contig 17001 bp, 33 predicted proteins | sample 7445871 | NCBI WGS metagenome assembly JACCDK01 (sample SAMN15323436, study PRJNA562643) | freshwater metagenome | isolation source: river surface water | place: USA:Blue River Watershed | collected 2017-08-15
CACTGTACGCATTAGTGATCAAGGTGCTATGCAGATTAGTGTGGATAGTGGCATTGCAGTTTATGAGTATATTTTACCAGCACAAAGCAAATAATGAATAGAGATTTAACATCTACACAAAATGACTATGCTAAGTTTTTGCCTGCGACTAGCACATTCTATGCTACGTTCATAGGTAAACAGCGTCATTTTAATTACGTAGATCCAACACGTATTCCCCCTGCATTTAAAAATGGTGCAGAAAGCCTAAATTATTTGGATCCAGTAAAGGGCGAATTCTATTATCAGTGGTGTTTGTACAGTGCTGGTCATGCAAATTTAGATTTGAATAAGTTCGATCCCAAGGAAGATATGTTCCGTAATAGGGACAGAACCAATAGCTGGGTATTAGGCGATAGCGGTGGATTTCAGATAGGTAAGGGCAAGTGGCAAGGCGATTGGGACGACCCTAATTGTCCTAAAGCTATGAAAAAACGTAAACAAGTCCTTAACTGGATGGATACACTAATGGACTATGGAATGATATTAGATATTCCTAGTTGGGTGGCAAAAAATCCAGACAGCCCTAAACTAATCGGTATCGGTAGTTATGCTGAAGCAGTTAACGCCACATATATTAATAATGATTACTTTATTAATAATCGTAATGGTAATTGTAAGTTTCTAAATGTTCTACAAGGTGAGAATCATCAACAAGCAGATGATTGGTACAGTAGAATGAAAAAATACTGTGATCCTAAACAATATCCAGATGCACACTTTAATGGTTGGGCTATGGGTGGTCAGAACATGTGTGATATTGAACTAGTATTGCGCAGACTTGTTGAACTACGTTTTGATGGTCTCCTAGAACGCGGTAAACAGGATTGGATGCACTTCCTAGGCACTAGTAAATTAGAATGGGCTGTGCTACTTACAGACATCCAACGTGCTGTTCGTAAATATCACAATGAGAACTTTAGCATTAGTTTTGACTGTGCTAGTCCGTTCCTAGCTACGGCTAATGGTCAAATTTATATTCAGACCGAAACTGAAGATCGTAAAAAGTGGACTTACAGAATGACTTCCAGTGCAGATGATAAAAAATATGCAAAGGATACTAGACTGTATAAAGATGCAGTTATACAAGACGGTATTTTGAATGTATTTGAATCCAGCCCAATTATCGATCAAATCAAACTCAACGAAATTTGTATATACGGTCCAGGTGATAAAAATAAATTTGGACAAGTAAACAAGACCAGTTGGGATAGTTTTAGTTATGGTATTATGATGGGTCATAATGTATGGCATCATGTTAATGCTGTACAGGAAGCTAATCGTCAATATGATGCAGGTCTATGTCCAAATATGTTAGTAGACGAACGATTTGATCGTGTATTTTTCAAAGACATTGTAGAAGCGTTATTTGCTACCAGTGATAAAGGTACAGCATTAGCAGTAATTGATGAGTTCAAATTCTTTTGGAATAGAGTAATTGGTACCAGAGGTGCCAGTGGTAAAAAAGCTATTACAGCAGATACCATGTTCTCCAATCTATTTGACGTTGTTGAAGAAGATAGTGTACAATCTACACATATAGATGATCACGGTGAAGATTTTACCGATGATGAAATTGATAAACTTGAACAACTCGAAGAAGAAGTAGAACATGACGCTTCCTGATGAACGCTACCGTGCTGTAATGTGGGCTGGACGATTTTTAGAAAGCCTTAGTTACAGCAGTGAAACTCCCCGTGTACCTTTAAAGATCCGACAAGAAGCCCGTGCTATCCTACGTCACTTTCCCGGCGAATGGGATATGAAACGTGCCTCAGACGGTGCCCCGGATGTATTCCAAGAAAGAATGGAAGCAGTAACTAGACTTTTTAAACAATACGAACAAAATAAAAATGAAGCCAACTAGTCTCGTAATTGGTATGGGCATTGGACAGTTATATAAAACTGTCTTAGAAAATCTCGGACACAATGTAGTAACTGTGGACAGTGACATTAATAAAGGTGCAGATTTTCCCAGTGTTATACCTGCTATACTAGCATATCATAATTTTGCCACTGTACATATTTGTACTCCAAATTTTACACACGAGCAAATCGCGGAATTAATTAAAGCAAATACTGGTTTGCTTTTCATTGAAAAACCCGGATTAAAAAACAAAAGCAGTTGGGCTGATATAATTAGATCTAGTCCACGCACACGTATTATGATGGTTAAAAATAATATGTGGCGTGATAACATTGATGAAATGCGAAGCTGTGTGGAAGATGCCAGTGCAGTAAAGCTCAAATGGATCAATAAGAATCGAATACCTGGTCCAGGAACTTGGTTCACTACAAAAAAATTAGCGTTTGGTGGTGTTAGTAGAGATTTAATGCCGCACTTACTAAGTCTATATGTTGCTCTTAACGATAATTGGGAAAACAGTCGATTAACTGGTGAAGAAGCTAGACAGCTTCACACGCTGGATAAGATTCAAGATACTGAATACGGCGCAGTAAAAAGAGATGGCATTTATGATGTAGATGATCTTTGCAAAATCAAATATATGAAAAATGGCCGTACATGGAAAATGGAAGCTAACTGGGCCGACGGTAAAGAAGATAATCGTTGCGTCGAATTTGAAATGAAAGACGGCAGCGTTAAGCGTTTTGAATTAGGTCTTTGTCCTGAAAGTGCTTATCAACAAATGATTTCAGACGCTATAAAAAATATAAACAATAATGAATTTTGGGCGAGACAAAATAAAATTGACCTTTGGATACACGAAAGGATTGAAAAGTTTTGAGAACTAGACTACTAGCTACAGATGGCAAAGGTAAATTCGTTGAGACACTGTGGGAAAAACCCAATCCCACAAGCAACGAGATTAGTGTCAAAGCATTGATGACCGGAGTATGCCGCAGTGATATAGACATGATGGAAGGTAACTTTGGCCCACTTCCTTTGCATATGCAAGGGCATGAAGGACTAGCACAAGTCTGTGAAGTAGGTGCAGATGTGTCACATGTCAAAGTAGGTGATATTGTTGCCACACGTGGTGAACCTGCTTATGCAGATTACTACAATGTCAAGCAAGGTGAATTTGTTGTAGTTCCTAGTGCTGAACCTAAATACATATTAGAACCAGTTGCCTGCGGTATCAATTTAATTAACCAAGCTAAATTTCAAATTGAAAAAAGACAAGGCGCAAATTCACGTATGTTGATACTAGGCAGCGGGTTTTTAGCTTGGGTTGCGTATCACACTATGCGTTTAAATGGGTATTTTTATCAAGTTGATGTAGTAGGGTCTAGTAATCGAGACCTTTGGGGAGATATACTACAATCCGAAACACAGGCAAATTATGATGTTGTAATTGATCTAAGTAGCAAAACAGATGTTTTTGATAAAGACATTTTACGAGAAAATGCCTTAGTCATTTTTGGTAGTCAAAAAACTGTTACTACTGACTTTGCTAATCTTCTTTGGAAAGCCTGTACAATGGTGTTCCCAAGTCCACGAAATCCAGAGTTTATCGATTGCATGTATTTTGCTAAACACTGGATTGAAAACGGTTATCTAGATGTTGACTCTTTTTGGACAAAAAGTTATAATCGCAATACAGAATGGCAACAGGCATTTGAAGAAGGCGTTAACAGGCCACAAGGCTATAGCAGAGGTTATATTAAATGGGATTAAACACTGAAGAACGACAAGCAGTAACCTATTTTACAGGTTACGAAGTTGAGCATACTATTTGTCATGGTATGTTTACATTGTTTGTTGTCGGGACTCCACCGCTAGAAGAAATACTACGTATTGCTGGTGGTACTCAAGCATACTTAGACGAAAGCAAACGTATTAAACAAATTTACTTTGGTACTAGTCAAAGTTTTAATCCTAAATCGATTAGTCAAGAAGAATACAAAGCATGGGATGAAGTTATCCTAGGTTGTCTAAAAGCAGACTACTGGGTTACACTAGACTTTGGTGTTGAACACATTGAAGGTGTACTGGAATCTGGTTATAACGAATATCCTAAGTTTGTTCCCATGATTAGTGTTAAGTTACCTTACATTAATCAACTTAATTATAATGCCACACTTAAACTGGATGATCGTACTTGGGGTGCTACTAATCCCGGAGTATGGACTCATCATCTTCCCACCCTAATGAGTAAAGACAAATTTACCTATTGGGATCAATATACTCAAGACTCTGAAATTACATCAAAATGATTATTAAACAAGACGTTAGACCAAACAAAATGATCTGGGTGACTTTCCGCAAAGAAGGTATTCACAAATATCCAGCCGCACTAACAGATCCTAACTTAGCAACAGGAGATGAATATGATGTTTCGTTCCTTGGTTATCCTCATCGCCACATCTTTCATTTCAGGGTGTGGATCAGTGTGCAACACGATGATAGGGACATCGAGTTCATCCAATTCAAGCGATGGCTTGAAGCATTGTATAATGGTCAAGGTGCCGTTTTAAGCCTTGATCATAAAAGTTGTGAGATGATGTCAGAAGATTTATATAATGTCATCGCACTAAAGTATCCAGGTCGTGAGATTTGGATTGAGGTCTCCGAAGATGGAGAAAATGGTTCATTCATCAAATACTAAAGGAAACAAAGATGAAAAACTACAAGGACTACAAATATTTCGAAAATCGTCCTGATGTCGTAAAAGTGTGGGAGGATCTCGAAGCCTACCACGATTGGTGCAGATTTGAACTGCGACCTTTTGATCCTGCGGAATTGTATCGTAAGGATTCACCTAATTACGGATCATACTTATACAGTAAACGTCCACGTAAACCATATCAAGGCAAAAACCCACGCTTTGAAAAGAGATCAAATGGCGAACGTTTTTCTCGTTGATCTCGAAGCAGTAGAAACAAGGTACACGGGACAATGGAAGTCCCATGTGCCTGAACTCTTACGAAAGGCAGGTCACCATGTTCAAATTATATCTGGTCCTACGGACATTCCTAGTGCCACTACTCCTGGCGCCTTTCTTAATTTTGGCGGCACTAATATCTATAAGTCTAGCCAAGTTGAGCAAATCGGCCGTTTATTTTGTAACGGAGCCGTTCATCCCGGCGATCACTTTTTGTTTACTGATGCTTGGCACCCGGGTATCATAAACTTAAAGTATATGAGTGAACTACTTGGCATTCCTGTCAAGATTCACGCATTGTGGCATGCTGGCAGTTATGATCCACAGGACTTCTTAGGTCGTCTTATTGGTAATAAGCCATGGGTTAGACATGCAGAAAAAAGTTTTTTCCATGCCATAGACCACAATTACTTTGCAACTGACTTCCATATTAAGATGTTTTTTACAAATCTCTTAAATGATTTTCCTACAGAAAATCCATGGCTAGGAGAAGATCTCGTAGAAATATTAGATGGAGAGTGGCCTAAGTTTGTACGCACAGGATGGCCTATGGAGTATATGGAAGATACTCTTGTTCAATATCAGAATATGCCCAAGCGTGATCTTATACTATTCCCGCATCGTATTGCTCCGGAAAAACAAGTTGATATTTTCCGTGACTTGAAAGAGCATTTGCCACAATATGAATTCATTGTTTGTCAAGATCAGCAACTAACAAAAAATGAATATCACAATTTACTTGGTGAAGCAAAAATAGTTTTTAGTGCTAATTTACAAGAAACGTTAGGCATCAGCTGTTATGAAGGTGCAGTTGTAGATGCTATTCCAATGGTTCCGGATAGACTTAGTTATACTGAAATGTATTTTGATACATTTAAATATCCCAGTGAATGGACTGAGAATTATCAAGCATATGAATCTCATAGACCCGAACTTTGTAAAAAAATCATAGAGCATATGGAATTTTATCAAACTAGGATTCCTATGTTGCGTAAACAAAAGGATCAACTACGTGACCAATTCTTCAGCGCAAGAAACCTTCTCAATAACATTAAATGACAGTGCGATGGGTGGTAGTGATATAATCACTATCACTTCACAGCCATACTACACAGTAGATAATATCAATACTGGTCAGTCTGTTACCTTAAACAATTACAATTACAGTGGTTCATCTGTAACTGGTATTAGTGCCGTTGAACTTGGCAGTATTGATCTCAGTACGTTTAATCCTACTACATTTGAATGGATTTCACCGATACCATTTGAAAATGCTTTTCCAAATTGGGAAGATTTCGAAGCTATGAGGAAAGAATATCCAGGGCTAGAACAGGCATATGAAAAACTCAAAACATTTTATGATCTTTGTAAAGACGAGTGGGAACATAAAAAGAAGGAGCAAAAATGATTAAGGCATTTTTAAACTGGTTAGATCGTATCGGTCGCAAACGTATTATTATGGATCGTGCAGATAACGAACCCTATTTGGAGAGATACTATGTTTTTCTTAAGGAACGAAGAAAGTTTCCATTTAATGTGTTTATACACAAGTTTCTTAAATCAGATCCCGATGATGTGCATGATCACCCATGGCCTTACGCTTCTCTAATCCTTAAAGGTGGCTACTATGAATGGGTTCCTAAATTTAATTCTTTAGGTGAAAAAATTGGAGAAATAAAACACTGGAGGGGGCCTGGTCATTTCCGCGTGTGTAACGCAAATTCCTATCATCGAATAGAACTTGATCCCAATGTTACTGCATGGACACTGTTCATGCCAGGCCCACAAAAAAGAGAATGGGGGTTTCTCGTAGACAATAAATGGATACCTAATGGCGAATACTTACAGTATAAATCAAAACAATATAAATCTTCCGTTAACCACTAAAATATCTAATGGAACTATAAATTATTCTAATAATTGGACCGTAGCAAATACAAATTTTGGGGGTGTTAACAATCCTGTACTGACTATACCAAATGGTGAGAATAAAGTTGTTTTGGAAAACTCAGCTACATTAGAAGTCAAAGGCAACGTTAAAATAAATGGGCAAGATTTGGAAGAAAGATTAGAACGGATTGAAACACTATTGCATATTCCAACAAGAGATGTTACACTAGAAGAAAAATATCCTAAGTTAAAAAAACTTTGGGAAGAATATAATAAAGAATTAGCCAAATATCGTACATGGGACAAACTTAAGGATAGTTAATGAAAAAAGTATACTACAATTGGCAACAAGTAGAAGGAGCAGTATTAGAAATAGCACGCCAGCTGTCAATTGATAAATGGAGGCCGGATTACATCGTTGGTATTACTAGAGGTGGCGCAGTTCCTGCTATACTGCTAAGTCAGTATTTGAATATACCAATGAGACCTTTAGAAGTCAGCCTAAGAGACGGTGGACAATGTGTCAGCGATTTAGGTATGGCCGAAGATGCATTTGGCTATGTTCCTCAGGATGAGCAGGAAAAAATAAAAAGCAGATGGGATATTAGTTTTAGAAAAAATATTCTTATCGTCGATGATATTAATGACAGTGGCGCTACACTAGAATGGATTAAGAAAGATTGGCCCAGTGGTTGTTTCCCTTCAGAGGAAGGCGTTTGGAACAGTGTGTGGCACCATACTGTTAGATTTGCCACACTAACTCATAATTTGTCTAGCAATTTTAAAGACATTGACTACTATGCATGGGAAGTAAACAAAGGTGAAGAAGATTGCTGGTTAGTTTATCCTTGGGAAGAGTTTTGGCGATGATACCATTGCGTGATGACTTAATGGTTCAACAGCAGATAAAAAATAGCTGGGAACATATGGTAGGTGTTATAATGTTAAATCAAACAGGACGCAAGCCGGTTAAAACTGTATTGCCTAAATTTTTAGATCTTTGGCCGACTCCTAGTGATTTTTTATCAGCACATCACATGACAGTTAAGAAAGTTATCAAACCTTTAGGCATGACTAATGTTAGATATAAAAGACTTAAAGGAATGACCAAAGACTATCTTAATTGGGACGGAGTTAATGCCGAAGATTTATACGGCATAGGAAAATACGGTTCAGACAGCTACGAAATCTTTTTTAAGAAAAATTATTCTGTTCAACCCACAGATAAAGAACTAAAAAGATATTTGGAGGAAGAAATTGATTACTGACTTAGAAAGGGCATTAAATGAACGCAGAGCACCATGGACTGAAATTGAATACAGAACTAGAGATTATTGGGTCTTCAGCGACAAATACCCAGTCACAGAAGGACATTTGTTATTTGTGCCTACCCAAGAAAAGTTCGACAACATCATGGCCTGTTACAAAGCAGCCTACAAGTTCGGCTACGACGGCGTGGCTTCTGAAAAGTGGGACGGGTTCAATGTCGGACAAAACTGCGGAGAAAGTGCAGGACAAACAGTAATGTATCCTCATATACATATGATACCTAGGCGTAAAGGCGACATGGAAGATCCAAGAGGCGGTGTTAGACATGTTATTCCGGAAAAAGGAAATTATAAAAAATGAGCGACGGTGGTAAAGGAAGTAGGCCTAGACCTTTTAGTGTCGATCAAAAAACATTTGATAACAACTGGGATAACATTTTTAAAAAGGAAAAAACAATGCAAGTAAGAGTACCAGAAGAAGGAAAAAAGATTGGAACGTGTGGTTGCGGTCGTAGCCCAACTGGTGATTGTATTGGTTGGCACGGTCTGTCTGAGGAGCAGTATCAAAACAAAAAAGCCGAATGGGACTTAGCTGAATACAAAAAACAAGCACAGGAACTTTGGAACGATAGTTGCACTAGCGGGCGTTCTGAAAATGTTTGATCATTCTGTAAAAGTAGAATGGAACAATCAAAGTGTACCATGGTGGAACGAATGCTGTGCTATGGTGTTAGAAGTTTTTGGTCTTCCTGGCAATAGGTTCATGTATCATCCTCACGAAGATTACATGGTGTTTAAATTTAAAACAGAAAAGGATGCAGATCTATGCCGGATTTTATTAAGCGAGCGGCTTTAATAGGTCTATTAGTAGTACTGATTTTTGTTTTAATTTTTACAAATTTCGGCAACAGTGAAGGTCGTATCATACGTTTCGATTGTAGAGATGCGCATTGGATGCCGGATATTCCTGTAGAAGTTAAACGAGAATGTCAAAGAATTATGTATGAGCGTTGGATGCAAGAACAAGAACAAAAACGAAGTCGGACTACAACATGATTAATCTACAACTTAATATTCGAAATCCTTGGAGTAACAGATTCCAAAATATAAAGTGTTGGCATGGGCGTACACCTATTAAAAACAAGTACTGGGAACTTCAAATATATAAAAGTTCAGATGTTTTAGATCTCAATATCAATATTACTCATCGCCAAAGTCATGCGGGAATAAGAATCGGATTTGGAATATTAGGCTTTAACACAGAATTTCAAATATATGACAACAGGCATTGGAGCGATAAACTTCAATCTTGGGAATTTTATTGATTACTTGACACAGGCCTAAATAGAATGTATAATCAAGTCAAGGAGTGTATATGTCAGAAAACAAAGAAACAGGATTAGATGCAATGGCAGGCGATGGTGGTTACAAAGAAGCATACCTAGCAGATGTTATCCGCTTTAAAATGAAACGCGACAACAAGCGTTTTTGGGCCGGTGATAATATCAGTGAGTATGTTCTCGATGAAAAAATGAAAGAACAATTAATTGACGAAGCAACAGAAGCTTTTGAAACTGTTCTGGATCGTTTACTAATTGATAGAGAAAATGATCCAAATAGCAAAGGCACAGCACGTCGACTGGCTAAGATGTATTTTAATGAGATAATGAGTGGTAGATATGAAACACCTCCAGACTGCACAGCATTTCCAAATGATTCGGAGGACCGCTACGAAGGTATGTTGGTTGTTCGCAGTGAGCTTCGCAGTATGTGTAGCCATCATCATCAGCCCGTTGCTGGTGTTGCCTATATTGGTATTATTGCGGCTTCCAAGCTCATTGGACTCTCTAAGTACACCCGTATCGCACAGTGGTGTGCAAGACGTGGTACTCTCCAGGAGGAACTTGCTAATGATATTGCTCGCGAGATCGCCAAAGCCACAGGAGCCAACGATGTAGGCGTATATATTCAAGCTACACACGGATGCTGTGAAAATCGTGGCATTATGGCGCATAGCTCGTTAACTCAGACTACTGTGCTTAAAGGCGCATTTAAAGACGATCAAGGAACAAAGAAAGAATTCTTTGATAATATTAAACTACAACAAGATTTTGCTCCTAGATAAGGAAATACTATGGCTCTTTGGATTGTAAAAACGCATTACAAAAAATCTATCGAAGAACACGAGCATTTCACTAAAGATGGAATGGAAATCGTTCGTAAAACTGGCTGGCGTTCAGGTAGTTGGAATGTTACCACTAGCGACGACAACATGCCAGAGTTTGAATTTGATTACGTGCCCGGCGGAGACGGCAGTAAAGACAGCGTTGACATGTATAACTTTCCTGGACCAAACGTTGAAGATGTAGAGCTTATCGAAACTTTTGACGGTTGTTGGGAAGATGTAGACTGGCCCGAGGATATGGACGATGAAGAACGTGAACGTCTAGAAGAATTAGTCGAAGAAGAAGGATTCTATGCCCTAGAGGAAGAAGAAGGTTGGACACAATCTGACACAGAGATGTGGATTTGGGGACCAATTGAAATTCAAAATTCTGAAGGGGAAACAGTTAGAATTATTGTTGCTGACAAAGATGGCAATGTTGTTGATTACGAAGAGGAAGAATAATGAACTCAGTAGATATAGCTAACAATTTAATCAATCGTGCAAAAAATTTAAAAGAATTTGTTGTACTTAGAGAATTTGATGATATTCCAACAGGTGTGATTGAATTCGATATAAAACACACGCAAGGGGAACTTGCACGTATTTTTGTTCATGCCCTTACACAAGAAGAAGCAGAACAATTGGTTGATAAATGGTTTAATAAGGAATTCGAATGAAATGGTTTGACAAATGGTTCTACAAACAGGCTAAAAAGGCTTGGGAAAATAAAGATCGATACGAAGAAAATGCGTATGTTAGTATAAAGGAAGCAAGAATGAATACACTAAGCGGTGCTCAAATGATAGAGCGTGGACGTCCGGAAGGTGAGAATCGAATTAGTTTTGAACTAAGTACCGCAGTAGGTGGTAAAATTTTAAATGTTCGACACTACGATGAGCGTAAAGATCGTCATGATACTCAAACTTACGTTATCCCAACAGGTGAAGATGTAGGAGAACGTGTAGCCAAAATCATTAACTTGGAATTGTTTAAGCAATGAAAAATACAGATTTGTTATGCAAAGATTGTAAACATAGTTTTCAGTTGTGGTATGACAAACTATTCATGAATTCTAAAAGGTATACCCTTAGATGCAGACAAAATTATAAAAAATCTGAATCTGATAACGATGTAGTAATGGGCCCTAAAATTCAATCAGCAAAATATGAATTATGTAGTATAACAAGATTTAGTAGTGAACCCTGCGGTCCTGCAGGTAAACTATGGCATCCAAAGGATGAAAAGAAAATGTTTTTAACTTGGATCAAAAACGCATCATGAAAGCACAAAAACCAGCAGAAGGCATTTTAAAAAAGAACGATTGGGGTGATGCAAAACTTTATGAAATAGCCTGTGAATGTGGCGATTCAGATCACAACCATAGTGTATGGATCGAAGCTGATGATTGTCGTATAACTACCACTATCTATACCACAGTAAAAAGTAATTTTTGGAGCAAAAATCGTTTCCAATTAATTTGGGATCTTTTGACCAAAGGTTTTGTTAAATACGAGTCTTCAATCATCATGACTGAACAGCAGGCTTTAAATTATTCTGAAACGCTTAAATCTGCTATTTTAGATGTTGAAAAATTTCGTAAACAAAGGAGCAAACCTGATGACACTAAGCCACAATCATAAAGTTCGAGGATTACAAATAATTAATCACATTTTACTAGTAATTGGACTAGTATATGTGTTCGTAACTAATGATTATGGCATGCTGGCTCTATCTTTGATAACATACGTTATTACAGGTATGTTAGGAGTAAACATAGGTTTACATAGATTATTAAGTCACAGAAGTTTTAAAACTTATCCCTTTATCGAAAAACTATGTAGCTTAATCAGCGTAGTAACTACTATCGGCAGTCCTTTAGCTTGGGTTGCTGTGCATAGACAACACCATAAATCCGTAGAAACTAATAAAGATCCACACAGTCCATACACTGATGGAAAATATAGCCTAACAAAAGCATTTAAAGTTTGGATCGGTCTCTGGGACGTAACAAATATAAGTCCAAAGATAGTTAGAGATTTACGTCAAAGTAATTTTCAAAAATGGCTACATAAAAATTATCTTCCTTTGATTATTGTTTATAATGTAATTCTAGCTTTGATCAACCCTTGGTTAATTATTTTTGTCTATGCAATTCCAGCTTGTCTGTGTTTACACTCAACTAGTTCAATTATTGTAATTGCTCATAAACACGGATACAAAAATCATGATTTAGGCCGTGATCAATCAAGGAATAGTTGGATCGCACATTTAATGAGCTTAGGTGAAGGTTGGCACAACAATCATCATGCTAAAGCATGGGCTTGGAATCAAGGTGAAAAATGGTGGGAATTTGATCCACCAAGTTGGATTATAAGATTAATTAGAATTAAGGATTAGAATGGAAAATGATCGTTTAGAAGAATTATATTATGCCCTAGTAAAAATTACTGCTGATTTAACTACTGCTGGTTATAGCTCGATGGAAATTAGTGCAGTAATGACCCGAGTAGCTCTCCAAATATACAAAACTACCTTAAGTGATCAAGACTATAATAGGATGGTAGATATTATAAGTCAATCAAGAAACGAAATCGAAAAATTTAGTTTAGATATTCCCCTACAATGAAAATAACTGTAAGACAATCTAATATTCGTACCATCAAAAATAATGATCCAAGATTTACATTAATTGATGGGGTTGTGACTTGTCCAAGAGCTGGATTTGAAATATCTAGTACTTGTCCAACAGCATACAAAGATGTTATACTACAGGCAATAGAATATGGATATTTGAAACCTGTAGCAAATGTCTATGGCAAAGAACTGACTATGGATGCATTAAGGGATAATACATGGAAAAAATAAAATTAGCAGAACTATTTTATAGTATTCAAGGTGAAGGTCGCTTTATGGGTGTGCCTTCTGTTTTTATGAGAACCTTTGGGTGTAACTTTAAATGTGCAGGTTTTGGCATGCCTAAAGGTGAATCTACTACAGAAGTTGAACCTATTGCGGCTAACGTACACTTGTACAAAAGTTATGAAGAACTCCCGTTAGTAAGTACAGGTTGCGACAGTTATGCTAGTTGGCATCCTGCATTCAAACATCTAAGTCCGTTTTATACTCCAAATGAAATTGTAAGCAGTATTATGAAGATACTTCCTTATAAACGATGGGAAGATGAACATCTTGTGATTACAGGCGGAGAGCCGTTACTTAAATGGCAAAACATTTATCCAGAGTTGCTGGATCATCCCAGTATGTGGAGACTTAAAGAATTAACTTTTGAAACAAATGGCACTCAACCATTAACTCCGGAATTTAAAAAATATCTATTAAGTTGGGGTATGGAAAATCGAGGCTATCATAGATTGACCTTTAGTGTCAGTGCTAAACTTAGTTGTAGTGGCGAAGAACGTAGTGTTGCTATTAGGCCCGACGTTATTCGTGAATATGAAGAAGTAGGATATACATATCTTAAGTTTGTTGTAGCTACAGAAGAAGATGCTGAAGAAGCATTAGAAACTGTTGACATTTATCGTGCAGAAGGGTTCAGTGGTCCTGTGTACTTAATGCCCGTGGGCGGTGTTGAAAGTGTTTATACACTAAACAATCGTCGTGTAGCAGAATTGGCAATGAAAAATGGTCTTCGTTACAGTGACAGATTGCAAGTGCCATTGTTTAAAAACGAGTGGGGCACTTGATGGCAAAACTGCTAGTTTTAGGCTGTGGCAAAAAAGAAAGACCTGGTAATCCAGGCGATACTATTATCACTGTTGACATAAATGAAAATGTTGGCGCAGACGTTGTACACAACTTAGACGTATATCCATGGCCTTTTCAAGATAACGAATTTGATGTAATACATTTGGATAATGTTTTAGAACACTTATCTGACATCATAGGTGCTATGAAGGAAATACATAGAGTTTCTAAAAATGGCGCCACAATAACTATTATCGTTCCTTATTTTCGTAGTAAATGGGCCTGTGTAGATCCTACACATAAACATTTCTTTACTGCCGATACTTTAAGTTATTTTGTTAAAGGTCATGCATATCACGAAAGATATGCATATAGTAATTTTGCATTTAAGATGCACAAAAAAACTTTTAATGAAGGCATAGACCAAACATGGTTTCAAAAATTATTGATTCCTGTTGCTGAGAAATATACAAAATTTTATGAAGATAAGATTAGTCCTATTTTTCCTTTGGAAACACTAACTTATCATATGGAGACAATTAAATGAAAGATTGGTTAAAAAAAGTTACTGGAATTGAAAAATTAGAAAAAGAAAAGAAAGAAGCATTAGCCAAAGCTGAGGAAGCAAAATCGGCTGCAGAAAAAGCCAAAAAAGAAGAAGAACTTGCCAAAATGACTCCAAAAGAGCGTGCAACTGCTCGTGGAGAGCCATATGTGGCCGTTTTGGACACACACGTTAATAAAGACAACGTGAGAAATGGATTTTTTGAGCTTGACTGGAATGAGTATTTTGTTGTACAATTAAGACAAGCTGGATATGGTTACGATGGAGATAAGGAAGAAGAAATCGTAGATCGTTGGTTTAGAGATCTTGCTCGTAACATACTAGCCGAAGAAGGTCAGGATATAACAAGAGGTGCTGGTTATATTAATGTAAACAAACTTGCCGATGGCAAAGCAGAGGTAAAATGAACTATATTTTGGTAGATACTGCCAATACATTCTTCCGTGCTAGACACGTCATAAACGGTAGTGCCGATATTAAACTTGGCATGGCCTTTCATATCACACTAAACAGTATCAAAAAGGCTTGGACTGACTTTGAAGGCAATCATGTTGTATTCTGCCTAGAAGGTCGTAGCTGGCGCAAAGATCATTATGCACCTTATAAGCGCAATCGCAGTGACGCCCGTGCCGCATTAAGTGAAAAAGAAGCAGAAGAAGAACGTGTCTTTTGGGAAGCCTTTGACGAATTTAAAAACTTTATCAACGATAAAACTAATTGCACAGTTTTACATCATCCACAATTAGAAGCAGATGATCTTATTGCTGGATTTATACAACATCATCCCAAAGATAATCATATCATTATTAGCACTGACAGCGACTTTGTGCAATTAATTGCTCCCAATGTTCGGCAATACAATGGTGTAATGGAAACTACTATTACACACGAAGGTGTCTTAGATAAAAAAGGCAAACGTGTTGTAGACAAAAAGACAGGTGAACCTAAGGACGTTCCTAATCCAGAATGGCTCTTGTTTGAAAAGTGTATGCGTGGTGATCCCACTGATAACGTGTTTAGTGCATTTCCTAAAGTACGTAAAAATAAACTACAAGAAGCGTTTGATGATCGTAGCAAAAAAGGATTCGCTTGGAACAATCTAATGCTACAGCGTTGGGTAGATCACAACGGTGAAGAGCATCGTGTACTAGACGATTTTGAACGTAATCGTAGACTAATTGATCTCAGTTATCAACCTGACAATATCAAAACAATTATCAATACTACTATTAAAGAAAATAGTAAAGCTAAAAATATTAACCAAGTAGGCATTAGGCTTCTTAAATTTTGTAATCTTTACGATCTTAAAAAAGTCACTGACAGTATCCAGCTTTATTCAGAACCCTTCCAAGCAAACTACCCGGAGTCATAATAATGGCAACTAAAGAAGAAAAACAGGAACTGGTAGAAATACTAAAATTCACACCACGCACTTACAGAGTTCGACTCTGGGGCTACGGTGGTGAGCATGTAATGGGTACAGTAGACAGAAAAGTCTATGACTATTTTCGAAAGCATAGAATAGATTTAAGTGAATTTGCCTGGGATGGCGTCTATGCTGAAGAAAACAATGTCCCAGAGGACATGCAACCGTTTTATCCAGGTTCATGGCATGACTGCGATAACATGGGCCATTGTTGGGGAGTAGATCGAAGTGCAGGGACTATCCAAGTAGATGATGAGAATGGAAATACCGTCTATGAAAAGTCACTAGATGATATTGTAGGCTATGATGAAGAAAATCCAGAACCTGAATGGAGTTGCGGTGAGGAAGTATGGATTGATAGTCAACCTGCAGGTACTGTGGTTTTTATTGGTACTAGTTCAGAAAAAGGTACTTTTTTTGAAGCAGACTTAGAACTTAAAATGCCATTTGATCCCAGCAAACTCTGTTTACACTATGACGAGATTGATGGTAACGAGATCATCACTTCAGTTAGCTATGACGGTGAAGAGCTAAACAACGACGGCGGTGACACTAACGGTAAGAGTTCAGACTTTGGTTTTTATATCGCAGGATCACAAAAAGACGGTAAGTGGGAACGATATAGAAACATGGACGATATCGAATATGGTCTTAGTGACTGGTTCCCTGCAAAAACAAAACCCGTGCGTGAAGGCAAATATAATGTCAAAACCAAAGATGGTTATTCTTATCAAGCTATCTGGAATGGAACTTTTTGGCATAATGATTGGAATGAGCAAAAAATCAAAGTCACTGAATGGCAAGGCATTGCTTACAATCCAGACGAACATTTTTTGCGTGAAGAATTAGACAACATTATTCTAGAGGTCGAACAATGAAATGCAATGTCTGCGGTGAACAATTAAAAGAAAATGGAATTAACTGCGACTGGAATCAAGGTCGCTGTCCTCATCGAACACCTATGCTTACAGAATATCATTTTAGATATCTTAATTTAATGAACTGGATTAAAAGTTTGTTCAAAGGCAAAGATGCAAAAAGAAACTGAATTTAGACTTTGGTTATACAAAATGTGGTATGACCATAAAATGGAA
>JACCDK012148796.1_pt1 | contig 17000 bp, 16 predicted proteins | sample 7445871 | NCBI WGS metagenome assembly JACCDK01 (sample SAMN15323436, study PRJNA562643) | freshwater metagenome | isolation source: river surface water | place: USA:Blue River Watershed | collected 2017-08-15
CAAGTCGACGAATGGAATTGGGAGCACCAGGAGGCGGTAAAGGTCGCGACTCGAAGGAAGAGATGCGACGGGCGCTTTCAGATCGAATCGAAGATAACTTGGGCGCGCTTCTGGCTCGATCCGAGACGCTCTTGAAAGAGAATCGAAAACATGTTCTCGCTGTGGCTCACGCGCTAGAGACTCACAAAACCTTATCCGGCAACGATGTGCATGCTGTGATTGAAGGCCGAAAGGGTGATGTTGTTAATGGCGAGGCATATTTCGAACCAACGAACTTGGCTCAACTTGAGGAGTACCACAAATCTGCGCTTCAAGCTCATAAGGAACACCGTAAGCCTGATCTTCCACTGCCGGTCTTTGGATAAAGTATCCGTATGAGCGCCGGTGGAATAGCAGCAATAATTGCAGCATCAGCTTTACTATGTATCGCATTAGCTATTTCGTATGCCGTGATACGAATCGGACGAGCTATTGATGAAGTTGGAGCGGCTGTACGAGAAATCAAGGAAGAAACCACACCGCTGCTCTCCGAAGTAACAACTACAGTGGAATTAGTAAATGGCCCGTTGCAGAGCATAAATAAGGTAACTCGCACTATTGATGAACTAAGCACAAAGGTCGCGGAATCAGCTACAACTTTTCTTGATAAGAATCAGGTGGCGATGAAAGCCGCGGGAGCAGTTCTGACTGCAGCGCAACTCCGAAAGAAGGGTAAGAAGAAAAAGCGTCGCAGCAAGAGTGAAGAGTCACGCTTTGTTGATGATGAGGAGTTTTAAACTCCGTGCAGTCCATTGAAATCCGAAATAGATGGTTGAATTACTTCAAAGATGGAAATTCAGCGAAACTTGATCATGTCGTAGTTCCATCTGCCTCTTTGATTTTGAATGATCCGAACCTACTACTTGTTAACGCCGGGATGGTTCCGTTTAAGCCATATTTTCTCGGCGAAGTAACGCCGCCGTATAAAAGAGCGACGTCCATTCAGAAATGCGTGCGAACCCTCGATATTGATGAGGTCGGAAAAACTACTAGACACGCATCGTTCTTTCAGATGTGTGGAAACTTCTCCTTTGGTGATTATTTCAAAGAGGGTGCTATTGAACTGGCTTGGGAGCTACTTACTAAATCTCAACGCGATGGCGGTTTTGGTTTTGACGAAAAACGTTTATGGGTCACGGTTTTTCATGATGACGATGAAGCAGCAAATATCTGGGAGAAAAAGATTGGCGTACCAAAAGAGAAAATTCAGAGAAGAGGCATGTCCGATAATTTCTGGTCCATGGGCGTTCCGGGTCCGTGCGGGCCTTGTTCGGAAATTTACTTCGATAGGGGTCCAGAATATGGACGCGAGGGTGGGCCAATCGCAGACGAGGATCGATATTTAGAAATTTGGAATTTGGTCTTCATGCAGAATCTGCGGGGGCCTGGAGCTGGAAAGGAAGATTTTCCGATTCTGGGCGAACTTCAAGCAAAGAATATAGATACAGGTATGGGCCTAGAGCGCACTGCTGCACTTCTCCAAGGCGTGGACAATATTTATGAAATAGACACGACTGCAATTATCCTGCGAAAAGCATCTGAGATATCCGGCATTAAATATGGCAAGTCTCCTGAAAAAGATATTTCTTTACGTGTAGTTGCTGACCATGCTCGAACGGCGACTATGTTAATTGGCGATGGAGTTACTCCAGGTAACGAGGGAAGAGGGTATGTGCTTCGTCGCATGATGAGACGAACGATTAGAAATATGCGATTGCTTGGAGCCCCGGATAAGAATTTAGTTGAACTAATTTCCGCATCAATCGAGGCTATGTCTCCACAATATCCGGAGCTATCGGAGGAGCGCGAAAGAATCACAAAAACTTCACAAGCAGAGGAAGATATTTTTCTCTCCACTCTCAAAAGTGGAACTCAAATTTTCGATACTGCAGTAGAGAAGGCCAAGAGTAAAAAGGAGCGAATCTTTACCGGAGAAGACGCTTTCAAATTGCATGATACCTATGGATTCCCAATTGACTTAACCCTCGAGATGGCAGCGGAACAAGGCCTTGAAATTGATCGATCGGGATTCGAAAGACTTATGAAACAACAGAAAGAACGCGCGAAAAGTGATGCAAAAATTAAGAAGACTGGACACGCCGACCTTGGGGAATATCGTCTAATTGCGGATAGCGCCAAGCGTCTGGAATTTGTGGGATATGAGCATCAGAGCACTGAGAGCTCTGTCGTTGGGATTCTTAATTCTGGCAAAAATACCAAGTCAGCAAAGTCTGGTGATGAAGTAGAGATAATTCTTGATAGAACGCCTTTCTACGCTGAAGGCGGTGGGCAACTCTCAGATCACGGTTTGATTACTGGATCCAAAGGTGCGGTAATTGAAATCGAAGATGTGCAATCCCCAATACCTGGTTTATTTGTTCATCGAGGCGTGGTGCGCGAGGGAGAGTTAATTCAAGGAGAAACAGTGCTTGCTGCCATAGATAATGCAAGAAGAATCGGAATATCGAGGGCTCATACCGCAACCCATATGGTCCACAAAGCATTCCGCGAAATCTTGGGTGAAACTGCAACACAAGCTGGTTCTGAAAATGCTCCCGGTCGATTTAGGTTTGATTTCCCAGCAACTGGAGCAGTTCCAAAATCAGTTCTTGAAGATGTCGAATCGAAAGTAAATCATCTTTTGGAAGAGGATCTTGAAGTATCTGCTGTTGAGATGACACAGGCGCAAGCTCGCGAAATCGGAGCGATGGCGCTCTTTGGGGAGAAGTATGGTGAACGAGTCCGCGTGGTTAGTGTCGGTGAATGGGCCAAAGAACTTTGCGGCGGAACCCATGTAAAGCGATCCGGACAACTTGGATTGATTAAATTGATCTCTGAATCTTCGATCGGCGCGGGCGTTAGGAGAGTAGAGGCCCTAGTTGGAGTTGACGCCTTTGAATTTTTGGCGCGAGAACATGTGATAGTTAACTCACTCACTGAAATTATTAAAGGTGCGCGACCTGAAGATTTGCCAGACCGAATCAACTCACTTTTGATTCGAATCAAGGATTTAGAGAAGGAAATACGAAGCCATCGGACAAAACAGAGTGCTCTAGAACTGAGCACCGTTAAATCCAAGAAGATTGGTAATTTCAATCTGATTTCCCATCATTTCACTGCGGAATTAGGAAGTGAAGAGCTCCGCACCTTGGCCATCAACGAAAAGGGAAAACAAGAGAATTCCGTAATCGCACTATCGGCGCTCGAAGGTGAACGAGTAGTTTTGGTGATAACAATTGATGAAAAAAGCCGCGATATGGGAATTAAGGCCGGTGAATTAGTAAAAATCGCATCAACAGTACTTGGCGGCGGCGGCGGCGGAAAAGACGATTTTGCGCAGGGTGGCGGGCCGAACATATCGAAATTAAATGAAGCGATAGCTGCAATTTCAGATCGTTTAAGTAAATGAAAGGCGCGATCCCAAAGGGCCGGCGAATAGCACTAGACCCCGGCGAGCAGCGAATTGGGATAGCAATTTCTGATGAATTAGGTCTAATTGCCACGCCATTGCGAACTATAGAGAGTTCTAAACTTGATATGGAATTGTCGAACATCATTCGGGAATCAAATATTGGGGTTATCTATATCGGTTTGCCTATTCATCTTTCTGGCGCTGAAGGAAATTCCGCACTTGCGGCAAGAGAATTGGCCCAACATATTGCAAAAACCTTCCCAGTTCCTATTTCACTGGTCGATGAGCGGTTAACTTCAAAAAGTGCGAGTCACGATCAAGAAAGAATAAAGCGTTATGGCATCGATGCGGTAGCTGCTTGTGAAATCCTGAATTTTGCATTAACGGGTGAGAAATCATTAGGAAAGATTTTCGGAAGTGTTATCGAAGTTTGAAATAAGAAGGCTAGCTTTAGCCGCTATTTTTGTTCTCTTAATTACCCTACTATTCCGCGAGATCGCACCTTCACCGAAAAGCGCAGCCGATTACACTGGAAATGAGAGAGGAGAAGAGGTGATTATTGAGATTCCAGAGGGTGCCACAGGATCGCAAGTCGGACAACTCTTGTTCGAAAAAGAAGTCGTAGCATCAGCGCTTTCGTTTTTCCGAGTTGCAGTAGCGGATGAACGAAGTTCGAGAATTGCTCCGGGTGAACATCGAATTGAAACAAAAATCCCGGCCCGCGAGGCTTTAAATCAATTACTCGATCCTGATCGAATCTTGAACCTAATACGGGTTCGCGACGGCTCGCGACTGACAGAAGTAATCACTTCTCTAAAGGCAGTCGGTTTTTCCGGGAAAGAAATTCAATCTGCTCTCAAGGAAATAATCGTCCAAGAGCCTTTTAGTAATCGCAAGATTGAGGGACTTCTCTATCCAGCGTTCTATTCAAAATCCAAGACTGATTCTGCCAAAACGATGTTACAGGACATGGTTAATCGATTTGAGGCGAGCACTCAAGGTCTTACTTGGGAATACCTGAAATATAAACCTTATGAACTGTTGACCATCGCATCTCTTGTTGAATCTGAAGGAATCCCCATCGATTTTCCCAAGGTGGCACGAGTCATTTACAACAGGCTAGAAATAGGGATGCCTCTGCAGTTTGACTCGACAGTTCATTACATCTTCGACAGGCGTGGCGAGATTCAACTTTCGATTCAGGATACTAAGGTGAAAAATCCATTTAACACTTTTCAGAATCGTGGACTACCTCCTGGCCCTATCGGAAGTCCAACTAGAGCAGCAATTGAAGCAGCGTTAAATCCTGAATCAGGTCCATGGTTGTACTTTGTGACAGTGCTTCCCAAGCAGACTAAGTTCACTGCAGATTATGATGAGTTTCTGAAATTTAAAGCGGAATATAAGCGGAACTTTGCGGCGGGGAAATTTGAATGATTAGCGATGAGAAAATGATGGCGGTTCTGGGATCGCCTATAAGCCACAGTCTTTCACCGAAATTGCATAACCTGGCCTATTCGCGATTGGGAGTTAAAGCTAATTATCAAAGTTTTGAGGTTAATTCGGGGGAGCTTTCTCGTTTCCTTGATGCCCACACCCCAGAATTATGGAGCGGATTCTCACTTACAATGCCATTAAAAGAAGAAGCATTTCAATTGATAACAAAATTGGACTCAGATGCTAAAGCTGCAAGCGCTATCAATACTTTAGTTTCAGATGGAGAAAATTGGACTGGTATAAATACAGATGTCTTTGGGTTTCGCTACATTTTTGAGAGTTTTGATGTTTTCGATAATGAATTTGATTCCGTCTCTATATTGGGCGCAGGCGGCACAGCAAGAGCAGCTCTCGTCGCACTCGATAGTTTCTCTGGCGAAATAAATGTTTTCCGAAGGAGCAAGGCTCGCAATCTCTCACTTGGTCTGGCAAATCCCCGCGCCTCAATACGGGATTGGGAAGACGTTTCCGAGGCATTTGATTCGAGAATCATAATTAACGCTTTGCCAACTGAAGGAATAGATTCGATTAGTAATTTGATTCGACGAGTAGATGTGGTTATTGATGCTCTGTATCACCCGTGGCCAACGCTCTTATCTGAATCTCAAAGCGGGAGATATATAAGCGGTAAAGATTTACTAGTCGCTCAAGCTTTGCGTCAGATTGAGCTATTTAGTGGGAGAGATATTGCCAGAGGAGAGTTCTTTGCTTTTCTCAGATCATCGATTTAGTATCCACAGCCGCTCTAGCTCAATTGAATTTGTTGTAATTTGGGCAGAGTGTTGACTCTCCTCACTCTCTCATTACTCTCAATCACTGATATTCGATTTCGTAGAATTCCTAAAGCTACAACATTATTACTATTGGTAATTCACTCACTCGCTCAACCAAGCCGTCTACCAATTGCCCTTCTCGTCTTTCTTGTTTTTTGCTTACTCCGTTGGATAACAAACTTCTCGGTTGGCTATGGCGATGTCCGACTTTCACCAATTGCAGCCCTGATAACCGATTCCTTGACCAGTTGCATTGAACTTTTTCTTTCTTGTTGGTGCTTTGCGGGGTTTTGGCTTTTGGCGCGTCGGCGATATCTTGTGGGGCGATATCGTGAAGAAACTCTTCCTTTTGCTCCTTTTTTTACTTTATCGGCCATATTTCAAGCGAGTTAACGAAGCGACCTGCGATAATCGGACAATGCGTTGGTTGACGGCTGGTGAATCTCACGGTCCTGCATTGGTAGGAATCATCGAAGGACTTCCTGCTCGCGTTGAAATAACTCCAGATGAAATTACAGTTCAACTAGCAAGACGTCGCTTAGGTTTTGGGCGCGGAGCACGACAACAATTTGAAGTTGATGAGATTCGTATTCTTGGAGGAATCCGCCACGGTCAAACTCAGGGCGGGCCGGTTGCTATTGAAATCGCTAATACCGAATGGCCCAAGTGGGAAAAGGTTATGTCGGCCTCACCGATATCTGAATCTGAATTAGCCGAGTTAGCGCGGAATGCTCCATTAACTAGACCTCGTCCGGGGCACGCAGACCTCGCGGGAATGCAGAAATATGGTTTTGCTGATGCAAGACCTATTCTGGAGAGAGCTTCGGCTCGCGAAACCGCAACTCGTGTCGCATTAGGCTCAGTTGCGCGAGCATTTCTCAAACAGTCAGTAGGTATTGAAGTAATTAGCCATGTTGTTTCAATCGGACCTATTCAAGTGCCCGAAGACGCTACGCTTCCAAAACCGGAAGATTTACTCCGGATAGATGAAAGTCCGGTTCGATGTTTTCATTCCAACGCAGAAAAGGAAATGATTGAAGAGATTGAATCAGCAAAAAAGGCTGGTGACACTCTTGGGGGAGTTGTAGAAGTAATTGCTTACGGAGTGATTCCTGGTTTGGGCTCGCATGTACATTGGGATCGGCGCCTTGATAGTAAATTGGCAGCAGCTTTGATGGGAATACAAGCAATTAAAGGTGTAGAAGTCGGTGATGGGTTTAGAACGGCCGCCCGAAGAGGATCGCAAGCACATGATGAAATCGAAAAAAGTCTTGATGGAGAAATTCGTAGACGCACCGATCGAGCGGGAGGAACCGAAGGCGGAATTTCCAACGGCGAGCTGATTAGAGTCAGAGCAGCAATGAAGCCAATATCTACTGTGCCGAGAGCTTTAGATACGATAGATGTTGCGACTGGTGAACCAGCAAAAGCAATTAATCAACGATCTGATGTTTGTGCTGTTCCGGCAGCAGGAGTAATCGCGGAGTCGATGGTGGCTCTAGTTCTCGCCGAAGCGGTCTTAGAAAAGTTTGGCGGAGACAGCGTTGAAGAAACAAAGCGAAACGTTGAGTCTTTTTTAAGCAATTTGCGGAAGTGAAGATGAAGGTGATTTTGATTGGCCCACCCGGAAGCGGCAAAACCACTATTGGCAAGCTATTGGCAAAAAAATTGAATCTACGTCATATTGATACGGATCAAGAGATCGAATCACAGACTGGGCGCAAAATTGCAGATATTTTTCTTGAAGATGGCGAAGCGGGTTTTAGAAATATCGAACGTGAAATAGTTTTAGCGACTCTGCAGCAAGATTCAGCAGTGATTTCTCTAGGAGGGGGCTCAGTTCTAGATAATGAAGTTTCAGAGGAATTAAAGGCCGAATCTCTAGTGGTTTACCTCGAAGTTTCAATTTCAAATGCGGCCCCTAGAGTGGGCTTCAATACGGATCGACCACTATTGGTTGCAAACCCAAGGCAACAATGGCTTCAGCTTTTTGCTCAGCGTAAGGGACTTTACGAAATGTTAGGCAAGTATCGAGTTTCTACAGATAACAAAAAACCAAAGAGTGTCGCTGAAGAGATTGCAGGACTCGTATCGTGAGATCTATCCAAGTTAACGCAGAGCGTACTTACCGAGTCGATATCTCTGATGACTGGAAACTCGAGCTTTCTAATGTTATTCAATCGCGAGAGTCTTTCGTTGTAGCTCCAGAAAAACTCTTGCCTCAAATTTCTCTTGATATTCCACGGGCAAGAATTCTCGTTGTGCCTGACGGAGAAAATCAGAAGAATTTCAACGTCTTACAATCATTGGCTGAAAAACTATCTTCACTAGGCGCCAGCAGAGAGACATTACTAATCGCTATCGGTGGCGGGGCCACAACGGATTTAACAGGCTTCTTGGCCGCAGGTTATCTTCGCGGAATTGATTGGATTGCGATACCGACGACTGTCGCAGGAATGGTCGATGCGGCCATCGGGGGGAAAACAGGAATCAACTTGGATTCCGGAAAAAATCTATTTGGAGCTTTTCATTCGCCGAAAAGAGTAATAGTCGATACTTCTTGGCTGGAAACCTTGAGCCAGAGAGATAGAGCCGCGGGTTTAGCCGAATCGGTAAAGTGTGGATTTATTCGCGATGAAAAAATATTGCAATTAGTTGAGTCAGATCCACTAATGAATATAGTTGAGATCATTGAGAGGTCTATCAAAGTAAAGGCAGATGTTGTCTCCGCAGATTTTAGGGAAGAAGGGGAGCGGGAAATCCTCAATTACGGTCATACTTTGGGGCACGCAATAGAACGCCACTCGGGTTATTCAATGCGTCATGGCGAAGCGATATCAATTGGTTTAGTTTTTGCGGCGAAATTGTCGCAACGTTTCGGCCTCAACAATCAGACTGTAGATCGGCACTCGACAATTCTGCAACAATTGGGATTGCCCACAAGTTACGAAAGATCCGCCTGGCCAGAGCTCTACCAATTGATGGGTAAGGATAAAAAGCGTCGCTCCGGCGAAATTCGATTTGTGACCCTTATGGAAATTGGCAGAACCGATCGCCAAATAGCCGCAGAGGGTATTCTTAGCGAAGTGTTTCTCGAGATGAACCGATAGGAGTGGACGTTATGAAAGCGCTCGTGATTAATGGTCCTAACTTATCAAGACTGGATTTGCGAGAGAAAAATATCTACGGAAACTTCACCTACGAAGAACTCTCTAGTGAGATTCAAAAGGCAGCTAAAGAACTATCTATTGAAGTCGAGATCAGACAGAGCGATGATGAGGCCACCATTATTGGATGGTTACACGAGGCAAGTGATAAGAAACTCCCCGTCATCATAAATCCTGCAGCCTTCACACATTACTCATATGCGATTCGTGATGCGTTGGCAATGGTGCCAACTTCTAAGATTGAAGTTCACCTCTCAAATCCACTCGCAAGAGAAGAATTCCGACACACCTCTGTTGCATCCGGTGTTGTGGATGGCACCATCGCAGGATTTGGAATCGATTCTTATCGGCTCGCCCTTCGTGCCCTTGTTGGTATATCCAAGTAGCCCCACAATTTAGAGTTTTCGAGATCAGAAGGTAATCTGCGAGCATGGCAACTACGAATGATCTTAAGAACGGCATGACGCTTGATATTGATGGTCAGCTCTGGAATGTTGTCGAATTCCAACATGTCAAGCCTGGAAAGGGCCCTGCCTTCGTCAGAACTAAGTTGAAAAATGTTCTTTCAGGAAAAGTTGTTGAGAAAACTTTCAATGCTGGAGTCAAAGTAGAAGTTGCAATACTGGAAAAACGAGAAATGCAGTTTCTTTATAAAGACAATGCCGGATATATTTTTATGGACAATACAACTTTTGATCAGGTGACGATTCCAGAGGAAACTGTGGGTGAAAGCGCTAACTACCTTCTTGAAAATATGGAAGTTATTGTCGCGATTCACGAGGGTAATCCGCTTTATGTTGAAATGCCGCCGTCAGTTCCATTGCGCATCACATATACAGAACCAGGATTGCAAGGCGATAGATCTTCAGCTGGTAGCAAGCCTGCAACACTCGAGACTGGAATTAACATTCAAGTTCCGCTATTTATAAAACAAGACGAGGTTGTTCTTGTGGACACGCGGACTGGCGACTATCTCGGTCGCGCCAATTAAGTGAGTACGCGGTCTAAAGCTCGAAAGGCAGCTCTAGATATTCTTTACGAGAGCGATATACGAAATCTATCGCCGATGGATATCTTGAGAGACCGAGAGTCTGACATTGAATTTGTGATTCGGGATTTCACAAAACAACTCGTTCTTGGCGTCGCGCAAAATCGCGAGCGAATTGACGAAATAATCCTAATGCGAGCAAAGGGTTGGGCTATCGACCGCATGCCGGTCGTAGATAGGAACATCCTGAGGCTTGCCGTTCAAGAGTTACTATTTGATAAGAGTACGCCACATTCTGTGGTTATTGACGAAGCGGTAGAACTTGCAAAGTCACTTTCAACAGATGATTCTTCAGAATATGTTAATGGTGTGCTTGGTGCAATTTATGAGGTTAAGGACGACATTACTCACTAAGTCTTTCGGGGAACCAAGAGGCCGCGTATTTCAAGTGCATTAAAGAATGACTGATCTAAATAACCAGTAGCCGCTTGTAGGGCTTGAATATCGCTATTTCTTATTGAAACCACCTCAGTATTCCAGTCGCCCCGTTTGGACTTTAAATTTTGGACTAGGTTTTTGATTACTTGAGTAAATTTATCGGCGGATTCAAAGGCCCTTAATCTTCTTAGATCGATGGTAGCTCGAAAGTTTTCATCAAAAGATGAAGGAGCTAGCGCGGAAATCTGCGCTCCATAGAAATCTAAAAGCTCGAAAGCGCGTTCTAGAGTGAGGTGGCGAGAGCCGCGTTCGTATGAACCTACTGCGCCAGCTTTCCATCGCCCCCGGCTAACCTCTTCGACTTTTTTGAGGGTCAATCCAGATTGCTCTCTAAGAACGCGCAGGCGTGTCAATGCGTCTCTATATTCCTGGCGTGAAGTATCCATCAGGGCTAGACGCTATGCTAAAAATTCCTCATTAGGAGAATTCCACAGACTTTGCTTTCTTAGTGGTATCTTTTGCCGACCTTTAATGAACCGTCCTGTGAGGCGGCAAAGGAGTTGTTAATGGCTACCATCATGTCCGATAGCGACATATCAAGAGCGCTTCGGAGAATTGCCCACGAAATACTAGAGCGGAACAATGGCTCTGATTCAATCGTGCTCCTTGGAATTCCAACTCGCGGAGCAACTTTGGCAAGACGTTTGGCTGAAATCATTGGTGAACTGGAAGGCAGAGAGTGCCTATTAGGAACGCTGGACACCACTCTCTACCGAGATGATCTTCGACTGAAATCTCCGAGATCGTTACTTCCAACTGAGATTCCAACCGAAGGTATAAACGACAAGAATGTTATTTTGATCGATGATGTTTTGTACTCAGGTAGAACTATTAGAGCAGCTCTTGATGCGCTCTCTGAATTCGGAAGACCTAAAACGGTTCAATTAGCAGTTTTAGTGGATCGTGGACATCGTGAGCTTCCCATCCGAGCCGATTTTGTAGGTAAAAACCTTCCGACAAGTCGAAATGAAAGAGTAATGGTCAAGCTTCTTGATATAGACGGAATCGATGAAGTTTCAATTGAGGCAAACAAATGAGCCAGCATCTTCTCTCAATCTCTGACTTGAATAGGGAATCAGCATTACATTTATTGGATACAGCTGCGAATCTTGCTAGAGCAACGGAAACAACTGTAAAAAAACTTCCAACGTTGCGGGGAAGAACCATCGTTAACCTCTTCTTCGAAGATTCAACAAGGACGAGAATCTCATTTGAAGCAGCGGCTAAGCGGTTATCTGCCGATGTCATTAATTTCTCGGCCAAGGGTTCATCGCTTAGCAAAGGCGAAAGTTTGAAAGATACTGCTATCACTCTGCAGGCAATGGGAGCTGACGGAGTAGTTATTAGACATCCGGCTTCAGGAGCGCCAAAGAGGTTAGCAGATCAGAAGTGGATGAGTGGAAGTGTGATAAATGCTGGAGACGGCACACATGAACATCCGACGCAAGCTCTCTTAGATGCTTACACCATTAGAGATAGATTGCAAAGCGGAAAAGGAGATTTACAAGGAATACGAGTAGCAATAGTCGGAGATATTCTGCACTCAAGAGTTGCTAGAAGTAACGTGTTGCTATTGAAAATGTTAGGAGCAGATGTAACTCTGATTGCTCCGGCAACTTTGCTCCCGGTAAGTGTGGAGAAGTGGAACGTGGGAATCTCTTTTGATTTTGATAGGGATCTCTCAAGTTTTGATGTCGTAATGATGTTACGCGTTCAGCGTGAGCGCATGGTTGAATCCTTTTTCCCTTCCGAGCGGGAATATGCAAGGAACTACGGGCTAAATTCCGTCAGATTATCTAGACTAAAAGAAGATGCCTTAGTCATGCATCCGGGGCCGATGAATCGAGGTTTGGAAATTTCTGCGGACGCTGCTGACAGCATCCATTCTGTAATTCCAGATCAAGTTAAGAATGGCGTGTTGGTCCGAATGGCTGTTCTTTACCTATTGTTGAGCGGGGAGCAGTCATGAGTGAAATAACGAAATTCACAAATCTGCGGAATCTCGAAGGCGAAGAGCTATCGATAACCGTTGAGAACGGATATTTTTCTGATTCCGCAAGCGCGGTCCAAAAAATTGAGGATTGCACCGGAATGACACTAATTCCTGGTTTAGTTGATATGCATACACATCTCCGTGAACCGGGGTTCGAGGATGCAGAAACAATTCTGACTGGCTCGATGGCGGCCGCTGCTGGAGGTTTTACCGCTGTTTCAGCAATGCCAAACACAGATCCAATTGCCGACACCGCAGGAGTTGTCGAGCAGATATTTCGCCTTGGCCAGGTACATGGAATATGCGATGTATTTCCAATAGGAGCTATAACAGTTGGTTCAAAGGGTGAACAACTTGCGGAGATTCGAGCGATGAATGCATCGGCAGCAGGAACCAGAATTTTCAGTGATGATGGCAACTGTCTATCTAGTGCAATTTTAATGAGGCGAGCGCTTGAGTATGTGAAGAGTTTTGATGGCGTTATAGCGCAGCATGCTCAAGACCCAGAATTAACGGTCGATTCGCAAGTAAACGAGGGTGCAATTTCATCCAGGTTGGGTTTAAAAGGCTGGCCCGCCGTAGCTGAAGAAGCGATTATCGCAAGAGATGTATTACTTGCAGACCACGTGAAAAGCAGACTACATATTTGCCATGTGAGCACCGCAGGAAGCGTCGAGATTATTAGATGGGCAAAGGCTCGAGGGATACAAGTGACCGCCGAAGTTACGCCACACCATCTTCTTCTAACTGAAGATTTGATTGAAAGTTACGATCCGGTATTTAAAGTTAACCCACCATTAAGAACCAAGCGAGATGTTGAGGCGCTCCGCGCTGCCCTAGCTGACGGGACAATAGATGTAATTGCAACGGATCACGCACCTCACCCTATCGAGCGTAAAGAGTGTGAGTGGGCTAACGCTGCCTTTGGAATGTTGGGATTAGAGAGCGCGCTCTCGGTATCCTTCAAGGCCATGGTTGATACCAAACTGATTTCGCCAAAAGATCTGATTTATAGAATGAGTTCTCGACCAGCCGAGATAGCAGGCTACAAGGATCATGGCGCGATCGCGAATGGCAAACCTGCCAATTTTGCATTAGTTAATTTAGAGAAAAATTGGGTATCGAAACCGCGAATGAGTAAGAGCGGAAACGATCCATATCGAGGAATGACACTTCCCGTAGTGGTTGAAGCAACGTACCTTCGTGGCAGGAAGGTCTACAGTCATCATGAGTAAGGCATATCTAGTTCTAGACGACGGAATGGTCTTCGAAGGCCAATCTTGGGGCGCTACCGGTGAAAGTTTTGGAGAAATTGTTTTCACAACTGGCATGACGGGGTATCAAGAAACTTTAACTGACCCTTCGTACCTGAATCAGATTGTCGTGATGACTGCTCCTCATATCGGGAATACGGGCATGAATGATGAAGATATGGAATCAAAGAAAATTTGGGTGAGTGGTTTTGTGGTCAGAGATCCTTCTCCAATCGCATCAAATTGGCGTTCAAAGAGATCTCTCGAAGAGGATTTAATTAATGGTGGAGTTGTAGGTATATCTGGGGTAGATACTCGAGCTATTACGCTCCATATAAGAGAACGAGGGGCGCTTCGCACCGGAATTTTCTCCGGCGCTGATCTATCAAGAGAAGATATGGTGACTAAGGTTCGCAAGACAGCGCCGATGGCGGGTGCTTACCTCGTTGATGAAGTGTCAACAAAAGAAGAGGTCGTTGTATCTAGTGCAAAATCTGTTGATTTTCGAGTGGCTGCTTTTGATTTAGGAATAAAGGCGGCGACTCCAGCAAATTTCTCGAGAAGAGGAATTGAGACGCACGTTCTGCCTTTCGATAGCACCTTTGAGGAGATCGAAGCGAAAGGTTACGACGGCATTTTTCTCTCTAATGGGCCTGGCGATCCCGCCACGATGAATGCAACAGTAGAAACTATTCGTAAAGCGCTCTCATCAGGTTTGCCCATATTTGGAATCTGTTTTGGCCACCAAATTATGGGTCGAGCATTGGGCTTTGATACTTACAAATTACGCTTTGGTCATCGTGGCATCAATCAACCTGTTTACAATCGACTAAAGGATCGCGTTGAAATTACAGCGCATAATCATGGCTTTGCCGTTGATGCGCCGAAAGATGGAGATTTTGCAACAGTATTCGGAAGTGGTTTGGTTTCTCATATAAACCTTAATGATGGTGTCGTGGAAGGTCTTTACATGAAGGACATTCCAGCATTCTCTGTCCAATACCACCCTGAAGCAGCCGGCGGGCCGCACGATGCCAATTATCTCTTTGATGTTTTCGTAGAAAAGTTGCGCAACAATGCCTAGAGATTTATCAATCAAGAGCGTGATGGTGATTGGCAGTGGTCCGATTGTCATAGGACAGGCATGCGAATTTGATTATTCCGGCACGCAAGCATGTCGCGTTCTGCGTTCTGAAGGTATTCGAGTGGTTCTTGTAAACAGTAATCCAGCAACGATTATGACTGACCCAGAATTTGCCGATGCAACATATATCGAACCCATTACACCCGAGTATCTCGAGGACATTATTTCCAAAGAACGACCAGATGCGTTACTGGCAACTTTGGGTGGACAAACAGCTCTTAACGCCGCAATGAAATTGGACGAGTTGGGAATTCTAAAGAAATATGAAGTTCGACTAATAGGTGCTGATATCCCAGCGATTAAGCGTGGCGAGAATAGAGAAGAGTTCAGATCTATCGTAGAAAAAGTTGGAGGCGAGTCAGCAAAATCTCGAATATGCCACTCGCTTGATGAATGCTTGGCTGCCGCGCGGGAGTTGAACTACCCGGTCGTAGTGCGACCGTCTTTCACGATGGGAGGACTTGGTAGCGGAATCGCTAAGGACGAGAGTGAACTCCGACTGATCGCCGGCGCGGGGTTGCAGTACAGCCCAGTTAGTGAGGTTCTGTTAGAAGAGTCAATCATTGGCTGGAAGGAATTCGAACTTGAAGTCATGCGGGACCATAAAGATAACGTCGTAATTGTATGTAGCATTGAAAACTTAGATCCAATGGGAGTTCATACCGGTGATTCAATTACGGTTGCACCCGCACTTACTCTAACTGATGTGGAATTTCAGAAATTGCGTGATCTTTCAATATCAATTATTCGAGAAGTTGGTGTCGCAACCGGAGGTTGCAATATTCAATTTGCGGTAAATCCACGCAATGGACGAATCATTGTTATCGAAATGAATCCAAGAGTTTCTAGAAGTAGCGCATTGGCATCTAAGGCGACCGGCTTTCCGATTGCCAAGATTGCATCTAAGCTGGCAATTGGATACTCACTGGATGAGATTCCTAACGACATAACAAAGAAAACCCCCGCATCCTTTGAGCCAACTCTCGATTACATTGTCGTCAAAATTCCCAGATTCGCCTTCGAAAAGTTTCCTGAAGCTGATGCACGACTGACTACCACCATGAAGAGCGTCGGTGAATCCATGGCCATCGGTCGATCGTTTTTGGAATCGCTACAAAAGGCGATGCGATCCATTGATAAACGAGGTTGCGAATTTAGTTGGACACCGCATCAAAGCAGAGAGGAATTACTTGAATCTATCAAGACTCCGACCGAGAATCGGTTGAGACAGTGCCAACAGGCGCTTTTTCTAGGCGTAACTATTGAAGAAGTTAATACCTTGACCGGAATAGATCCCTGGTTTCTTGCTCAACTAGTTCGATTAAATGAGATTGCGTCTACCATAAAAGATTTGCCGGAATTAGCTGTTGAGGACTTAAAAACCGCAAAACGTGCCGGTTTCTCAGATGAACAGATTGCCCAGTTGCGAAAGACAACTCGCGATGAGATTCGTTCACTTCGGATTAAAAATGGTCTTCGTCCAGTTTACAAAACGGTTGATACATGTGCGGGTGAATTTGAAGCTTTGACTCCGTATCACTACTCAGCATACGATCAAGTAACGGAAATTCGTCCAAGAAGTAAACCCGCTGTAATTATCCTGGGTAGTGGACCGAATCGAATCGGCCAAGGTATTGAGTTTGATTATTCATGCGTCCACGCATCTTTTGCTTTAAAGGATGCGGGATTCGAAACCATCATGATTAACTGCAACCCGGAGACGGTCTCAACTGACTACGACACTTCCGACCGGCTTTACTTTGAGCCACTTACTTTGGAGGACGTACTAGAAGTAATTGACGCTGAAAGCGCAGCCGGACCGGTATTAGGTGTAATTACTCAACTTGGTGGTCAAACTCCGCTAAGTCTGGCAGCTGGTTTGGCTGCGCAAGGGGTACGAATTTTAGGTACGCCACATGAGGCAATCCACCGGGCCGAAGATAGGAAAGCCTTCGGAGAGATACTTTTGAGCGAGAATTTATTGGCTCCAGAATTTGGAACGGGTAAAACTTTTGAAGAAGCGGAAGTAATTGCAGAACGAGTCGGATATCCGGTTCTTGTTAGACCGTCGTTTGTTCTCGGCGGACGAGGCATGGAGATTGTTTACGATAGATCACAATTAGCAGAATTTATTGCTAAGGCGACCGAAATAAATCCGGAGCACCCAGTATTAATCGATAGATTCCTCGATAATGCAATTGAAGTTGATGTGGATGCACTTTTCGACGGTAATGAA
>JACCDK011395395.1_pt1 | contig 16999 bp, 13 predicted proteins | sample 7445871 | NCBI WGS metagenome assembly JACCDK01 (sample SAMN15323436, study PRJNA562643) | freshwater metagenome | isolation source: river surface water | place: USA:Blue River Watershed | collected 2017-08-15
ATTGGAGGACAACATGAATTTGGCGGAAGATTTCACCAAATACTGCATCAAATATGCGCTAGACCACTGCGCTGATGATATCGCCTTCCTCGAGAAACGTTTGTTGGACGAAGAAAAAAACAAGAAAAAAGAAGAGCAATCCGAACTTAGCCTAACTGAAAAATTACGCTTTGTGACGGAAAATGATTTTGAGCGCTTAACCTACACGGAAGCCATCAACATCTTATTACAATCTAAAACACACAAACAAGGTAAATTCCAGTACCCAGTGGAATGGGGTATCGATTTACAATCTGAGCACGAGCGCTGGTTAGTGGAAAAACATTTTAAAAAGCCTGTAATCTTAACGAATTACCCGAAAGACATCAAGGCTTTCTATATGAAATTGGACGATGACGGCAAGACTGTTCGCGCGATGGACGTGTTATTCCCAGGTATTGGAGAGATTATTGGCGGTTCCCAGCGGGAAGATGATTATGCTAAGTTACTGCAACGCACCAAAGACGTAGGTATTGAAGAAGAATCAATTTGGTGGTATTTAGAAACGCGTCAATTCGGCTCAGCGCCACATGCAGGCTTTGGATTGGGCTTTGAGCGTTTAGTATTATTTGTAACAGGAATGAGCAACATTCGCGATGTAATCCCATTCCCTCGCACGCCTAAATCGGCTGAATTTTAAGATGTTCAAACAAGCATTAAAAAGTATCGGACACGCCGTAGATGGAATCATAGATCTCATCAAACAGGAAAATAATGCCAAAATCCACCTAATTTCAACGGTTCTAGTCATTTTCGTAGGAATCAAATTAGACTTTATCGCACTGGAATGGGTATGGATCAGTTTAGCGATTGCTGGTGTTTGGGTGGCAGAATTAATTAATTCTGCCTTAGAAAAATTAACCGATTTAGTATCGCCAGGTGAAAATCCATTGGCAAAAAAGATAAAAGATTACGCGGCAGGCGCCGTTTTAGTTATGGCCATTTGGGCTGTATTTATTTTCGCGCTGATTGCCATTCCACACCTTTGGGTTTGGCTTACATTTTCCAGATAGTTTATGAAAGAATACGGATCAAGCGTACAAAAATTAGTGGATTACATCATGACGATCGAAGACCGTGAACAACGGACGAAATACGCGTTTATCATGGTGGAGCTCATGAAACAAATTCACCCTAACATGAAGGATAATCAACAAGATTATTCGAAAAAGTTATGGGATGATTTGTACATCATGTCCAACTTCGCATTGGATGTACAAGGGCCTTTCCCTCCTCCATCGCCAGAATCGTTGGGAAAAGCGCCGCGTAAAGTGGCCTATAACCAACATCACTTAAAGTTTAAGCATTACGGTCGCAATGTGGAATTACTCATTCTACGTGCCATCGCAGAGGAGAAATTAGAGGATAAGAAAATCTTAGTGGCGTATATCGCGCGCTTGATGAAAGGCTTTTACGTGACCTGGAACAAAGATTCGGTAGATGATTCTGTCATTTGGCAGAACATCAAAGACATGTCGGAAAACCTATTAGGTAGTATCGTCGACGAGCTTTCGCAAGAAACCTTAGGCCATGCCAAAGTTGCGAATAATGCCCGCAATGCCTACAACGCACCCGAGTACCCAAATAATAATAACAACCGGAACAATAACTTCCGCAAGAACAATAACTTCAGAAATAACAATAATAACCGGAACAATAACTTCCGCAAAAATAAGTAAGCACTATGGCATCATTTAAAGTAACCGGTGGCCGCCGGATGAAAGGGGAAATCACTCCGCAAGGAGCGAAAAACGAAGCATTGCAAATTTTATGTGCCGTGGTTTTAACAGCTGAGCCTGTTACCATCCACAACATTCCAAATATCCGCGACGTCAATCAATTAATTGATTTACTTGGCGATATGGGCGTGAGCATGCGTCGTTTGTCTGAATCTAGTATCGAATTCGATGCTTCACAAGTGAACATCGACTACTTAGAATCAGACACCTATAAGAAAAAAGCGGCTGCATTGCGTGGTTCAGTGATGTTATTGGGGCCGACCTTGGCTCGTTTCAAAAAAGGACGTATTCCTTCACCAGGAGGAGATAAAATTGGCCGTCGCCGGTTAGATACACACTTTTTTGGCTTCATGAAATTAGGCGCCAAATTCAACTACAGCCCAGAGGATGGTGGAATTTACGAAGTAGATGCGTCGCAATTGCAAGGAGCATATATGTTGTTGGACGAAGCTTCCGTAACCGGAACGGCGAATATCTTGATGGCCGCTGTTTTGGCTAAAGGAAAAACAACCATTTACAACGCTGCTTGTGAGCCTTATTTGCAACAATTAAGTAAAATGTTGAACCGGATGGGTGCGAAAATCACAGGCATCGGTTCTAATATGTTGGTGATTGATGGCGTAGACGAATTACATGGCACGGAGCACACGATGCTTCCTGATATGATTGAGATCGGTTCATTTATCGGCATGGCAGTGATGACACAATCGGAAATCACCATTAAAAACTGCCAAATAGCTGAATTAGGTATTATTCCGGATGTATTTAAGAAATTAGGTATCAAAATGGAATTCCGTGGTGATGATATTTTCATCCCTTCTCAAGAGCATTATGAATTGGAAAACTTTATCGACGGTTCGATGTTGACCATTTCCGATCACCCATGGCCAGGCTTCACGCCTGATTTGTTGTCCATCATTTTGGTGACAGCTATCCAAGCGAAAGGAACGGTATTGATTCACCAGAAAATGTTTGAATCTCGTTTATTCTTCGTGGATCGTTTGATCGAGATGGGCGCCCAAATCATTTTGTGCGATCCACACCGTGCAACGGTCGTTGGCTTTGATCGCAAGCAAACATTGAAAGGCATTCGCATGTCTTCTCCAGATATCCGCGCAGGCGTTTCGTTATTGATTGCGGCGATGTCGGCAAACGGTACCTCCATCATCGATAACATTGAGCAAATTGATCGTGGATACCAAAACATTGATACGCGCTTAAATGCGATTGGAGCGGAAATCGTTCGTATTTAAGATGGCTTTTCAAGCGAAGATTAAGCAAACCATTCGATTGGCGTCTCCTATTGTCGTAGGCCAACTCGGCGTGATGCTCATGGGCTTAGCTGATACGATTCAAGTTGGACAAATGTCTACTGGCGCGGCAGAGAGTTTGGGTGCATCCGGCATGGCAGGAAGTATCTTTTTTACCATTGCGATCGTTGGGTTAATCTGCATGCAGATTGTGGCTCCGATGATTTCTAAGGCGGACGCCGAAGGTGATTTCACGGAATGTGGCAATTTGTTACGTGCGAATATACGTGTAGCTATTTTCTTGGCCGTAATTACGATCGTGCTGATTGGAGTGGCGGGTATGAATTACGATTTGTTTCAACAGACGGCGGCCAACAAAGCATTGACTCTTCCCTATTTAGCTTTAATTGCCATTTCGGTTATACCAATCTTTTTATTCTCAGCATTGAAAAGCTTTACGGATGGTTTACAAAAAACCTCTGTGGCCATGTACATTACACTGGCGGCATTAATTTTCAACGTAATTTTCAATCATATTTTCATTAATGGCCTAGGTCCAATTCCGGCCATGGGATTATTTGGGGCTGGAATTGCCACATTGCTCGCACGTATATTAATGACTAGTTCATTGGCTTTTTATGTTTTCAAAATCGCAGATTTTAGTAAGTATTTAGCTAAAAAGCATGTTCATGCCGAGGCCAATGTCTTAGAAAAAACGATTTTGAAAATTGGCATTCCATCAGGAATGCAGGGATTCTTTGAGATTGCGACATTTGGAATGGCCGTGGTGATGATGGGATGGATTTCTGTCACGGCGCAAGCGGCACATATTGTGGCCATCAACATGGCATCTTTGACATATATGATGGCTACGGGAATTGCAGCAGCTGGCGGAATATTAGTAGGCGCAGACATAGGCGAGCGAAATCGACCTGGCATATTTACCTCGGGAAATGCAGCGCTGGTCCTATCGATCATTTTTATGGGCTTCTGCGCATTGATCTTTTTCTTCGGAAAAGACATTCTAGTGCGAGGCTATACCCAGGAACCATCGGTGATTGCAATCGCGGTGACACTGGTCGTTTGGGGAGCAATCTTCCAGCTTTTTGATGGCATTCAGGCAGTTTCTTTGGGTTTACTTCGTGGACTTCAGGATGTCAATATCCCTACTGGAATCACGATTTTCTCGTACTGGGGAATCGGCATTCCACTTTCTTATTACATCGGGATTTATGAAGGTATAGGTGCCGTGGGCATCTGGATGGGATTAACCGCTAGTTTGATATGCTCCTCCTTCTTGCTTTCCTGGCGTTTTTATGCACGGGCGAAAACGATTGATTTAGAAACCTTAACAGTGGAATAAAAATTAGACGTTAGACGTTGGACGCTAGACGTTGGACGAAATCTGTGGAGACTCGATACCTCAAGAAATAAATCCCAAACGAAAAAGACGCGAAGTATCGCGTCTCTACAAAAACAAAAAAGACGCATCATTCGCGTCTTTTTTGTTTTTTCTAAAGTCTAACGTCTAGCGTCTGACGTCTAAGAATGTATCGACCTCTTCGCCGTAGCAGCCAGACAAGCCTCTTTCAAAGCCTCTGTGTAGGTCGGGTGTGCGTGTGACATACGCGCCACATCTTCCGCAGATGCACGGTATTCCATCGCAACAACCGCTTCTGCAATAATATCCGCGGCACGAGCACCGATGATATGAACTCCTAAGATTTCATCCGTCGTTGCATCTGCCAACACCTTGGCCAAACCATCTACATCTCCCGATGCTATCGAACGACCCAAGGCCTTGAATGGAAACGATCCTTCTTTATACGCTATTCCTGCTGCCTTCAATTCTTGTTCCGTCTTTCCTACCGAAGCCACTTCGGGCCACGTGTAAACAACACCTGGAATCAAGTTATAATTGATATGTGGCTTTTGGCCTGCAATTACTTCGGCAACTAATGTTCCTTCTTCCTCTGCTTTGTGTGCCAGCATCGCTCCACGAACGACGTCACCAATCGCATAAATACCTGGAACCGAAGTTTGTAGCGTATGCTCATCTACCGCAATCCGACCACGCTCATCGGCCGATAAACCCGCTGCAGCTAAGTTCAACCCATCCGTGTACGGACGGCGACCTATACATACCAAGCAATAATCTCCTTTAATTTCAACCTCTTTACCCGATGCATCTTGCGCTTTTACAGTCACCTCTTTGCCTTTAACTGCCGCACCCGTTACTTTATGCGACAAGTAAAAATCGGCACCTAATTTGGCAATCGACTTTTGCAATTCCTTCCCCATCGTCTTATCCATCGTAGCAATCATACTATCTGCAAATTCCACAAAGGAAACTTTCGATCCCAAACGTGCATAAACAGATCCTAATTCCGCACCGATAACTCCAGCGCCAATCACAATTAAATGCTTGGGTACTTCCTTCATCTTCAAGGCCTCTGTCGACGTGATGATTCGCTCTTTATCCACGGGAATAAACGGAAGGATCGTTGGCTTAGAACCCGTCGCAATCACGATATTCTTTCCCGAAATTACCTCGGAAGAACCGTCCTCTTTAGTCACTTTAACTGTTTTGGCAGAATCAAAAGATCCCAAGCCATGAAACGTTGTGATCTTATTTTTCTTCATCAAATACGCAATACCCGCATTCAAATTCGAAACCACACCCGCTTTGCGCTTGATCATTTGGTCCATATTGACCTTCGGTTTCGAAATATCAATTCCATGATCTTGGAAAGTATGCACCGCATTGTGGTAGTGTTCTGACGAGTCCAACAATGCCTTAGAAGGAATACATCCTACATTCAAACATGTTCCACCCATCACGGCATATTTCTCCACAATGGCAACTTTGAAACCCAACTGGGCCGAACGGATAGCCGAAACATATCCTCCAGGACCCGAACCAATTACGACAACATCAAATTCTTGCATAAGGCGATTGAAAGCGAATAGGCCCCGCAAGGCCTATTCTAGTCATTAAATATCTAATAATAAACGAGCTGGATCCTCTAAAAGTTGCTTTAAGCGAACTAAGAAACTAACCGACTCCCGGCCATCGATGATGCGGTGATCATATGATAAAGCCAAATACATGATGGGACGAATAACGATTTGACCATCTACAACTACAGCGCGCTCCACTATATTGTGCATACCTAAGATCGCTACTTGCGGTGCATTGATAATCGGCGTGGAAAGCATCGAACCAAATACCCCACCATTCGTAATCGTAAATGTTCCGCCACTCATTTCCTCCAAACTCAATTTATTCTCACGTGCTTTTCCCGCTAAACGAACCACTTCAGATTCAATGCCAGCTAATGATAAGTTCTCTGCCGAACGAATCACCGGAACGACTAATCCTTTAGGCGCAGAAACAGCAATCGAAATATCGCAATAATCGTGGAATACGATTTCATCACCATCGATCTTCGCATTCACCGAAGGATATTCCTTCAAGGCTACGCAAACCGCTTTCGTGAAGAAAGACATAAAACCTAAGCCCACGCCATGTTTCTCCTTGAATTTATCTTTGTATTTTCCACGTAAATCCATGACCGGCTTCATATCCACCTCGTTAAAGGTAGTCAACATAGCCGTTTCATTTTTCACAGCCACCAAACGACGGGCAACTGTTTTACGCAATGAACTCATTTTCTCGCGTCGTGTACCTCCTTGCGCTACTACTGGTGCAGAAGCTGGAGCCGCTGCCGGAGCAGAAGCTGCTGGTTTCGAAGCTGCCATGGCATCTTCTTTGGTAATACGTCCGCCTACACCTGAACCCGCAACCGCAGCTGCCGCAATTCCTTTTTCGTCTAATATCTTAGCCGCTGCTGGTGATGGATGTCCCGAAGCATAATTAGCATCTGAAGAAGAAGCTGTTGCTGGAGCCGCTGCTGCTGCTGCTGGAGCTGGAGCCGCCGCCGGAGCCGTAGCTGCTACGGCACCACCTACAGTGATTTTGGCCAACAATCCTCCAATAGGCACCACAGAACCTGGTTGGGCAATAATTTCTAACACACCTGCAGATTCAGCTGGTAATTCAAAAGTCGCTTTGTCCGACTCTAGTTCGCAAAGAACTTCATCCAATGAAACGACATCACCTGTTTTCTTATTCCAAACAGAGACTGTCACCTCAGTGATAGACTCACCCACGGCAGGTACCTTAACTTCTAAAACGCTCGTTGGGCCTGCAGCAGCTGCTGGAGCTGCTACCACTGGTTCTGCAACAGCGACAGCTGCCGGAGCGGCGTCTGCTACCGTTACCGATGCAGTTGCTCCACCTGCCTCAATCGTGCATATAACAGCACCGATCGGCAAAACATCACCCTCTTTAGCTACGATGTGCAAAATACCTTCAGCCTCAGCTGGCAATTCAAATGTTGCTTTGTCCGACTCAAGTTCGCACAATACCTCATCCAATTTCACGTGATCGCCCTCTTTCTTGTTCCAAGTGGCAACCGTTACTTCCGTGATTGATTCGCCCACAGCGGGCACTTTCATTTCTATAGCCATAATATTCTATTATTCAAATGCTCTGTTAATCAATGCTGCCTGCTCCTCTCCATGCACCTTCAAGAATCCTGTCGCCGGTGAGGCCGATTTCTTACGTGCGACTAATTTGGCAAAACGCGCCCAACCAAACTCACGAATTACATATGACCAATAGCCCATGTTTTCAGGTTCTTCTTGGACGAAGAAAATTTCTGCCGACTTGTATTTAGCTAATTCGGCTTCCACCTGCTTGGTAGGGAATGGATGCAATTGCTCTAAACGAATGATTGCAACATCCTTACGCTTATCTTTTTCTTGACGATCCAATAAATCAAAATAAACTTTACCTGAGCAAACTAACACACGTTTTACCTTGGCTTTATCTGCATAATCATCCCCAATAACCTCTTGGAAAGACCCCTTTGTAAAAGCATCTATTTTAGAAACTACTTTCGGATGACGGAAAATTGATTTAGGCGACATCACCACTAACGGCTTGCGGAACTCCCATGTTAATTGGCGGCGCAACGCGTGGAAAATATTCGCAGGAGTTGTCAAATTCGCAATCACCATGTTATTCTCAGCTGCTAACTGCAAGAAACGCTCTGGGCGGGCATTGGAATGCTCGGGTCCTTGACCTTCATAGCCATGAGGCAATAACATCACCAGGCCATTTTGTGTCCCCCACTTCGATTCGTGCGAGGAAACAAACTGATCTATCATGGTCTGTGCACCATTGGCGAAATCACCAAACTGTGCCTCCCAGATAACCAGTGCGTTCGGATTCGCTAAGGCATACCCAAACTCATAACCCAATACGCCGTATTCCGACAATAATGAATTATAGATTTGTGCTTGCTCCTGCTTATCCGAAATATGATTTAAGGAACTGTAATTTTCATTTGTATTGGCATCGTGCAAGACCGCGTGGCGGTGTGAGAACGTACCGCGTTGAACGTCTTGTCCCGATAAACGAACCGCTTTGCCTTCTAGCAACAAGGAACCGTAAGCTAGCAACTCAGCCGTAGCCCAGTTCAACTCGCCTTTTTCGAAGTATACTTTGCGGTCGGCAATTACTTTCTCAATTTGCTTTAAGGCCACAAAACCTTTTGGCAATGCCGTAATCGCTTTCGCTACCTGGTCTACTATTGCTTGAGAAATAGCCGTTTTAGGTGATTTATCGAAGTCTTTTTCAGTAGAATAGCGCAATGCCGACCAGGCATTATCTAATTTCAAAGGAATGTATGGAGGGCGAACTTTTTGTTTCACCAAATCCAAACGCGCTTGTAACTCAGCCTTAAACTCAGCGTCCATTTGCTCCGCTAACTTGGCAGCAATCTCTCCTTGCTTAATTAACTTCTGCGTATAGATCTCACGCGGATTCGGGTGATTCGTAATATTTGCATAAAGCGTAGGCTGCGTGAAGCGTGGCTCATCGGATTCGTTGTGCCCATTCCGACGGTAACATACCATATCTACAAATACATCACGGCCAAACTCCTGACGGAATTCAGCAGCGATACGCGAAACAAAAACAACAGCCTCTGGATCGTCTCCATTTACGTGGAATACAGGTGCGTCAATAATCTTTGCGACATCCGTGCAATAGATAGCTGATCGTGCATCTTCGAAATCCGTAGTAAAACCTACTTGGTTATTGATTACAAAATGGATGGTTCCACCCGTTGAATAACCCTTCAATTTCGCCATTTGCGTCACTTCATACACGATACCTTGTCCGGCTACCGCTGCATCACCATGTATCAAAATGGGCAATACTTTTGATGTATCACCTGCGTAGTGTGCGTCTGCAGTTGCTCGGCAGAAACCTTCTACTAATGGATTTACAGCTTCAAGATGTGATGGGTTAGGCGCTAATTTTAATGAAATCTCAGAACCATTTGGAGAAATATGCTTGGACGAATATCCCAAGTGATATTTCACGTCACCGTCCCCATGAATCTCGTCAGGCACATTTCCTTCGAATCCATCAAAGATTGATTCGTAAGATTTGTGCATAATATTCGCCAAAACATTTAGTCTTCCGCGGTGTGCCATGCCTATCATGGCTTCCTTTACGCCTAGATCAGCCGACGTATTAATTATCGCATCTAAACCTGGGATCGTTGATTCGCCACCCTCGAGACCGAAACGCTTTTGACCTAAATATTTTGTTCCCAAGAAATTCTCAAAAACGACTGCTTCGTTTAGTTTCTCAAGAATATGTTTTTTCTTTTCAATAGAAGGATTGAATGCCAAAGCTTCTTTCTCAATCTTATTCCGCAACCATTCCTTCGTAGCAACTTCACGAATGTATGAGTATTCAAAACCAATCGTCCCCGCATAAATCTTGTGCAATGCATCTTGAATTTGACGTAAAGTCGCGGGCCCAATACCTAAGAAAACTCCAGCTTGGAAAACGGTATCTAAATCCGCATCTGAAAGCGCGTAATCCGTTAATCCTAGTCGAGGTTGGCGGTCTTTGCGCTCGCGCACCGGATTTGTTTTCGACAATAAGTGTCCGCGTGAACGAAAAGCCTTGATTAGTGAAATCACAGCCATTTCTTTTTGCACATGTCCTGAATCAGCCGAAACGGTACCTGCCGGCGAACCCTCCCCTAGCCAGGTCTGTGAAAAATCAAAGCCCTTAAAAAAATCTCTCCAAGAGCTATCTACGGAATTAGGGTCTTGTTTATAAGCTTCATACAAGTCGGCAATGACTTGCGTATCTGCATTTGCTACGTAGGAAAATGGATCCATAATGTAAAATTCTAGCCGTTGACTAGAAAAAGTTTCAAACGTTATTGTTTTGGTTTAGCGCAATTTTTTCTGTCCGAAAAAATCTTCGCAATTTACTATACTCTTTTCTAATTATTCCCAAAAAAGTGGGGTTTTTTACCTTATAAAGGCACAAATTTCTTTCGAAAAAATCCTATTTGAACGTGGTGAAAAAAAATCTTTAATTATTCCAATAATATCCCTACAAAGTCAAAATAATCGAACAATTACTCATGGCCGAAACTCGGCAATTTTTCCATTCCCAGCATCGATCTCGTAGCGGAGAAAAATTTGATGAAATCCAGAGGCGACACCCGAACTTGTTTGAGAACTGATTGCCACTTGTTTTCCTAGTAAATCATATGCATATCCTACACGAAAATTTCGCCCCAAGGCAACTTCTGAACTAATCAACAAGGCTGGATCGCCAAATTCCGATCCTGTTCCTTGATACCAAAGACCTACACCCACTTTTTCATGCCACCACACCGTAGCATGTCCGTCAACTTTTGTATCACCTGTAGAAATACGCACCAAGGAACCCAATTTGGCAACAAACGAATCATCTAATGGCAACACATAAGTGGCACGTATGTAAGTAGGCGACTCACGAGTAGGCTTGCTTAAGCCCAGAACAAATTGTGCGTGTGCATACATCATCCCCAAACCAAAACTACTTCGCAAAACAGCAGTTCCCGATTTATCTAAAATAGGGTATTGATCGATGCCTACTTGTCCACCAAATCGCAAGCTATGTCCGCGCCCCCATTCCATGACATAAGATCCGATGGCCGACAATCCTAAGTTGGCCGCTAAGCCACCCTGCGGTAAGCGATACGATTGATCCGTATTATACGCCAGGAATCCAATCCCACCTTTCCCTTTGGCAATCGGCATATCGAAACTAAAATATTGCTGGGAAGAGCCTCCCAAATTTTGTTGGAACAAGGGTTTCTTCCGATAAATTCCTGTGATGGACACAACCCCTTTATGCCCTGCTTCCGCTGGATTAATCCCCAATGGGATGAAAGGATACACCATCCGCAAGGATTCTTGTTGGCCAAATGCCACATGCCCAATCAAGAACAACCAAAGAAATTTTTTCATAAAATCTGACAATATGACACTTGAAATAGAAATGGAGTGCCATTTGATATCAATGGGTTCAAATTTATGATTTTTAATCTCAATAAAACATGAAAGAAACAGGTAACATCTCCATTCACACCGAGAATATTTTTCCCATTATCAAAAAATTTCTCTATTCGGACCACGAGATTTTCCTCCGTGAGTTGGTATCCAATGCCGTAGACGCCACCCAAAAAATCAAACGCTTGAGTTCCATTGGTGAATTCAACGGCGAATTGGGTGATTTAAAAGTTCAAGTTAGCTTCGATAAAGACAAAAAAACGATCACGATTTCAGATAATGGAATCGGGATGACGGCTGAAGAAATCAAGAAATATATCAACCAAATTGCTTTCTCTGGCGCCACCGAATTTGTAGAAAAATACAAAGATCAGGGGGATGACAAAGGCATCATCGGTCATTTTGGCTTAGGATTCTATTCTGCCTTTATGGTGGCCAAAGAAGTAGAAATAATTTCCAAGTCTTACCAAGATGGCGCTGAGGCGGCGCGGTGGATTTGCGATGGGTCAACTGAGTATTCAATCGCTTCAGCGAAAAAGAAAACCCGAGGAACAGATATCATTTTGCACATCGCTGAAGATTCAGAGGAGTTTTTAGAAGAGTATAGATTGAAATCAATCTTGGAAAAGTATGGCAAGTTCCTTCCGATGCCAATTGAATTTCAAGAAAAAATCATCAACAACCCAAGTCCGATTTGGACGAAATCACCTTCCGACTTAACGGATGAGGATTACTTGAAATTCTACGATGAATTGTACCCGATGCAAGAGAAGCCTTTATTCTGGATTCACTTGAATGTCGACTACCCTTTCAACCTAACCGGTATTTTATACTTCCCAAAAGTGAAGAACGAAATGCAGCTACAACGTGAAAAAATTCAGTTGTACAGTCGGCAAGTCTTTATCACCGACGAGGTCAAAGACATCGTTCCTGAATTTTTGATGTTACTGCATGGAGTCATTGATTCACCAGATATCCCATTAAACGTATCGCGTTCATTCTTGCAGGCGGATTCGAATGTAAAGAAAATCAACTCCTATATCACGAAGAAAGTTGCTGATAAATTGGCCGAATTATTCAAGGCGGATCGAACGGCGTTTGAGGAGAAATTTGCCAATATAGGCCTATTCATCAAATACGGAATGATCTCCGATGAAAAATTCATGGAGAAGGCTAAAGATTTCTGTTTGGTACAGGATACGGCAAATAAGTATTTCACGCTAGATGAATATGCGGAGGAGGTACAAGCGGCACAGACCGACAAAGACGGAAACAAAGTCTATTTATACACCACAGATGAACAACAACAGGATGCCTTTATTCAATCCGCCACACAAAAAGGATATTCCGTTATTCGCTTAGATTCGTTGATCGATAGCCACTTCATCCAAGCGATGGAGGCTAAATTAGAGAAAACACAATGGAAACGCGTCGATGCAGATCGCATTGAAAAGTTGATCGATACGGGAATTAATCTAGAGGCGATTTTGAGCGAGACGCAAAAAGAATCGGTCAAAAAAGTGTTCGAAGAGACCTTAAACGATAAACAAAAAGTCGTTTCGGTGGAAGCGATGTCTCCGGACGAGTTGCCAGCGATTGTGACGCAAAATGAATTTATGCGCCGTATGAGTGAAATGTCGAAAAATGGTGGCGGCGGTATGAGCATGTTTGGTGCGATGCCTACGACCTACAACATTACGGTCAATGCGAATCACCCGTTGATCAGCAAACTAGCTGAGCTTACTTCGGAGGATGAGCAAAAGGCTTTGGCGAAACAAATCTCAGATTTGGCACTCTTGTCTCAGAATCTATTGACTGGAGCTGATCTGACGGCGTTTATTAAGCGTACGATTGCAAAGCAATAATATCAGACGATAGACGTCAGACGCTGGACGTTGGAATAAATGTTTGACTAGCGTCTAATAAAAAATCCCTGGCTTTTCAGCCAGGGATTTTTTAGTTACATGCCCTTTCGAACGATTAATTTCTTGGTGGCGACGGATCGACCATCGATTGTCAACTGGTACATATACATGCCGTTATTGAAATCCCGCATCGGAATCCGGGCAGAACGTTGGTCGCGTTCCAGGCTAATTTCTTTAACTTCTTGTCCTAAAATATTGTAAAAAGTGAGCTTAACATCTTGTACACCTGCACTGATTTGAAAGTCAATCTCAGCATAATCAATGGCAGGATTGGGATACAGATGAGATACTTGAACACGATCGCTGACAAACAAATAGTTCTCACTTGATTTAGACATTTGCGCATGTGCAGGCTTGGCAGCAGTCAAAAGACCTAGCACAAGTAAAGCCAAAAACAAAAAGCGCTTATTCATAAATCCACGTAAATTACAGAAACGAAATTAGGGATACTTTATTGTAATGCAAGCCTTGTAAAGTCCAAACAGCCAAAACCGATGACAAAAGGCCAATTTTTAAGGTTTTTTAACACTGCGTACCCGATCTAGAACCATAGGCAACGTAATAATTTCCTTGGCACGCCAGTTAAACCCATCCAAATACTCAAGCTCCTCCTTCCACTCTTTAGGTGGCGCAAACTTTGCTTCGGGTCGTGTAATGAAAGCAATTCGTTTGACTTTGTTATCATCGAAGAAAATATTCATCCGACTGCATTCCACACGATTGAGTCCAGTGGTTACATTTTTGTCATCCATGACATAATACACGCTTTCTCCATTTCCATCCACTTGCACGCGCTTCAGTTTTGAATCTTCCTGAAAATGCACCCAAACCTTACGGCCTTTAATTTGATTGTAATGGGCTACCGAATCTTTGGTAATGATAAAGGAATGACCGCGTAAACGCATCTCACGCAACTTTTGATTTGTCATAAACAAGGACATGGAATCCGCTTGCATCTGCGAGCCATTGGCCCATAAAATGGGCTTTTGGTAAAAATGAATCGTGGAATCTTTCACATCGTAACCCAACGAATCACATTTTCCAGAAAGGTCCGATTTATAAATCAGGACGTTTTTATATGCGAATAATTTCCGGATCGAATCCTTCTGAATATTGATGGATACCAAGGTATCCGCCGTAAGGTACAAGGTATCTTTTTCCAGTATATTTTTCATCAGCGCATGTCCAAAGACGCGCGTAACTCCTGTTTTCCCCGCATAACGCCCATGATCACCGGTTAAAATAACTTTCTCTTTTTGGCTTAAAAACTCCACTTTACCGCGTGCCACCCCAATTTGCGTAGGGCTATCGTAGAAAAGCGTATCTGCCGATAATATATATTCCTCCGTTCGGGCCGTTGACCGACCGGTAAAATTGGAGACTTTCGTTTGCGTGTTGTAAAAGCCAGCTGTGGTTAAAACCGTATCCTTTTTTGTGATAATCTCGGTAGGGCATATAAAATATGCCTCTTTCGAAGCTGTATTGTAGCGTAAGGAATCTGCACGAACAGCCCCACCCTCCTTGTCGATGACCCGCACTTTTTCCTTAAAAAGGAAATTTTTAGTTGTTGTATTATAAAAGCCTTCGCGGCTTGTCAAAGTAGATTTTTTATCAATAATCTTGGCACCTGTATGGTAAATAGCCATGCGTGAATTTAAATCATAATCCAGTTTATTGGTGGTTAAGATAATGGTATGGTCGTCCAACTTCACACGGCCAGTCATGAAGGCTTGTCGGCTATCTCCATTATAAATCGCTGTATCGCCCAAAATTGTTACCGTATCTGCCTGAATGATTTTTACATGACCATAGGCTTCTACATTGTTGGTTGTACTATTTAAAACCGCTTGATCACAACTTAGCAAAGTAGTTCCTTGACGTAATTGAACTCGGCCAATCAACGTTTTTCGCATAATTAAATCTTGCTGAACTCCATTCAAACTATCAGCGCGAATGACTTCCAACTGACGCTGCGCCTGCAGCATTGCAGGAAACATCAATAAGAAAAGCAGGAATATTCGGTATCTTTGCTGCATAGTAAAGTTTGAACGCACAATTTACCAATTTTATGCTGGAAGATTTCATCCAATTTATCCAAAAAGAGAATTTATTTACACCGGAAGATAAAATTCTAGTCGCCGTGAGTGGCGGAATTGACTCGATGGTATTGGCTAAATTGTTCGCTCAAGCTAAATTCAAATTTGGCATCGCTCACGTAAATTTTAGCTTACGTGGCGAAGAGTCAATGGCCGATGAGGTATTCGTTAAAAAATTTGCCAAAAGCCTAAAAGTACCCTATCATTCCATTGTGTTTGACACAAAAGCATTTGCAGAAAAAGAAAAAATTTCAACGCAAATGGCAGCACGATTATTACGCTATAATTGGTTTGAAGAAATACGTCAAAAAGAAGATTACGCGTATATCGCGACTGCTCACCACTTAATGGATAGTGCAGAGACTGTGCTCATAAACCTAACCCGAGGCAGTGGATTGGCTGGATTTCATGGTATACCCCTAAAAAATGGGCATGTAATTCGCCCTTTAGCCTTCGCTACCCAAGATCAAATTTTTGATATGGTGGTCGCTAATCGAATGGCATGGCGAGAAGATTCATCCAATGAGTCTACTAAATATCAGCGCAATTTTATTCGTCATGAAATTGTTCCCAAATTTCAGGAAATGAATCCAGCGTTTGACCAAACAATAGCCCAGACGAGTGCACGTATTCGTGGTGTAGAAGACTGGATTCGAGATGAATTTGAAGCATGGAAATCAGCCAATTGTTCAAGCGATACATCTACCAATATTTTTGTCAAATTGAGCGAGTTAACCTCCAAAGAAAAAGTGATGCAGCAACGCTGGTTGCAGGAATTACATTTTCATCCAGATCAAATTGACCAAATCATACAGCATCCGGCGGAGAAAGTTGGCAAGATTTTTGAATCACCCCTTTACACCTTAAATATCGATCGGGCGCAATGGGTAATTTCACCTAAAGATCAATCCGAATTTAAGCCAATACTTATTCACGAAGAGGATGAGGATATTCCGGTGGGGAATCAAATGCTGCACATCTATGTAGAGGAAAAAACGGCCGACTTCAAAGTGCCTACAGATCCGAACATCGCCTGTTTAGATGCAGATAGCTTAACATTTCCATTGGAGATTCGCAAGGCGCAAGAAGGTGACTGGTTTTGCCCATTGGGCATGAATAGCAAGAAATTGATTTCCGATTTTTTAACCGACAAAAAAGTTCCGTTGAATTTAAAGAGGACGACAAACCTACTAATGAGTAAGGGTTCAGTTGCCTGGATCATGGGACACCGAATAGATAACCGTTTTAAGGTAAGTGAAAAAACAGAAACGGTCCTGATTTTTGAACTCACCTAGCTACCTTTGGCAATCCTCCAAGGTTTGCCAAAGGTAAGGGGGAAAAAGATCTTAAAGGTCTAAAAAACTGATATTCTACCGAATCAATTTCCGATACATTTCTGTACGAATTGGATCCAATAAACTCAAATAAGCAAAAGCTTGTTGGCGTTCAGAAGTCGTTGCTTCATCCATAATTGAAAAAATCTCATCTGATTTGGCATCAAAGAATACACG
>JACCDK010256541.1_pt1 | contig 16994 bp, 9 predicted proteins | sample 7445871 | NCBI WGS metagenome assembly JACCDK01 (sample SAMN15323436, study PRJNA562643) | freshwater metagenome | isolation source: river surface water | place: USA:Blue River Watershed | collected 2017-08-15
CAACGAATTCGTGTTCTGACCATTGGTCATACTAATGCCCGCATCAAAAACCACACTGCCAACCTGCGTGCCAGATGCACGAGCAGTCTTAATCTCAACCGAATAATTCACTAAGTAATTCTGGAGCGTCACATTGTTGATCACTGCATTATCAGCAGTAGGTGTGAATGTGTAAGTATTACTGGCATAAGACCATGAGCCGTTGGCATTAGCAGCCGTAGAAATAAGCACATTGCTATGCTGTGCCACCGCTAAAAAAGAGCATAGCAAGAATATCAGCCCCAAAAAAGGCTTGCTTAACCAAGCAAGAAGTCCTAGTAGCTGACGCATAAAATCAATAATAATAGTCAATTTGAACTCGGTCATTGACAATCAAACTAGCTCCCCCATTATTCACCGGATTGTAGGTCGCACTTGTTCCCGAATTAGAAATAGCCGTTTTTGAAATTCGAACTCCATTAATGTAAATCCGAATGGTTGAATTGACATTGGGTATTTGAGTCAGGGTAAATACGGTTTGGCCGGGAGAACTAATGACATATTCATCCGAAACAAATCTGACCAAACTATAATCCGTATTAATGGCTGCCTGCGTCACGGCAAAGGTTCCATTTCCTTTTAACATCCCCGTTAAACTCGTGGCACCTGTACCACCTCGGCCTACCGCAATCGTTGACCCATTCCATGTTCCAGACGAAATATTATTCACCGCATTCGATGTACCATTCAAAGTAAGATTTCCATTAACAATTAAGGTAGAACCTAGGGACGTAGGGCCGTTTGTACCAAGCGAGCTCGAGAAAAAACCATTCGTTCCATTTAAGTCATTGGTAGCCGTAGTTCCCGTAAATGATTTATCGCCGGCAATAAGTTGATTTGTCGTTAAGTCTACAAAATTCTTCGTGGTCGAACCTGTTCCTCCATTCGCCACCGAAAGAGTTCCTGACAATGCAGTTGTGGGCACCGAAGCCCAAGTTGCTGTGCCACTCCCGTTGGAAGTCAACACAAATCCTGACGTGCCATTCGTATTGGGATATAGAATACCCCCAGCAGTTAAAGTTCCCGCAATCACCGTATTTCCAGTAGCAGAGGCGACGGTCAATTTTGATGCGCCAACAGTAAAATCTCCCGATAAGGTTTTCGCTCCCGCCACTGTTTGGGCCGTAGTCAAATCCACAAAATTTTGCGTGGCAGAGCCGGTACCACCTTTGGCAACTGAAAGTGTACCAGAAAATTTGGCATCTGTCACGGCTCCCGAAGCAATTTTTGAGGTTGTTATGGCATTATCTGTGATTATTGGAGCTGCAGCAGTTGTTCCAGTACCTCCCAAATCACCCGCTAACCGCACCGATCCATTGGTAGTGGTGGTCGCATCGGATGCTACCGGCAAGACAACGGAGCTACTCGTACCTGAGATGGTTAAGGTGGAACCCGAAAGCGAAAGTGTTTGTGTTTCTGTTAGCAAGCCGGTAGATGGTATCCATTGCGAACCATCATATTTCAAAACCTGGCCAGTCGTGGGTGCCGTCGAACTCAGCGTTTTACCTTGTAATTTGGATACCAAAGGCGCCGCCGCCGTTCCCCCTAAATCACCCGCTAAACGCACAACTCCATTCGTTGACGATGTTGCATCCACCGCGACAGGTAACACAACTGAACTTCCAGTTCCTGAAATAGTCAAGGTAGAACCCGACAATCCCAAGGTTTGTGTTTCCGTCATGATCGAATTATTGGGCACATAATTCGTGCCATCATATTTCAATACTTGACCCACGGTAGGTATGGTAGCGGAAACCGGTATTCCTTGAATCCTAACCACAGAAGGGGCCGTAGCCACGCCACCTAAATCTCCCGCTAATTGCACCTTACCCGTGGCAGAAGCAGTTGCATCCCCCACCGCTGGCAAGGTAACTGAACTATTTGTACCCGATAGCGTAACCGTTGTTCCTGATAATGATAAGGTTTGAGCCTCTGCCAAAACCACGGCATCCGGCACCCAAGCTGTTCCGTTATACTTTAATACTTGTCCCGTGGTGGGAGAAGATGAACTTAATGTGGCTCCCTGTAAACGAGCTATAGTGGGTGCTGAGGCGGTTCCACCCAAGTCTCCAGCCAATTGCACTTTACCTTTGGTTGTGGCATCCGCATCGACGACGTTGGCATTCACCATGGCCGACTGCACAAAGGCGGTGGTAGCGATTACATTGGAGTTATTTCCTGAGGATTGTGTGACAGCAGTTGTTGTACCAGGCAAAACAGGAGTACCCGTAAATACAGGTGAATTTAAATTTGCCTTCGCATCTAGAGCCGCCTGAAAAGCAATGCCAGTTGTCGCAATGTCCACATAGTCCTTCACCGCTTTGACAGAAGGGTATTTTTGGTGGCTTGTTGCGTCTGCCAGCACATCTGTAGACTTATTTGTTAAACTTTCTTTCAGCGCTAAGCCGGGAACGGAAGGACTTGTAGCGGTCCCAGCCAAATCTCCTGCTAATTGTAATTTTCCTGTTGCCAAAGTCGTCGCATCCGGAGTACCTGTGGTAATGACATTGGACATGGCATTATCTACATACGATTTTACGGCCAGCTGCGATGGATATAAGGAATTGCTTGGCCGTGAATTGCCTAAATCTAGTGCGGTTGACTTATTTGATAGCATCTCAAAACTGTTTGCCATTTGACTAGTCTGATATTGCAAATTGTTCAGCTGACTTGATAAACTAGATGACGCGATGGCCGTGCTTTTAATCCGCTCGTCATGTTCACTCAAGGTGGAACGTATGGTATTCAATGACAAATTCACAGCAACCATTTCGGTTTGCGTACTATCTAAACGAAAACTCAAATCACTAATTGACTGATCAATCACGATAAAACGAATCTTATTGGCTTGTTGGTTCGCTTCAATTTTCGCCGAACTCTCCTGAATCGCGATCGTGTTTAATAACACATCTTGCTTGAGCGGATCTAAATCCTTGGGGACCAAATACCCAACATCATTCGAAAATTGACTTAGTTTGGTCGGGGAATCACGCACATTTTTATAGTCGACAGAAGCTGCATATAAAGCGTATGGTGTAAAGGTCAACAACTGATTACTGACTTCTGTGAATGAGGTTGTACCCGTAAAATTCACACTGACATTAAGGCGCTTGAGGTTTTCATCCCAAACAATGGAATCAAATTGCTTGTATTTAGATTCGCCTGAGGCCGCATTTGTCCCCATAGTCCAAGCAGGAGTACCCTTACCAATGATTAAATTGACCAAGCCAAAGGCATCCGTTTTTGCCGCATGAATTTCCTCATAATCGATTCCATCCTTAGAAACCAGCGTAAAGCGCAGCCAAACATTTCCATTAGCCAATGGCTGCCCAGAAATCACCTGACCGGGAATCTCAATCGGATTAGGATCCAATATGACCGCTTGGTAATTCAATCCATTTTGTTGGCCATAAGCCAACCAAGATGTAAGCACCAAGAATAAAATGAGTAGATTTTTATACATATTCTCTAGCTTATTGATGCAATCTAATTCCCATCGCAAGCGTCATTGGCATCATATCCAATGTGCCCGTTGGCGTTAGTTTTGAAAAATGAGTTTGATAAGAAGCGACGTGTGCAAATGCACTCACTTGTGCATTTACGCGTTTATTTACTTCCAATTGTACACCACTAAACAAGCGAAGACCTTTAAATTGGGGCTCTGACAAAAGATCAAAATACCGAGAATCAACGAGCTGTTGGCCCGACACCAAATACTGCCCCATCACTCTTCCGCTTACCTGAATAGACCAGCCTTTGACCAAAGGAATTCTAGGTCCAAAACCAGCAGAAATCCCCACATAATCTGTTTGGTATGAAAAGGCGATTTGTTGGACATCGCCTATCGCATTAAACTGATTGTAATTCAGGCCAATATCGTAATGAAAAAGATTTAAAACTTTGGCCAATTTAGGTCGTTGGCTAAAGTAAATAGCTGATTTTGAAAATCTAGAAATCAGGATAGCTGTATCTAAAAATACATGTTCATGGGCAATATCCAGATGTAAACCAGATTGCGGTTTCAACAAATCGACGGACTTACCTGTGGAATTTATAAACTGATATTGTGTGATATTGGAACCGATGGCCCACTTCCAAGCTTGTGCTGGTGCTGAATATATAGGAATGAGCAGGAATAGAACCAATACGCTACGAACGCAGCAAATGGCCCATTCCCTGAGGAATAGATTGATCATGTATCTTAGAACTAGGTAATCGAAAACTAAATCTAGTTAATTTTCGTACCACGAATTAAGGTATAATTATCTTGAATAAGAAATTAAAGAGACCAATCAGTCAAGAGATTATCTAATGGAGTATCAAATCGAATGGATTACTTCAAATCTACATTATAATGTAGCCCTTTATTAGACCGTTGCGCCCGAGCATGTTTAATAATTAAATAAGCCACATTGATCATATTACGCAATTCACATAAAGGAACTGTGATGCGTGATTGTTTGTACAATTCCTCATGTTCGAGGTAGATTAATTCCAATCGGTCATAGGCCCGTTTCAAACGCCGATCGGTTCGAACGATACCTACGTAATTAGACATAATGGATTCTAATTCACGGGCCATTTCAGTCACCAATACTAACTCTTCCGGATGCCGGGTTCCTTCATCATTCCAATCCGGAATACCTTCTGGCATGATTTGCGTTCCAAATTGACTCACTGATTTTTCAAAGGCATTGTGCGCATATACGATAGCTTCCAATAGCGAATTGGAGGCTAGTCGGTTGGCCCCATGAAGACCCGTATACGAACATTCCCCCGCGGCATATAGATTCTCAATATTGGTTTGACCGTAATGATCGACGATAATTCCCCCACATAAATAATGTTGCGCCGGAACGACGGGTATCATTTCCGTGGCCATATCAATCCCAAGTTCCTGTAGACAGTGGGTATAAATCATGGGGAAGTGTTGGAGTATTTCTTCCTTCGGAATATGTCTCGTATCTAAATAAACATGATCCGTCCCGTTAATTTTCATTTCGGAATCGATGGCACGTGCGACGACATCGCGAGGTGCTAAGGAAAGACGTTCATCATAGCGTTCCATAAAGGCAGAACCATCCTGATTTTTCAAAATTCCACCATGACCACGCACGGCCTCCGAAATCAAAAAAGAAGGCTTGTGGCCTGGATTGTATAAGGCGGTGGGATGAAACTGAATAAACTCCATGCCTTGAACAAATCCTTTGGCCCGATAAGCCATGGCGATACCATCTCCTGTGGCGATGGTTGGGTTGGTGGTTGATTGATAAACCTGACCAATTCCTCCCGTGGCAAGTAGGGTTGTTTTTCCTAAAAAAGTCTCCACTTTTTTAGTTTTCTTATTTAATACATACACGCCATAACATTGTTTGTTTGGCGTATCCTTCGTAACCTTCTCCCCTAAATGATGCTGGGTAATTAAGTCGACAGCAAAATAATGTGTGAAAAAATCAACGGATTTAAATGATTTCACTTTCGCCAAAAGCGCCCGTTCAATCTCGTTCCCCGTTGAATCCTTGTAATGCAAAATACGCTTATCCGAATGCCCCCCTTCTTTCACTAAATCAAAAGTCCCATCCGCCTTGCGGTCAAAGTCGGTGCCGTAGGCAATCAATTCCCGCAGCCTTTCAGGCGCCTCGCGGACAACCATTTCGACAACTTCGGGATCTGAGATAAAATCACCCGCCACTAAAGTATCTTGAATGTGTTTATCAAAGGAATCTTTTGAATCCCATACGGCAGCGATTCCGCCTTGCGCATATTTGGTATTGGTTTCTTCAGCAACGGTTTTGGTAATGAGCGCAATCTTAATGGGAATCTGTAAATCCTCAAAATGCTGGGCGACTTTTACCGTGTAGGATAAACCCGCAATTCCAGAACCGATTACTATAAAATCATACGTAGGCATAAACGCTCTTTTATTGTGCAAAGTAACCAAAAAGTGCCGTAGAAATGAAATGCAGATAATTTATTGTACTTTTGCCGACAAATAAATAGTAAACCCTTTTAAATCAACTTATAATTCAATGGAATCAAACAACAATTCGTCTAAAATTGCCATAATTGTTTTGGCAGTATTGACTGCCGTTCTGGGAGTATTATACTTCCGTTCAAATCAATTATCCAACGAACAAGCAACAACAATCGAAGAAAAAGCAACTGAGTTAGCGAATACGCGAACTCAATTGGATTCAATCTCGACTCAATTAGATAGCAAAATTGCTGAAATCAAATCTTTAGGAGGCCAAGTGGCAGACTTAGAGGCATTGAAAGTGCAATTGGAACAAGATAAAGCATCGTTGAAAAGTTTAAACCATGCAGCTATCGCATCATACGAAGCTAAAATCAAAGAATACAATTTAGTGCTTACACAAAAAGACGGTGAAATCGTTGAATTGAAAAAGCAAAATGGAATTTTGACAGAAAGCAATCAAGTATTGACTACGCAAAATACTACGTTGAATACCGAAAATTCTGGTTTAAAAAGTCAAAACAAATCTTTGTCGGATACCCTTTCTGATGTTTCAGCTAAGAATAAAGAGTTAGCTCGTAAAGTGAGTATTGCTGCTGCATTGAAAGCACAAAACATTCGTGTATTAGCCGTAAATGCCAAAGGTAAAGAAACGGAACGTGCTCGTTTGAACGGAAAGAAAATAGACAAATTGAAAGTTGTTTTCTCTTTAGCAACGAACCCAATCACTAAGTTGGAAAACAAAACCATCTACGTTCGCGTATTAGACGGTGACGGAGCTACTCTTTCAGATGAATCAATCGGCTCAGGCAAGATAAATTTAAATGGAAAAGATACACCTTATACAACTAAACAGGTGATTACTTATACCAATGACAACCAAGAAGTAAGTGTTACTTACCCACGTGGGGGTGTTGCTTACAAACCAGGCAAATACGAAGTGGAATTAATTTCAGAAGGATTTGTGGTAGGTAAAGGAGCGTTTGAAGTTAAATAATCTAGACGCTAGACGTCAGACGTTAGACATCAGTAAAATATAATGATACAAAAAGCCTCGAGAGCAATCTTGAGGCTTTTTTATTTATTTCTAATTTCAAATGTAACTAGGTAAGTCATTCAACTGACAACTAATTCCCTATGGTCTATTGTCTGACGTCCAGTGTCTAGTGTCTAGATTCTATTTCTCCCACCACCACTTCGAAAAACTCTTCGAAAATAGTAAACTAGCACCTACCGTTTGATTGATTTGGTATGAGTTCAAGGAGCCCGCAAGGGAAGTTTGCACATTGCGATTATATGTTTTCAAACGTAATGAACCGTCGCGTTTCACAAACCATTCCAATGCCCAATCACCCAATAAAATAGATGGACTTGTTTGATTTCGCGCATCCGTAAATCCGCCACTCCGAGTTATACGTAAACGATCATTCATGTTATATGAAGCTCGTAATTGAAGATTAGATAAAATATCCTGTGTCAAGATCCCCCCACCCAAATACACATCTATATTTAAATCTTTATTGATTTTATTCGCCAGATTACTCAACTGATTCGACAACATTTCCGTCACATTTCCCACCAAATTTCCGATCGCAACACCAGTTCCCCCATAAGGTGATACCAATTGACCGAATAACAACACGTTACTTACCTGACGTGTCAGCTCCTGCTCATCTGTTTTGATGCGATTTGTAAATGCCGTTACTGCCCCGTTCAAATGAACATCTTTAGGATAATCACGAACGCCGATATCGAATGAAATGGAAGGGGCCAACAAGCGATCTTTCAAATTAATTGTCACATCGACAGGATAACGACGTTTGAATTCAGGTAAATTACTCTTATTCGTTGTGTCCAAAAGAATCGGGAACAACGACGCATATTGAGTATAAATCGCCTTGATATTTACATTGCCCTCCAATGGATCTCCAGTCCAAGAAATCTTAGACCCTCGCTGAATCGCAAACTTTTTATTGATCAGGTTTTGAAGTGTAAATGTATAATCTCCCTGGTCAATTGAATAATCACCATTCATCTTAAAATCACCCTTTTTATCTAAGGTCATCTTCAACGCACCGTTCCCGTAAACCCGCATGATGTCACCTTTCTTTTGATCAAATTGAACCTCTCCATAAGCCTCAGGAGTTAAATTCAAATTCAAATCCATCGTAATTCCATCCTCTTTCAACGCATTCTTAATTTGCTTTTGATTCGTAACCAATTCCGACTGAATGGATTCGCTTAGCAACTCATATGAATCCTCTTCCTTGACCTCCAGTTCGCGATCCAATGGGATGAATAAACGCGTACCACGTTCACTTTTTAAATTGGCATAAATCAGCAGATTATCCAATGTGCCCGAAATCCGCATCGGTCCCGTAGCAAAGCCCGTTCCATAATAATATGACTTCGAATCACGAAGCGTATTCAACAACTTAAAGCGATTTAAATCAGCCGTCAAATTCATTTCAAACGGCTTATCCTTTGGAAAATTTAACGTGGCATTCAAGCGTGCCGTATTTCCCTCCGGATCCTTTAATAACCAATTGACCCCCTTAATTTGGCGCGACTGAAACTGTACCGTATCTGAAAATACAATCTGTGTCTTTAAATAATCAAAGGTTGTCCTTCCACCTAAGACCGCAATTTTCCCTGCAAAAACAGGGTCACTAATACCTCCTCCTACATGTAAATTACCTGATGCCTCACCCAATAAACCTGAAAATACGCCCGTGGTAAACGGTTCTAAAATCTGCAAATTAGTCTTATTCAATTCCACCTGAACATCAAGTTTATTTTCCTCTACAAATGGTTTGTAAGTACCGCTGACAGACAATACCGATTCCCCTAATCGGTTTAAATGGTAGTTTAAATCCATGAGTTGCTGGTCGGCCTGATACGTCCCAACACCCTGAAAATTACCCATATAAAACTTATTCAATCGCAAGGAATCCACGGATAACCAGGAATCTAACCGTGTATTTTGATACCAATTTTGCAAGCTGATTTCCGCATTCATAACCCCCTGCGCCTTGGTCGCAAACAAAGGTCCCAACGTTCCCAATTGAAACTTACGAACACGCAACTTAATCGCTTCGGTTGAATCAGTCGAAATACTTCCCTGAAGCGCAATCGATTGTTTTTGATTCGATATCAACACATGTTCCGCCTTCAACGATTGCCCTTGAATGTACACCCGGTTCTCCGGATCAATCGACCAGTCTTGCCCTAAAATTCGTACATAAGAATCCTTAAATCGTAATGACAAACCATCCTTTTCAAATTTCCAGATACCCCCAAAATGCGCCGCATTATCCTCACCCTGTTGTTTGAAATCTAAACCAAAATTGATGCGATCCTGATCCCACAAAGCATCTAATTTTAAATTTTCCGTTGGCGTTAAAAAATTCAACTGTTGCTTACGAGACTGGAAAATCAAGCTAGATGAAACTTCGGGACCACCCAAAAATTTAGAACTTTGAAAAGAAAAAACAGATTGGTAAAATTTATACCCACCTAATATCAAGGTGTCAGGATAAGCTTCTACACTCAAAGAAAAATTGCGACCCTTCGTTATATTTCCAGATAGTACGGTATTTCTACCCAGATCTACCGATGGAAAAAAGCGATCCATTAATGGACCAATATGATGGCATATCACCGTAAAATCGGCTGAATACTTTTGCTCAATTGCATGTACTTTGGTCGCATAATACCGATTCCGCTCCACCTCATTTTTCAAGAAATACAACCGATATTCGTCCCATAATTGAATCAATTCTCCTTGCATGCGTGTAGGCACAAAATCACCTGCCAGCTCAAAAGAAACAAATGGAGAACGCAATTGATATTTCTTTTTTAAACCCCGTGTATCCGCTGCAAAGGTGACTAAATCCATTGCCAAATCTGGCTGTTTGGGCATCTGAACGAGCACATCTTGAAACACGGCCCGACCATCCAAATCATCCACATCCTGCAAGGTTACATCCAAATCAAATCTAGATTTTATCCGCATTGGATCCGCTGTCAGGTGCAAATAAGATAGGTCGGCACGATCCACAATCCCTTCCAACTGATACCTAGGTTTCGCTTGACGCAAATTGATTTCCCCAGTCATCGAAGCTACTAAATGTGAATCTTTCACAGCCACAGATCCTTTGAACATCTGCTTCTGCAAATTGCCTTTTAACGCTACCCGCTTATAGCCATACCGATTGAAAAACAACTCAGAAATTTGACCATCAAAATCAACATTGGCAGACTGGTTTGAAAAGCCTGTACCTTTTAATTTAGCTTCCAAATCTATGGTCCCCACATAATCTTCCAAATTCAATAAACGACCTAATTTGAATTTCCGCAATTTGACAAAACCGTCATACCCAGAAAATGCCATGGAATCCTTTAAATGCATCCGAACATCTCCTTCCATGTATCCCAAACCCGTATTTAGCTGACCCGATGTCTGAAAATTTACATTGGTCCCCTTGAATTTTCCACCAAAAGAAACGGCTCCCAAAATACGCATTTTGTCAGCCGCAGGTTTCGAAATAAAGACCGCTAAATCCTCTGGAATAAACACAGATTGCTTCATATTGAAGTCCATCTGAGTCCGATTTAAATTTGGCAATCCCACAAAATCAAACTCCCCACGTAAGATACTTTTACGACCAAAACCTAAGGCAAATTGGCGCAACTTGAGGTTGTTGACAGTTCCGGCCAACAAGCCATTTAGCTTGTACATACCTTTATAAGGCTCCATGGCCTCAATAAATTTGCTTACATCTTCACTTGATAAACGTGAATTAACTAAATGCGCCTGCATGTTCGCTCGCGTAATCCACTGCGTTAAATCATCGATTTTCTTATAATTCACGACAAAGCGATCGCTAATCCATGAGTTGTTGACACGTAGACCCAACTGGTCAAAACGCATTTGTTTGTCGGAGATCATAAACTGGGTATCCAATCGCTTGATTCTCAAATTCGTTTGTGGAGCAATCGCATTAAAGCCAATGGTGCGCAAACCAATCGTATCACCTTTGGAATAAAACTGATGTACGATCGAATTTATATGTGCTATTTCAAAGTGTGAAAGGTCAAAATGCTTGGGGCTTGCCGTATTTTTAACCTGCTCATCATCTAATATAAATGTCCCGTCAACTACCTCTGCTTCTTTAATAACAAAGACACTTGAACCTGTTTTGGGGCCTGTACTGCTGCGATTTACCCAAGCAATAATCTGGTCGATAAAATGATTTAGATTGACCGTACCGTTCTTTTTTTCGAGGATAAGATGCACTTTGGGCTGATATAAACGAGCATAATCCATCGTAGGTCTGCCGGTTTGCAAAAACAAATCAGAGATACTGAAATTGATATCCAGCTTCTCGATGTAAATCATTTCTTTGCCCCAAGGGTCTTTGACACGCAGGCCCTTTAAACTAATCTCATCAAAAAACTTGATTTGAATCCCTTGCAATGTTAACGGATATCCGATAGCCTTTTCAATTTTGGGGCTAAAATATTGTGCTAATAACGTTTGATTGGCCGGGGCACGAAGGAGAAGAATACAGGTGAAAACAAGCAAAAAGAATCCCAACAATCCATAAAGGACTGTTTTAGCGAGGATCTTTAGGTATTTTACCATGTTTACTTTTTTTGCCCTATTTTTGCAGTCCAATGGTCTTACTCGCTATCGAATCTTCATGTGACGAAACCTCTGCTGCCGTAATGGTCAACGGAGAATTGAAGTCAAATATTATCTCCACCCAATTGATTCATACGGAATGGGGAGGAGTTGTTCCTGAATTAGCGAGTAGAGAACATCAAAAAGCGATCATTCCTGTCGTTCAAGAGGCCCTGCAAAAAGCAAATATAAACAAAAATGACCTGAATGCCATTGCATTTACGCGTGGGCCAGGTTTGTTAGGTGCCCTCCTAGTAGGCACCTCTTTTTCTAAAGCACTTGCACTTAGTTTAAACATTCCATTGATCGAGGTAAATCACATGCAAGCGCACGTATTGGCGCATTTCATTGAAGAACCAAAACCGAAATTCCCCTTTCTCTGCCTGACGGTTAGCGGGGGGCATACCCAATTAGTTTGGGTAAAAGACGCGTTGAATATGGAGGTGATCGGTGAAACGCAAGATGATGCGGTAGGCGAAGCCTTTGATAAGACCGCTAAGTTAATTGGACTTCCTTACCCAGGCGGACCGCTCATCGACAAATTGGCCAAAGAAGGTAATCCGGATAAATTCCCTTTCTCACTGGGTGAAATGCCCGGGTTGAACTTTTCATTCTCAGGCATCAAAACTGCCATCCTCTATTTCTTACAAAAGGAAACGCAAAAGAATCCGAATTTTATCGAAGAGAATAAAGCCGACATCTGTGCATCGGTTCAAAAGACCCTCATCGATATGCTTTTGAAGAAAGTCAAGAAGGCAATGAGAGAGAAAAATTGCAAACAGATTGCTATTGCAGGTGGTGTGTCCGCTAACTCCGGTTTGCGTTCAAGATTACAAGAAATGGGCTCAGAAGCTGGATGGGAAGTTTATATCCCCGCATTCCAGTACTGCACCGATAATGCTGGCATGATTGCCATGGCAGGGCATTTCAAATACGAAGCGGGAGAATTTACTGATCAAGATGTCGCACCTTTGGCAAGGTACAATTTGTAAAGACGCGATACTTCGCGTCTTCATAAAACAAAAAGAGGCAAAGTATTGCGTCTCTACAATAACGATTTTAACGCATTCCAAAACGCCATTTTCAATGGCTTCTCATCATCCGTCAAGGTGGAGATATAACGCGGGAAATAATAAATTTTACTTGCACCTAAACTGACAACTTCCTGCGATTGCAAACCGACCAAGGACTGTTCGCCTAAGAAAATGTAGCGAGTTGCACTCGTTTTTTCTACAAATTCAGCTAAAGAGACTTGAATTTCTGACGGATCTAACACCGCCCAATCTGTCGCCGGAAGCACCATCGGTGGAGCCGAGAAAATTAAGGACAAACGAGATTTTTCTACGTCGGAAATAGTGCCAACAATCAACCAAGGAGTAGATACATGCGGGATGTAACCCGTATCGACTACTTCCACTGGAGCCTCTTCTACCTGACCAACCGGTCGGTCTGCAGGAACCCAATAGATAACATCATCCACATACAAGGCCGCTAAATCTACTCCCTGATCCATGTTTATGCTAGTGAACCGCGCAACACACAAGCCTCACGATCTGGGCCTGTCGAAATAAAGTTGATCGGTAAATCTAAATGCTTCTCTAAAAATTTAATATAATCCGAAAGCTCAGCAGGCAATTCCTCAAAACGACGCATTCCTTCAAGTGAGCAATTCCATCCTTTCAACGTTTCATAAACTGGCTTTACTTTGATATCTGTAATCTCAAATGGAATTTGATCCGTTACTTTTCCGTCCGGCATTTCATATCCCGTACAAACCAGAATCTCCTCAAAAATATTCAAGACATCCGCCTTCATCATGATCAATTGAGTCACCCCATTAATCATCATGGCATATTTTAAGGCTGGCAAATCGATCCAACCGCAACGACGAGGCCGACCAGTTGTTGAACCAAATTCACGACCTTCTTGACGCATACGCTCACCCACCTCATCTTCTAATTCCGTCGGGAAAGGACCCGATCCTACACGCGTAGCATAGGCTTTAAAAATACCAAACACCTCACCAATATTCTTTGGAGCGACACCCAAACCTGTACAAGCACCAGCCGTGATTGTATTCGAAGAAGTCACAAATGGATAGGATCCGAAGTCAACGTCCAATAATGAACCCTGTGCTCCCTCAGCTAAAATTGTCTTTCCTGCTTGAATCGCATGATTCACCGAATATTCAGAATCCACTAAATGGAATTCCTTCATGAAAGCAACTGCCTCAAAAAATTCCTTCTCAGCAGCAGCTAAATCATACTCAAATTTATAAACATCCAAAATCGCCTTATGACGGTCAACCAAGGCATTATATTTCACTGAGAAATCAGGTGAAATCATATCGCCAACACGCAAACCTTGACGTGAAATTTTATCTGTATACGTTGGCCCAATACCCTTCAATGTAGAACCAATCTTCGCATCGCCTTTCGCCTTTTCGTAGGCTGCATCTAGCAAACGGTGCGTAGGTAAAATGATCGAAGCCTTTTTCGAAATCTCTAAATTCTTATGCAAATCCAAGTTGAAATGCGCCAATCCTTCAATCTCCTTTTTGAAGATAATCGGATCTAACACCACACCATTTCCAATGATATTCTGAACTTCCTGACGGAAAATTCCAGAAGGAATTTGATGCAAAACATGCTTAAACCCGTCAAATTCAAGGGTATGACCTGCATTGGGACCTCCTTGAAAACGTGCCACCACTTGGTAACGAGGTGCTAAAACATCCACAATCTTTCCTTTACCCTCATCACCCCACTGTAAGCCTAATAATACATCAACTGCCATAAAATTGTAATCTATATGATAAAATTATTCTTGAGAACGCGCTTGGTACTGATCCCGAAACTCACATTGTTTCTTCGTACATGAACCATAAAAAATCAACGAGTGATGCATGACATTGAAATGCAACATCTCTCCCACCAAACTTTGAATCGTTTGAACCCGAGGGTCACAAAATTCAGTCACTTTGTGGCAATCAGTGCAAATTAAATGATCGTGCTGACGGCGGCCATAGGACTTTTCGAATTGTGCTTGATTACGACCAAACTGATGTTTAGCAACCAAATCACATTCAACCAACACATCTAAGGTATTGTAAACCGTTGCCCGCGAAACTTGATATTTCTTGTTTTTCATGGAGATATATAACTCCTCCACATCAAAATGATCATCCCGCAAATAGATCTCTTCCAAAATTGCAAAGCGCTCCGGAGTCTTCCGCAAACCCTTGTTTTCCAAGTAAGCTGTGAAAATCTTTTTAACCGAATCGAACTTCTCTATTTCTGCGGACATTATTGAAAAAAAACATTGTAAAATAAGGAAAAAAAAGGGAAAAAAGCTACTAATCTTCGCGTGCTACTTCAATCACACCCGAAACCATTTCCAGCTCCGTCACTAAACTTTCCAAGTGGGCCGTATCATTAATCATCAACGAAATCTTACCCTCAAACAAGCCATCTTTCACCCCAATCGTTAATGCCGTAATATTCACCTTTAACTCATCCGAAATCACACGTGTCACATCATTGACTAATCCCACCCGGTCGATTCCACGAATCGTTAACTCCACAACAAACGACATCTGAATCTGACTAGTCCACTGCGCCTTAATCACCCGATCACCATGTCTCGACAATAACTCAGTCGAATTTGGACATGTCGTCCGGTGAATTTTAATCCCCTCATTAATCGTTACAAAACCAAAAACCTCGTCACCTGAAATGGGATTACAGCATTTTGCCAAGGTATAATCCACCTTATCCATATCCTCCCCAATCAGCAACATATCCGAATCCTTGCGATCCTTCTCGACCTGACGCATCCCACTCTTAAACGTCTTCGCATCAGTGATCGGTGACTGAATCGACTTTTCTGCCTGCTTTCGCTCATGCATTTCTTTGTCCAACTTCCAATGTTTCAGTTGGTCTACCGAAATGTAATTCTTACCAAAACGGTAAAACAAATCATTGGCATCCTTCGCATTGAAATAAGCGCGCAATTGATTCGTGATTTCCAAGGTCAAATTCGGATAACCCAAATGCTTCAAGCGATGCTCCACCAGATCGCGTCCCATAATCAGATAGGTCTTATTCTCCTCCTTGATAAATTCCTTAATTCGAGCCTTCGCCTTGGTCGTCGTCACAATCCGCAACCAATCTTCCGACGGCTTCTGCTTCGAAGACGTTAAGATTTCGAGCTGATCTCCATTGGCCAATTTATGGGAAAGCGGCACCAGTTTACCTCCCACTTTGGCTCCAATGCAATGCCCCCCCACTTCCGAGTGAATCTCAAATGCAAAATCCAAAGCTGTTGCTCCCGATTGCAAAACGACCAATTTACCTTTAGGCGTAAAGACAAATACCTCCTCATTGTATAAGGAGTTTTTGATATCGTCGACAAGTTCGACTGCCGACTGGCTTTTGTCATTCATTTCGAGCGCCTCGCGCACCTGACTTAACCATGATTCAAAAGCCTGCGAAGTACGCGTATCTGTCCCCTTATATTTAAAATGGGCCGCAACCCCTTTTTCTGCAATTTCATCCATCCGCTTGGTTCGGATTTGAACCTCGACCCAGCGTCCCTCCTTATCATTACCGAATGGCATACTCATCACCGTCGTGTGAAGGGATTCATAACCATTTGATTTCGGGGTAGATACCCAGTCCTTTAAACGACTTGGATTCGGACGGTAATGATCCGTTACGATACTATATACTTCCCAACATTCTCCTTTTTCACGTTCCAAGGGAACATCCAACACCACGCGAATCGCGAACAAATCATAAATTTTCTCGAAAGGGGTATTCGACTTTTTAATCTTATTGTAAATGGAATAAATCGATTTAGGACGACCCTTTATCGTATATTTCATTCCACGCTCATCCAAAGATTTCTTGATTGGACGAATAAACTGCTCTACGAAATTCTCGCGATTTTGCTTATTCTCCATCAACTTATGGGCAATATCCTTATAAGCTTCCGTCTCCGTAAACTTCAGTCCTAAATCCTCCAACTCTGTCTTAATGGCGTTTAGGCCTAGTCGGTGAGCTAAGGGAGCATACAAGTAAATAGTCTCCGAGGCAATTTTTAATTGCTTCTCTTTGGCCATACTTTCCAACGTACGCATATTGTGTAGACGATCGGCCAACTTGATTAAAATCACGCGAATGTCATCCGAAAGCGTCAATAACATCTTACGGAAATTTTCCGCTTGTTGGGATGTACCATACTCAAATGTTCCCGCAATCTTCGTTAAGCCGTCAATGATTTGAGCAATCTTAG
>JACCDK012016924.1_pt1 | contig 16984 bp, 15 predicted proteins | sample 7445871 | NCBI WGS metagenome assembly JACCDK01 (sample SAMN15323436, study PRJNA562643) | freshwater metagenome | isolation source: river surface water | place: USA:Blue River Watershed | collected 2017-08-15
AGAAGAAGGGTTCGATGAACAACGCCTTCACTCGCTTCAAAGATTTCATCGTGGGTAACTTCTGATGGATTGGCGCAAACTTTACTTGGCAAGGGGGAGTCCACATCAGCGATGTTGAAACCCTTTTCATCCCACAAAAATAAAATTTTCAAAAATCAATATTTAGGCAACTGCAACAGTTTTAGGAGAGCACCATGAGCATTGAAATGATCCAAGTCGAAGAGTTCAACCAAGGAACGCAAATCAAAGTGATCGGAGTGGGCGGTGGCGGCGGCAACGCTGTTGAGCACATGATCGAGCGCAACGTTCAAGGCGTTGAATTCATTTGCGCCAACACCGATGCGCAGGCATTGGCGCGCAGTGCTGCGCACCGCTTCATTCAATTGGGCCACACTGGTTTGGGCGCTGGCAGCAAACCCGAAAAAGGTCGCGATGCAGCGGAAGAAGCGGTGGAAGACATTCGTGCAGCCATCGAAGGCGCGCACATGTTGTTCATCACAGCGGGCATGGGCGGTGGCACAGGTACTGGCGCTGCACCTGTGATTGCACGCATTGCCAAAGAAATGGGCATTCTCACCGTGGGCGTGGTCACCAAGCCTTTCGACTTTGAAGGCGGTCGCCGCATGCAAAGCGCAGAAGCTGGCTTGTCTGAACTCGAAGCCAACGTCGATTCATTGATCGTGGTGCTCAATGAAAAGTTGATGGAATTGCCAGGTGGCGAAGACATGACGCAAGACGAAGCTTTTGCGCATGCCAATGACGTGCTCAAAAACGCGGTGGGCGGCATTGCAGAAATCATCAATGTACCTGGCCATGTGAACGTCGACTTTGAAGATGTGCGCACTGTCATGGGCGAACCCGGTAAAGCCATGATGGGTACCGCTTCTGCAAGCGGTCCTGACCGCGCACGAATTGCCTCTGAACAAGCAGTGGCTTGCCCCTTGCTTGAAGGCATCGATTTGTCTGGCGCCAAAGGTGTCTTGGTATTGATCAGTGCAGCCAAAGGTTCACTCAAATTGAGCGAATCCAAGCAAGCCATGAACACCATCCGTGCTTATGCATCCGAAAGTGCGCATGTGATTTACGGTACCGCTTATGACGAAAGTCTGGGCGATGAAATTCGCGTCACTGTGGTGGCCACAGGTTTGTCGAGCCAAGGTGCACGCCGCACAGCACCACCCCTGCAGGTTTTGCGTACCGGTACCGACAATGTGCCATTCACCGTTGACACACATGACAGCACGCTGCCAACCTTGGGTGGCCAAAGCCCATCCTTGGGTGGCGACTATGGCCGCTTGAACACACCTAGCGTCTGGCGGACCAACCGCACACAAGCTGCGGCCAAAGTGGACGGCATGGCATCAGCTGGTATGGATGACATTGAAATTCCTGCCTTCTTGCGCAAGCAAGCTGATTGACAGGTGAAGTGGGTCGGCAAAGCCCTCTCCAAGCAAGCTTGGCCTTGAGAATTTAAAATCTGGCCATGCTTGCTCAAAGAACCCTCAAAACCCTCACCCAAGCCGTGGGAGTGGGTTTGCACAGCGGCCAAAGGGTGGAGCTCACCCTGCGGCCCGCTCCTGTCGACACGGGCATTGTGTTTCGCCGTGTCGATTTGGCGGAGCCTGTAGACATTCACATCAATGCACTGAGCGTGACAGACACCCGCTTGGCTTCCACCATTTCAAGTGGTCAGGCCAAAGTACACACCGTCGAACATTTGATGTCAGCCTGCTCGGGCTTGGGCATTGACAACCTCATCATCGACATCACCGCAGAAGAAGTGCCCATCTTGGATGGCTCCGCATCTTCTTTTGTGTTTTTGCTTCAAAGCGCTGGCATTGAACTTCAGAAAGCGCCTAAAAAATTCATTCGCGTCCTTCAAACTGTTGAAGTGCGAGAAGGGCAGGGCGAAAACGTCAAGTGGGCCAAACTCGAACCCTACGATGGCTACCGCCTCAGCTTTGAAATTGACTTTCACCATCCAGCGGTTGACTCCACAGGGCAGCAAGTGGTGTTTGACATGGGCCGAGATGTGTATGCGCGCGACATTGCCCGTGCGCGAACCTTTGGTTTCACCAAGGATGTTGAAATGCTTCGCTCAAATGGCCTCGCATTGGGCGGCGGCCTTGACAACGCCATCGTGATGGACGATTACAAAGTATTGAACAGCGACGGTTTGCGTTATGACGATGAGTTCGTCAAACACAAAATATTAGACGCCATGGGCGACCTTTACATCATTGGTAAACCTTTCATTGCCAGTTATACCGCTTTCCGTTCTGGCCATGCCATGAACAATCAATTGTTGCGAGCGCTGCTCGATCAGCCTGATGCTTATGAGATTGTCAGCTTTGACGATGTCAAAAAAGCACCTGCAGGTTTTGCACTGCCTGTGCGAGCCTGGTAACGCATCCGCATGAACACTTCTGACCAGTCGTCGTTGCGAGACCTGCTGTCGCACCAGCCCTTTGTGCGGTTTTGGCTGGCACGGTTGGCGGGCATTTTGGCCACGCAAATGCTGATGGTGGCGTTGGCATGGCACATGTACGACATTACGGGCAGCGCATGGGACTTAGGCTTGGTGGGCTTGTTTCAGTTTGTGCCCGGGCTCATACTCACCCTGCCTGCTGGACAAATTGTGGACAGATTTCACAAAGTGCATATTTATGCCAGTTGCATGTTGGTTCAAACAGCCGTTGCGGGTTTGCTGGTGTGGGGCACTTCAGCCGATCAAGTGACGCGTGAGTTGGTGCTCTTCATCTCGGCCGTGTTGGGCATGGTGCGCGCTTTTCAAATGCCAACCCAACAAGCCTTAACGCCGCATTTGGTACCTACCCATTTGTTGCAACGTGCCGTGGCCTTAAGCTCCACGGGTGTTCAAACGGCTGTCATCAGCGGGCCTGCGTTGGGCGGTATTCTGTATGCCCTGCATGTCAACGCCGTTTATGCCACGTGCGCAGCTTTTTTGTTCATTGCCTTTTTGTTGGCCTTGTCTGTTCGTTACGACCATCAACCCTCCAAAGCTGCTGCAGATTTACGCAGCGTGTTGGCAGGTGCTCACTTTGTGTGGCATCACAAAGTTTTGTTAGGTGCCATTGCCTTAGATTTGTTTGCTGTTTTGTTGGGCGGCGTCACAGCGCTCCTGCCCATTTATGCCAAGGACATTTTGAACACAGGTCCTGAGGGCTTAGGACTGTTGCGATCTTCGCCAGCCGTTGGTGCTCTGATCATGGCGGCCGTGCTCACACAGTGGCCTATCGAGCGCCGTGTGGGACGTTGGATGCTGATCGCTGTGGCGGTTTTTGGGATGGCCAATTTTGTATTTGGCATTTCTACGCACTTTGTTTTGTCGATGGTCGCCTTGATGGTGGCCGGTGCTGCAGACAACGTGAGTGTGGTGACGCGCCTAACCTTGCTTCAGCTCGAAACACCTGACGACATGCGTGGCCGTGTGGCTGCCGTTAACTCCCTCTTCATCGGGGCCTCCAATCAGTTGGGTGAATTTGAGTCTGGTGCCACTGCTGCAATGTGGGGGCCGGTTGGCTCTGCGATCTTTGGCGGTTTGGCGACCGTTGGGGTTGCCTTGGCTGCCGTCAAATTATTTCCAGATTTGGCCAACCGAGATCGCATGGTCGTGCCAAATTCAAACAACTCAAACCGCTGAAGTTCAATGACTGCGTCCGTCGCGGTACATGCCGTGGGTTTTGCGATTGAGCACATCCAAGGCCGTCAACTTGTTCATTGAAGGACTGGCATGCGCATGCGTGATGGCCAAACCCAGCGCATCAGCTGCATCGGGGCCAGGAACTGACGGCAACTTCAGCATGCGCTTGACCATCTCTTGAATTTGCGACTTGGCAGCACGGCCATGCCCGGTGATGGCTTTTTTCATTTGCAATGCGGTGTATTCGGCCACCATCAAATTGCAAGTGACCAAGGCTGTGACGCAGCAACCACGGGCTTGCCCCAACAGCAACGTGGCTTGAGGATTCACGTTCACAAACACAATTTCGACAGAAGCGGCACTGGGTTGATAGCGTTGGTTAATTTCCAAGATGCCGTCGTAGATCACCTTCAAGCGATTGGGCAAGTTGCCTTGTTGAACCTTGTCGGTGCGTATGACACCACTGGCCACATACGTCAACTTCGAACCCTCGACATCTATCACCCCAAAGCCAGTGGTTTGGAGACCGGGGTCAATGCCAAGAATTCTCATGGAATGTCGATTCTGCTTCAGTTAGGGCAAGGCGACATCGTTCATGCGTGCCATGATGGTTTGTGCGCGGTCACTCAAGTAAGCAGATTGCGGCAACTTTTCAAAATACCGAGGTCGCGGTAGCATGACTGCCAAACGCGCTGCTTCCCATGCGCTGAGTTGTTTGGCAGACTTTTGAAAGTAATGACGTGCTGCAGCTTCGGCGCCAAACACACCTCGTCCCCACTCAACGTGGTTGAGGTAGATGGTGAGAATTTGAGGTTTAGACAAAAAGCTTTCTAAGGCCAGCGTGATAACCCATTCTTGTGCCTTTCGGACTAGCGTGCGTTCGCCGCTGAGCAGCAAGTTTTTAGCCAATTGCTGTGTGATGGTGGAGCCGCCCACAATCTTGGGTGCAACTGCTTTGCCGTTTTTTTTCTGTGCAGCTTGCGCTTCTAATGTGGCTTCTGCCTTGGCGTTTTGACGCCAAGCTTTTTCAACGGATTCCCACCAAACGCCATTGTGGCTTTTAAAGCCGCTGTCCTCGGAAGCCAAAACAGCGCGTTGAAGGTTCTTGGCAATTTGGTCGGAAGGCGTCCAAGTTTGGCGCCACATCAAAGCACCTTGGCTGCTGGCAATTTGCCATGCTTGTGACCGTTCAAATGCGGTTGATGAGGGATCAACCAGCGCCATGAAGGCCACGCGACCTGCAAAAAATAATTGCAAAATCAACAAGCCGCCCAACAGCAAGAAGAGCCATTGTTTGAGTGCATTCAACACGTTGCGCATAGACCGTCAGTGTACAAAGCTTGCAAGGACTTGAACAGGGTTTGATGAAGGCTAGATCAGGACTGCGCCAACAAAGCACGCAACTCAGCCAGCACAGGCGCAGTAGGCGGTCGTACACCGCGCCACAATTGGAATGATTCTGCGGCTTGCTCCACCAACATGCCCAAGCCATCGCGTGGCTCAGCGCCATGGGAACTGGCCCAATCCATAAAGCGTTGGCTGGCAGGACCATACATCAAGTCGCAAGCCATGCCATGCCGGCTCAGCACGCTGGACGGTACGGGCAACTCGCCCTGGTGCAAACTGCTGCTAGAAGCATTGATGACCACATCAAAGGCTTGGCTGTGAAGAATCTCATGCTGCAAATCAAACGCCTGGCAGTCAACGCCTTCTGCCAGCGCCAGTGCAGCATGCCGATTGACCATGCGCACAGCTTTGTCGAGTGTGCGATTGACCACAACAATGCAGCGCGGTTTTTCGCAAAGCAAAGGGCCTAGAACACCTGCAGCAGCCCCGCCAGCGCCAATGAGCAACAAACTTTTGCCTTGCAAGTTGCAACTTGCGTTGTGCACCAAATCGTTGACCAAACCCAAACCGTCTGTGTTGTCACCCAAGATTTCTTGACCGTCAAACTTCAAGGTGTTGCAGGCTTGCGCCAAACTCACGCGCGGGCTGCAGCGTGTTGCCAGGGCTGCAGCTTCGGTTTTAAAAGGCAATGTGACGTTGCAACCTTTGCCACCCTGGGCTTGAAAGGTTTGCAACGACGTTGCAAAGCCATCGATGGGTGCCAAAATTTTGCGATAGGCCAAAGCTTGGCCCGTGAGTTGTGCAAAGCGCGCATGTATCCAAGGCGATTTGCTGTGCTCAATGGGATGACCGAAAACGCAGTATGTGTCCATGCAAAAGTCCGTTAAGGGGTTCGCTGAACAGGTGTTGAGCGAGAGGAGGCGTTGTTGGGTTGTGGCGCCAACATTTGGGTTTCAAGCCTTTCATCGCGAGCAAAGTGAAAGCGCGAGACCACCACCAATTGATCGGCTTGGCGTTTCATCTCTGGTGTAAATGCTTCAAAGGGCGATGCACCACGCACAATGGCTTGTGCCCTTTGGTCAAGCAGTGGCTTGTCGGAGGCGCTGGCAATTTCAGTGGCCAATACCTGACCTTTTGCATCCAGTGTGATCACCATGGTGAGGCTGCCGTAGAGTTTTTCACCCGCAGCTTGGGGGAAATTTTCGGTGCCAGTGATTTCAATGGTACGTCGCAATTTGTCGTAGTAGCGCGCAAACGAGACTTCTTGGGTAGCAGGTCCGATGTAACGTTTCTTGGGACCACCTTGCAGGGCTTGCGTTTGTTTTTCGATCTGTGCCAGCTGGCTGGAGAGTTGATGTTTGCGCTCTTTCAATGCCTCAGCTTGGCCTTCGCTGGTTGCCGCAGGGCTTTGGCTGTTCAGTTGTGACAACTCTTGTTTGAGTTGTTGAAGCAGCCGAACTTGTTCGTTTTTCAGTGCTTCAATTTTTTTTTCAACTTGCTGAAGCTCTTGGCCACTTTGATCTTTTTTGGAGGCACTGACGGGGCTACTTTGCATGCGCGTGCCTGGGACTTGTCCGCCGCCCGCTAAATTGACTTGAGCCAAGGCCATCGCTGTATCGGGCGCGTTGTTGCTTCGAGAGTTGACCAGCACCACTTCTAAAGTTTGGGTGTCAAACAGGCGATCAAAAGTGGCGGGTGAGGCCCATTTCAAAGTCAACACGCCAGCATGCAGCAACACCGACAGACCCAGAGCCCACATCAATGTTCGATGTGAGGTGCGCGCAGCAAAAGGCTGGGTGGGCATTGACATTTTGCTCAATCTTCAGCGGGTGCCTCGTTGACATTCATCGCAATGGCAATGGGGCCTGAAACGGCTTCGTCAAGGTCTTCCAAGGCTTCGTCCAAGCCGTCTTCGGAGGTCTGGGTTTTGGCATGTTCAGAGATGATTTTCTCTATCACCGTGCCACTCACATCTAGCGCCATGGCATCAATTGCACCCAATTGCACTTTGACTTTGTCTGCTCGCATCAGGCCAGATGCGCCCATGACTGTGAGCATGAGTGGCAAGTTGTCGGCTCGAACCAACCAACTACCGCCAGCCATTTCTTTCACCAGACTGGCCACCAGCTCGGTGATGTTTTCTTGGCGCAAGTACTGCAAAGTCCAGAAACGTTCCATGCCAGATTGGTAAGCGTTGTAGGCCGTGTAGGCGGCGTCGAAGGCACTGATGATGGCAAACAGTTGCGCATCTTTGGGCTTGAAAGGGGCGGCCAGGGCAGCTGTCGCACCGTGTTTGGCGCAGGCAATGATTTGCCATTGGTTGACCAAATCGGTGTATCGGCGCAGGGGCGAAGTGCTCCAGGCATAAGCTGGCACGCCAATGCCTGCGTGAGGCAAAGCCTTGGTACCCATGCGAACTTTGACACCGGGCGCCATGCTGGCTTGACTTCGGTAAATGGCAGGCACGCCCAAGCTGGCCAGCCATTGGCCCCAAGTGCTGTTGGCCAAGATCATGGCTTCTGCCACGATCAAGTCGAGCGGCGCGCCTCGTTGGCGAACAGATATTTGTACCGTCTCTTGACCTGTGGGAGGCGCGTCTTTGTTGTCGCGCACCAAGCGGAAGTTGTAATCAGGGCGGTTGAAGTTTTCGGGCTTGCCACGCACAACTTCTCGCCCTGCTTTCAGATCCTGCGCCAAGCGCCAGAAAAAGGCCAATTCGCTGTGATCTATGGGCAATTGAGGCTCGCCCTCACGTGGGGCCGGCGAAGCTTCTTCTAACCAAGCTGGCGTGACCCATTGGTCAAGCTGGTCATGACGCAAGTTGGCGCGGATGGGGACGCGCTCCAGTTTGGTTTCGCTGTGCTCTATCTTGAGTGTCGTTTCATCAAATGTGACGTACAGTGACACTGCAGGGCACGCCTGACCTTCGGCCAAGGTGTAACTTTGCACAACCTCGTCGGGCAGCATGGTGATTTTGAAGCCCGGCATGTACACCGTCGACAATCGATGGCGGCCCACGTTGTCGATGGCGCTGTTAGGCTCAATGGCCAAGCCAGGTGCGGCTATGTGAATGCCCACCACCACCTTGCCTGTGCCCAAACCTTGCAAGGACAGGGCGTCGTCAATTTCGGTGGTTTGCGAATCGTCGATGGAATAGGCTTGAACAGTGGCCAATGGCAATTCTTGCGCAATGGCCGGCGCATCCAATTTGGGAAAGCCTGTACCTTTGGGAAAGTTGTCGAACAAAAAACGCTGCCAATGAAAGTCATAAGCGCTGGCAATGGCACCTGCGTTTTGCAGCAAGGTGAGCGGTGCCGTTTGGCTGGCGCGGCTGGCCTCGACCACGGCTTTGTATTCGGGTGCATTTTTGTCGGGGCGGAACAAAATTTTGTAAAGCTGCTCTTTGATGGGCGCCGGACATTGGCCCGCCATCAATTCGTGCGACCAGCTTTCAATTTGCGCTTGAATTTGTTTTTTCTTTTCAATGCCGGCCAAAGCCAACTGCAAAGTTTCGGCAGAGGCTTTTTTGAAACGACCTTTGCCAGCTCGGCGAAAATAATGTGGCGCTTCATAAAGTCGAATCAAAGCCCCTACTTGTTGTGCCGTAGAGGCATCGGCATTGAAATACTCGCGCGCCACATCGGCAAAACCGAACTCGGTGTCGGGCGCAAATTCCCATGCCAAATCAAGCTCAATGCTTTGGCTGATGAGGGTGGCGTCGGCCAGCAGCTGAGTTGGGGCAGGTTTGTCAAATTTCAAAAGCACATTGGCACCTTTGACCTTGACCCGCTTGCCGCTGTCCAATTCCACTTGCACAGAGGCTTCTGCCTCTGACATGACACGTCCGGCAACAAATTTGCCAGCTTCTTCAAACAATAAATACATGGGGCCAATTGTCCCATGCGAAGGCCCTTGGGAGACCCAGGAGGGGTTCAAATTTAATGGTAAGGCCCCTAATTCTGCCGAAGCAAAGGATAATTAAGGGATGTCCCGTGTCATTGAAAAGCCCAGCTGGTTCTCTCGATTCCTTCATTTGTTTGAAGGTTTTGATGGCCCTTTGGCTTTCGCTGTCTTTCTGCTGGCCGGCGCAGGCATGCTGATCATGTACTCCTCGGGCTATGACCACGGCACGCGCTTTGTCGATCATGGCCGGAACATGCTGATTGCCGGCAGCATCATGTTTGGGGTGGCCCAAATTCCGCCCCAACGGCTCATGAGCCTGGCCGTGCCCATTTACACCGCAGGTGTCTTGTTGCTCATTGCCGTGGCTATTTTTGGCATTACCAAAAAGGGCGCCAAGCGTTGGCTCAATGTGGGGGTTGTCATTCAGCCTAGCGAAATTCTCAAAATAGCCATGCCCCTGATGCTGGCTTGGTGGTTTCAAAAACGCGAAGGCCAACTGCGGCCGCTTGACTTTGTCGTGGCTGGTGTTTTGCTAATCATTCCCGTCGGCCTCATCATGCGTCAACCCGACCTAGGGACTGCTTTGCTGGTCCTCAGCACAGGCTTGGCCGTGTTGTTTTTTGCTGGTTTGAGTTGGCGTCTTATCTTGCCGCCCGTTTTGCTAGGTTTGGTCGGCTTGGTGCTGTTGGTATCGATGGAAACCCAGTTGTGTGCCGATGGCGTCGATTGGAAAGTGTTGCACGAATACCAACGGCAGCGCGTTTGCACGCTACTGGATCCTGCGCGAGACCCCTTGGGCAAAGGTTTTCACATCATTCAAGGCATGATTGCCATTGGATCCGGGGGCTTTTGGGGCAAGGGTTTTATGCAAGGTACGCAAACCCATTTGGAATTCATTCCCGAGCGCACCACCGACTTTATTTTTGCGGCCTTTTCTGAAGAGTTTGGCCTGCTCGGAACCTTGCTCTTGATTTCGGCCTTTTTCTTTTTGGTTTTTCGAGGTTTGGTGATTGCCAAAGAAGCGCCTTCTTTGTTCACCCGCTTGCTTGCAGGCAGTGTCAGCATGATTTTCTTTACCTATGCCTTTGTCAATATGGGCATGGTCAGTGGCATTTTGCCCGTGGTGGGGGTGCCATTGCCTTTCATCAGCTACGGCGGCACGGCCATGGTCACCTTGGGGCTGGGGTTGGGCATTTTGATGTCCATTGCCAAGGACAAACGACTGGTTCAAACCTAAGCGCTCACTAAAAGAAGGCCGACTGTCGGCTCTTCAGCAGGACCGCTTGAGCTTGCCTACAATGGCAACATGATTTCACGCGAACCTACCATTGAACGCTTGGCCACCGCCAGGTCCTTGTTACTCGAGCCCTTTGGCTTGGACGAAACCCATTTGGCCAAGGCCTTGAGCGCCATCAAAGCGCACAAAGTGGACGACGCCGATTTGTATTTTCAGTACACACGTGCCGAGGGTTGGAGTTTGGAAGAGGGCATTGTTAAAACTGGCAGTTTCAGCATTGACCAAGGCGTCGGCGTTAGAGCCGTAGCTGGCGAAAAAACAGCCTTTGCTTATTCAGACGACATCTCTGAAGCATCTTTGATGGATGCCGCCCAAACTGTGCGCGCCATTGCGCAAGCCAATCAACATCAAAAAGCAAAAGTGCCCACTCGCAAAATTGCAGGCATCCGTTCGCTTTATCCCGCACTCGACCCCATGGGCACGCTCAACAGCACAGACAAAGTGCAGTTGTTAGAAAAAGTAGAGCAGTTAGCACGTGCCAAAGATCCGCGCGTGGTGCAAGTCATGGCCGGGTTGGCCAGTGAGTACGACGTGGTCATGGTGGCACGTGCAGACGGCACCTTGGCCGCCGATGTCCGGCCCTTGGTGCGCTTGTCGGTCACGGTCATTGCCGAGCAAAACGGCCGACGTGAAGTTGGCAGCGGTGGTGGCGGTGGTCGATTTGGGTTGGCCTATTTTGACGATGCCATGGTCAATGCCTATGTAAACGATGCCGTGCATGCCGCACTGACCAACTTGGATGCGCGCCCCGCACCTGCTGGCGTCATGACTGTGGTCTTGGGCCCAGGCTGGCCAGGTGTGCTGTTGCATGAAGCCATTGGTCATGGTCTGGAGGGTGATTTCAACCGCAAAGGTTCCAGCGCCTTCAGTGGCATGATCGGTCAACGTGTGGCAGCAAAAGGCGTTACGGTGTTAGACGATGGCACCATTTCGGACCGTCGTGGCTCTTTGAACGTGGACGATGAAGGCTGTCCCAGCCAGCGCAATGTGCTGATTGAAGACGGTATTTTGAAGGGCTACATTCAAGACGCCATGAATGCGCGTCTGATGGGCGTGAAACCCACAGGTAACGGACGCCGTGAAAGCTATGCGCACATTCCCATGCCACGCATGACCAACACATACATGTTGGGTGGTGACAAAGCGCCCGAAGAAATTGTGGCCAGCATCAAGAAAGGCTTGTATGCCACCAACTTTGGTGGTGGTCAGGTCGACATCACCAGTGGCAAGTTTGTGTTCTCGGCCAGTGAAGCCTACTGGGTTGAAAATGGCAAGATTCAATACCCCGTGAAGGGCGCCACCTTGGTGGGCAGCGGCCCAGAATGCCTCAAACAAGTCAGCATGATTGGCAACGACATGCGCCTCGATTCAGGTGTGGGCGTGTGTGGAAAAGAAGGTCAAAGCGTGCCCGTAGGTGTGGGGCAACCCACATTACGGATAGAAGGCTTAACCGTGGGCGGCACCGCTTAAGGGGTTGCGCCCTTTAAATTGTCAGAAAACTGCCGAAAACTTGTGCTACATTCTTTGCCCATGAACACGCGCTTCAGCTTTTTTAGCTTTTATTTTGCATTCTCTGTCCTAGGCGGACGAGAGGCCAGCGCATAAGTCACTGAACCCCTCTACCAACCGCCGGACTCAACCCCCGGCGGTTTTTTTTTGCAAACACAGATTTCTTAATTTTATTTTTGAACAGGAGCACACGATGAACACCAAAGCCAAAGCCAATTCGGAGCCTCGTTATGCAAACCCCGCAGACCGTATGGGACAAACCGACGACGAACGCATCAAGGACATCACCGTGTTGCCGCCCCCAGAGCATTTGATGCGTTTTTTCCCGATCACGGGAACGGCTGTAGAGACGCTGATCTCGCAAACGAGACGCAAAATTCACAACATCATGGCGGGCAAAGACGATCGCTTGCTGGTGGTCATTGGCCCTTGCTCCATTCACGATCCTGCTGCGGCCTTGGATTACGCGCGCCGCCTGAAGCCTTTGCGTGACAAATACCAAGACACCTTGGAAATTGTGATGCGCGTGTATTTTGAAAAGCCCAGAACCACGGTGGGCTGGAAGGGTTTGATCAATGATCCTTACTTGGACGAGAGCTTTCGCATTGACGAAGGTTTGCGCATCGCGCGTCAGTTGCTGATTGAAATTAACCGTCAAGGTTTGCCTGCAGGCAGCGAGTTCTTGGATGTGATTTCGCCCCAATACATCGGCGATTTGATCAGCTGGGGTGCCATAGGCGCGCGCACCACCGAAAGCCAAGTACACCGTGAATTGGCCTCAGGTTTGTCTGCTCCAATTGGTTTCAAAAATGGCACTGATGGCAACATCAAAATTGCAACCGACGCCATTCAAGCCGCAGAGCGAGGCCACCACTTTTTGTCGGTTCACAAAAATGGTCAGGTGGCGATTGTGCAAACGCTGGGCAACCCAGATTGCCATGTCATTTTGCGGGGCGGAAAAACGCCCAACTATGACGAAGCCAGCGTCAATGCAGCTTGCAAAGACTTGTCGACGGCCAAACTCAAGCCCACCTTGATGATCGATTGCAGCCACGCCAACAGCAGCAAGCAGCACGAGCGTCAGATCGATGTGACCAATGACATCTCGGCGCAAATCAGCAAAGGCTCGCGTCAGATTTTTGGCGTGATGGTGGAAAGTCATTTAGAAGGGGGTGCGCAAAAGTTCACGCCAGGCAAAGACGATCCCAGTGCCTTGAAATACGCTCAAAGCATTACCGATGCGTGCATTGGTTGGCCCGACAGCGAAAAAGTCTTGGAGACTTTGTCCAAGGCAGTGCTGGCACGTCGCCAAAAATAAACACAAAGGATGCGGCCCTGTTGCGACAAGGGCTGCACCGATGTTTCAAAAGCGTCTTTGAACAGACGCTTTTTTCATAAAGAATTCAGAGCCTTCAAGAGCTTGTCATGGATGCCACCAAAGCCGCCATTGCTCATGCAAAGCAAATGATCGCCTGGCTGAACCTGCGCCATGACTTGAGTGACCAATTGATCAATGTTGCCAGCCACTTGTGCTTTGTGGCCCATTTCAGCCAACGCGGCGTTGGCATCCCAATCCAAGCCGCCGCTGTGGCAGAAAGACAAGTCAGCTTGTTCCAAGCTCCAGGGCAACTGAGACTTCATGGTGCCTAGTTTCATGGTGTTGCTGCGTGGCTCGAAGATGGCCAAGATGCGTTGTGTGCCGACTTGTCGGCGCAAGCCATCAAGCGTGGTGCGAATAGCCGTGGGGTGATGGGCAAAGTCATCGTAGACCGTCACGCCCGCCACTTTGCCACGCACTTCCATGCGTCGCTTGACGTTTTGAAAACTCGACAAAGCTTTGGCCGATACATCAGGCGAGACGCCCACGTGATCGGCTGCAGCAATGGCAGCCAGTGCATTGAGTTGATTGTGCACACCACCCAGTGACCATTCGACGTGCGCCACGACGCGGCCTTGCTGCAACACATCAAAGGAACCAGGCTCCCCTTGTGCTGAAAAATCACTGACAGTTGCCCCAAAACTGCGCACCTCGCTCCAGCAACCTTGCGCCAATACGCGCGTCAAACTTTCCTCTAAGCCATTGACCACCAAGCGGCCCTGTCCAGGTACTGTGCGAACCAGGTGATGGAATTGACGTTCTATGGCTTTGAGGTCGTCAAAAATGTCGGCGTGGTCAAATTCCAAATTGTTCAAGATGGCCGAGCGCGGACGGTAGTGAACAAACTTGCTGCGCTTGTCAAAAAAGGCCGTGTCATATTCATCGGCTTCGATCACAAAGTATGGCCGCGTGTGGCCATCGACCCATTGCCCCAATCTTGCAGACACGCCAAAGTTCAAAGGGACGCCACCCACCAAAAAACCAGGCTGGAGCCCTGCTGCTTCCAAAATCCAAGTCAACATGGAAGTGGTGGATGTTTTGCCATGCGTGCCTGCAACCGCCAGCACATGGCGGCCTTGCAGCACGTGCTCTGACAGCCACTGAGGACCGCTGGTGTAGGCTGCGCCTGACTCTAAAATGGCTTCCATCAACGGGAATTTGGGTTCACCAGAAGGCAGGCGACTGCGACTGACCACGTTCCCAACCACATACAGATCGGGTTGGAGTTGCATCTGATCGGCACCGAACCCTTCGATCAACTCAATGCCCAAAGCTTCCAGTTGGTCGCTCATGGGCGGGTAGACGCCTGCATCGCAGCCTGTTACGCGGTGACCCGCTTCTCTTGCCAAGGCGGCCAGACCTCCCATGAAGGTGCCGCAAATTCCCAATATGTGTATGTGCATAAGGGGATTTTAGGCGGTGCACAATGGTGCCATGGCAGACATAACAGATGAAATTGCAGCCTCAGCTGCGCAATGCGTCGTGGAGGAGGGCTTGGAATATGGGCCGGCCAAACGGCGTGCGCTCAAAATCCTTGGCTTGCCGCCCAAAACGCCCTTGCCGAACAATGACCAAGTCGAGGCACAGGTCAAAGACTACATCGAACTCTTTTGTGCAGACACACAGCCCGCCGAGTTGTTGGCTTTGCGACAACATGCTTTGATGTGGATGCAGCGTTTGCAAGACTTTCGACCGTATTTGGGCGGTGCCGTGTGGCACGGAACGGCCACGCGTTGGTCTGACATTTACCTGCAGTTGTTTTGCGACGATGAGAAATCTTGTGAAATTGAGCTCATCAACAAAGGTGTCGTTTTTGAAGCACGTACGGTGAATGGCTTGCATGGCGAGCCTGTGGAGGCGCTCAGCATTCACAGTTTTTGCAAGGAGTTGGGTGAAGAAATTGGTGTCCACCTGTTGATCAATGAATATGACGATGTGCGCGGCGCACTGAAAGCCGATGCGCAAGGGCGTGCACCACGGGGTGATGCCTTGGCTGTACAAAGGCTGTTAGAAACAAAATTTATTTAATTACCTGAAGTTGATGGAAAAAGAATGTCAGATCACGAAAATTTCAAGAACATATCAACAGAAGCAATGCCCCCAGAGGAGGCCGCTATGCGTCGGCGGCATTGGTTGACGGCCGGTGTTGCCGCTGCGGCAGGCCTGGCAGGCGCTTGGGTGGCTTGGCAAAAGTACCAGCCTCAAGGTGTTTTGGACGAGGTTGCTCAGAACTTTTGGATTCAGGAGTTCGAGAAGCCTGAGGGCGGTACATTGCGACTGCAAGAATTCCGTGGAAAACCTTTGCTGGTTAACTTTTGGGCCACCTGGTGCCCTCCTTGTATTGAGGAACTTCCTTTAATTGATGCTTTTTACAAGCAAAATTCATCTAAATCATTTCAAGTCATCGGCTTGGCAGTAGATCAACCCAGTCAGGTCAGGCGCTACTTGACACAAAAGCCCTTACAGTTTCCAAACGGTTTGGCTGGTTTTGTGGGGACAGAGCTAGGGAAAAGTTTGGGCAATGAAGCGGGTGTATTGCCCTATAGCGTTCTTTTCGATGCAAAAGGCAGTCTTTTAATGAAAAAAGCAGGCAAATTGGATCAGAAAGATCTAGACAGCTGGTTGCAAAAAGTCATTTAAAGCCAATTCAAGTGTCAAATGCTGTTTCTGAAGGTGTGCAAGAGATGAATTCTCCCTTTTTGAAATAGAAAATGAGTGCATTTGTAAGCACTTAGCTGTGTTTTTAGTGTAAATTCCACGTTTTCGCTAGCAAACACAGGGGGTAACATGGATTTGCGCAAATTGAAAACCTTGATCGACTTGGTTTCCGACTCCAACGTCACAGAATTGGAAATTACTGAAGCTGAAGGCAAGGTTCGCATCGTCAAGGGCCCTGTTGCTTCTGCTGCCCCCGTCCTTACACAACAAGTGATGGTGCCAGCTGCACAAGTTGCCGCCCCCGTTGCCGCGCCCACTGTGGCTGAAATTGCGGAAGCTGCGGCAGTTACCGCGTCTGCAGTTGCTGCTGAAGCCGCAGCAGCAGGTCATACCGTCAAGTCGCCTATGGTGGGTACTTTTTACAAATCTTCTAGCCCCGGCGCTGCGCCCTTTGTACAAGTAGGCGATACCGTTAAAGAAGGCGATACCCTTTGCATCATTGAAGCCATGAAGATTTTGAATGAAATCGAATCTGACAAGTCTGGCACTGTGAAGCAAGTCTTGTGTGAAAACGGTCAGGCCGTCGAATACGGTCAAGCCCTCTACATCATCGAATAACCCACCAGGATTCTCATGTTCAAGAAAATTCTGGTTGCGAATCGTGGGGAAATTGCCCTGCGAATTCAACGTGCGTGTCGCGAGTTGGGCATCAAGGCTTTCATGGTTTACTCTGAAGCAGACCGCGAAGCCAAGTATGTCAAGTTGGCTGAAGAGGCTGTTTGCATCGGACCTGCTGCATCCAACCTCAGTTACCTCAACATGCCGGCCATCATTTCGGCTGCTGAGGTCACAGATGCTGAAGCCATTCACCCAGGTTATGGCTTCCTCAGTGAAAACGCCGACTTTGCCGAGCGGGTCGAGAAAAGTGGTTTCCAATTCATCGGACCTACGCCCGAGTCCATTCGCATCATGGGCGACAAAGTGTCGGCCAAACAAGCCATGATCAAGGCGGGTGTGCCTTGCGTCCCAGGTTCAGAAGGCGAGTTGCCCGACGACCCCGTCATCATCCGCCGCACAGCCAAGAGCATTGGCTACACCGTCATCATCAAAGCGGCTGGCGGTGGCGGTGGTCGCGGCATGCGTGTGGTGCACACCGAAGCTGCTCTCATCAATGCGGTGCAAATGACCAAAGCCGAAGCCGGTGCTGCGTTTGGCAATCCTGCGGTCT
>JACCDK011972408.1_pt1 | contig 16970 bp, 17 predicted proteins | sample 7445871 | NCBI WGS metagenome assembly JACCDK01 (sample SAMN15323436, study PRJNA562643) | freshwater metagenome | isolation source: river surface water | place: USA:Blue River Watershed | collected 2017-08-15
ATTGGAGGAAGTTATTTAGCCAATTTTATATCAATTGAGCGATTGCACTAACTTTCAAATTGAGTTACACAAAACAATACAAAAAAATGTACCCAAAAGATTATGGGATTGTCGGCTCCACTGCGTTCCGCCGACTTCCCCACGAATTGATCTAGCCCAAAGCCCCTAAAAGCAACACGGTGTGTTGCTTTTGCTTTTTTGTTTCTCGTCCCTTTACGAAAGCGAGCTTTCGACAGGTCCTTAAAACAAAAAAGCCCCGACTTGCATCGGAGCTTTGTGATCCCGCTGGAAGCTTCCAGTTTACTTTTATATTCTCTTGAAATACCTTATATACTTGGTTTTCAGAAGACTTATATTTTTCATAAGAGAATAATTGCGAATCAAAGAGAATAGAAAAGAGCTGTTTGTTTTAACAATGTTTTACCTCATTTTTTAATAATACATTCGCAATTATGATACCAACAATAAGTTTATTTGCCTTCAAAAATAGAAGGAACAAGAGAGGAGAAGTGAAGATCTATATTCGCTTTACACAAGATAGAAAGTCGAATTATAAATGCACCAATATTGCTGTACCATATAATATGTGGGACTTTGTAAAAGGGAAGGTAAAAAATTGCTATAATTTATCTACAGCAGTTAATATGCTTCTGGAAAAACAACTGTCTGAAATAAGACAGGATTTGATGATTACAGCTATGAAGACAAAACATATTTCAAGTACACAGGCTAAGAAACTTGTGTTTAATAAGTTAAACCTGTCTTTTTTTAAGTTAGCTGAGGAGGTTATGGATAATTTCGAGAAGGATGGTAAGATTGGCATGCGTGACAGGCTTAAGACCGTATTTGCCAAGTTTGAAGGATTTTTAGGAAGTAAGAACGCTACCTTCTACGACATAGATGAAAAGGTTATTTTGGATTTCCAGAATTATCTTAGAACAAAGTATGAAAATAAAGTTAATACCATTCAAAGTAACATGAAGTCTATTCGTAGGATCTTTAGCATTGCTATTGAACGCGGTATTATAACATCCAACGATGATCCATTTAAGAAAGTAAAAATCAGGTCAGAAAAGACAATGCGTGATTTTCTTACGGAAGAAGAAGTTGGCAGGTTAGCTAATCTTGATTTGGAGGAAGGCAGTTATCTTGAAAAAGTAAGGGATATATTTATTTGGACCATTTTTAGTGGGGGATTAAGAATCGGAGACGTACTTCAATTGCGAAAGTCAAACTTTGAGGGTAATGTAATGAGCATGGTGATTCAAAAAACAAATACGCCACATAGGGTAACATTGCCTGATAACGCATTCAAAGTTCTATCGAAGTATTTAGACCAAATAAAGGGTTCAGACGGTTTCGCATTTGGCTTATTGGAAGAAAAGTTCTTTGGTGTGAATGCCATTGCTTTAGATAAAGCTATTACTGGTGCTACCCAGAAGTATAACAAGGCATTAAAGCAATTGGCAGAAATGGCAGGGATTAGTAAAATTATTGGTAGCCATCAGGCAAGAATTAGTTTCGTAACTATTGCTGCTCAAAACGGAGTGCCTCTAACTACAATTCAGGGATTGGTTAAGCATTCCAAGATGGAAATGACGGCACATTATAGCAAATTTGTTGATAATCAAGGAGATATAGCTTTAAAAGCTCTCGAAAAAAAAATGTTATTTAAAAATTAGTATGTTCCATAAAATGTACTTATATTTGTTTTCTAATTGGTAAAATATGAATTTTAAATCAGAATTAGAGGCAATGTTAAATGATGATTTTATCGATCATGAATTATATCTAAGGTTAAACTCACATTCAATTGGTAATAGAGTTAAATCATTAACGTTCGATTTAAAGTATTTAATTGAACAACAAAAGAATGTAACAAATAGGGTTTTGGATATAATGACCGAGTTGACTTGTTATAAATCGGCACTTAATACTGATATATCTTATTCTACATCGAATGGTGAGGATGGTTCTAAATATATCAGTGCTAGAGCTGCATTAACAATAAAATTAACAAATGAAAAGAAATCAAAAAGGGTAATATCTAATTTTTATCTGGGTGATATCAATAAATTTATTCGACAAGATGGTAAGATCGATATTAAACTTGTGAAAGAATTAGGGGGCGCTGCAGTAATTCAAAAACTAGTAACTAAAGTATTAGAATATTATGGACTATAGTCCATTTTTTTTAATTCCAATTAGGTACAAAAAATGAACGTAAATAACATATCATGAATAGAGTAAACAAGAAAGAGTTCTACAGTAAGCTAGAACTCGCAATGAAAATGGGTATTTGTACCAAAACCCTTGAAAAACTGATGAAGGAAGGTCTTATTAGTTTTTTGAAAGTAAAGAAACGCGTTATTTTCTCTCAGGAGGATCTAGATGCATTTGTTGAACGAACTCGTCGTGAAGCATTTGGTGTGGATGAAGAGTCTTTAAATAAATATTTGAATAAGCTCAATTAATTTTTGAGCTAGAATGACGGCATAAGTTTTTGCTGTACAATCTATAATATGAATACTTTTTTTATGGTGGATAGCTAACCGGTTATGCTTCCCCAAAACCCCAAAAGGAAATGACATAGGGTAGGCTTTGATCGAAGGCAGTTTTCTTTTCCTCTGTTGTTCGATATTTTTTTAATTATTAAAACAAAATTAAAATGCTTGAGAAAAGTAAAATCAATCACAAAAATCTGATTGAAAAAATTATAAAAATGAACGGTATTTATACTGAATTAGATACAGGTGGCTTCATTAAGGAATTAATTAATAATGATTTAACTCATATATGCTTGGTAGCCGAGGATGATTCAGGTGAAGTCCAAGTTGATCTTTATTCGTTAATGTCCTGGGGTGGTTATCCATTAAATGAAGATAAAAAGTTTATTGCATTAGCATCTAAAGCAGGATATGATGTAATTGATCGATTCTTGCATAAGCAAACAGTTGAATTTATAGATGAGATTTGGTATGCTGATAGTGGTAAGACAAATAACTTTGTTTTACCTGAAAATAAGTTTAGGAATGATGTACTAAGAGAAATTGAATACTGGAAGTATGATAAGTTTTCTCCAGCTCAAATTAAAAACTTCATTCAGGTTGTGAAATCAAAAGGATGTACACATATTGTATTATGGGATCATCTATTTCAGGAAGACAACACCTTTGAAATTTTTCCAATTAAGTTCTATTTTGTTCGTGCTGAACAAGAAGATAATCCTGGTTCAGATTTCTACAGCATAGATTCAGACATGGCAAAGATTATTTTATCTACCTATTTAGTTTCAAACGTCTTCGAATTTAGAGACGAATTATTAAAATTTAAAAATATTTCATAAAATGTTCGAAAAAAACCAACAGAATGACTTGGCTACAAGTCATGCAGATCATAAAAATAAGTCAGCTTCAAACGAAGAAGAAAAGAGTGCCAGTAAGTATTATCAATTTAGTAAAACAGCACCGAGATTGTTAACTAGAGTATCAGCTGTGATGTCTAATACTGACGAGAAGATTATGGCTATATATGGTGCTACTGCTATTTCAAGTTCACTATTGCCTAAAGTGTATGTCAATTATAACAATAAGATAATGTATACACAGCAATATTTTGTTGCAGTTAAGCCGCCAGGTTCAGGGAAAGGTAAGCTTGCGTTATTGCCAAAATTACTTGAAAAGGCAAATAGAGAGCTAATAAAGCAAAATAATACTGCATTAAAAAAGTATTATGCAGAATTAAAAGCATATGAAGTAAAAATTAAAAAAGGAGACAAAAGTGAGTCAATAAGTCCTCCAGTTAAACCAAAATTAAAGCTTCTCCTCATTTCGGGTAATATAACATCTTCAATGCTAATTCAACAATTTGATGAAAATGATGGAGAAATGTCATTGATGATTTTTGAAACTGAGATCGATGGGTTAACTAATATGATGTCAAATAAGACATTTGGTGGTGATAATTCACAAGTTTTAAGAAAGGCATATCATAATGAATTAATTACTCAAATGCGTAAAGGAAATTTGGAGAGCCTTTGTGCGAATCAACCAAAATTAGCAATATTTATGACTGGTACACCATCACAACTAATTGGTATGTTTAAATCAAATGATGATGGTTTATTTTCCAGATTTACATTTTTTACTAGTGTAGTTATTGATACTTGGGTTAATGTTAAACCTTGCGATGGGTGTCATCCATTAGATGAAGTATTTGATCAAATTGGTGAATCTTATTATGCTTTATATCATCATTTTAAGGATAGAACTCTTGAAGTTAAATTCACAGAAGAGCAATGGGATTTATTGAATAATATTGGTGATGCATGGCATAAAGAAGCTAATCAAATTGGTGGAGAAAATGCAACATCTTTAGCCAAACGTCATGTTAATATGATAGCTAGATGTGCAGTAAATCACACTGCAATTCGTGCTTTTGAAGAGAAAAATGAAGCTGAAATTATCAATTGTAATGATCAAGATTTTATGAATGCATTTTGGTTAATTGAAATGTCTTTTTATAAAGCATTGGAAATATTTCAGCAATTGCCCGGAGAAAAAGTTACTTCGGCATTGATTGAAAAAGTCTATCAATTATTACCAGTTTCATTTAAGCGAAAAGAAGCAACTCCAATACAACAAGCACTAAATATTAGTGAAAGAACTCTTGAAAGAGCGCTATCAAACCTAAAATCAAAGGGATTACTCGTTAGTCCAAAGCAAGGATATTATGAAAAAGTAACTATGGCGGAAGTGACGGGTGGCGGTTTAAATCAATAATTATTTATTGCTTTGCACCAATTATTGATGCAGAGCACAAAACAATCAAAAGTGAACAAAACAATTATACAGTGGACTGACAAGTCCCATAATTTTTGGCATGGCTGTAATAAATTAAGCCCTGGGTGTAAATTCTGTTATATGTATCGTTTAAAAGATCAGAATGGTCAAAATGGATCTGATATATACAGATCAAGTGATAAAACATTTTATGCACCGTTGTATGAGACAAATGCATGCATGATGTTTACTTGCTCTTTTTCTGACTTCTTTCTCAAAGAGGCTGATTGTTGGAGAGAGGAAGCTTGGAGTGTAATCAAACGCACTCCCCATATAATTTGGCAAATATTAACAAAAAGACCAGAAAGAATCTTGGAGTGCTTGCCAGATGATTGGGGGGAAGGTTATTCAAACGTGTGGTTAGGGGTATCGGTGGAAAATCAAGATTATTTTCAGCGCGCTGAAGTTCTTACTAAAATACCTTCAAAAATTAGATTCATCTCAGCTGAGCCACTTTTAGGAGAAATAGATTTTTTGGTTGAAAAAGATGGGAGGAGAGTAATTGATTCGTTCCAATGGGTAATTTTGGGAGGTGAGAGTGGTAATGATACAGGTCCATATGGTTATCGTCCGTCTGAAGTGTCCTGGTATGAACGAGCTATTAAAGATCTAAAAGAAAATACAAATGTGGCTGTCTTTAACAAGCAATTGGGCTGTCATTTAAGAAATGAGCTGAAATTGAAGCATTACCATGGTGGTAAAATGGAAGAATGGGCTAAAAACCTTCAGGTAAGGGAGTTTCCTTTAGAAAATCTTGTTTACACGGAATCATAATCCGTTATCCGTCAGATCCGCCACCTTTTAAATTTTGCCCTCAGCAAATGCACTGAGGGCAATTCTTTTAAAATGGAGCCTTATTTGAGTCAATCCATATTTTCTTTTCTAAGTCTATTTCCTCAGGGATTATGCATTTAAGTTCATCACATTCATAAATATCAATCACTTTCTCATTCTCTAGCACAAATGTTAGATCAAAATAACTTCCATCTGTTTCTCCAATAAAGAAGTATTGTTGTCTACAGCACTGCTTACAAACGCTCTTCCTTTCTTTTTTTGTAGTTGAAGATCAAGCCAATTTTTAATTCTTTTGTGTAGTTGCCAATTTCTATTCTAGAATCTAATTTTATTCTTTTTATTAAATCTAAATTAAATCCAAATTGTCCTGAATACCCCACAGTATGCCTTTCAGTAAATATTCCATTAAGTGACGCACCTATATAAAATTTAGTATTACGAAAATCTGTAAGAGGCTTGAAAATTGAATGATTATAAGCTAAATTATATCCAAAATATTGACTTGAACTAATATAGTTTTTTGTTGATACATAGCTTTTTGTAATTGGATTATAAGTCATCATGTTTGCTATAATATTTTTTTCATTGTAAATAGTGGCCCCATATTCAAAAGCAGATTTTTTAAATCTAATTCTAAAGCCAAAATCAAAGCCTTGTGTACTTATATTATTTAAATCATCTGCTTTGTAAAATAATGGTATCGTTTTATGTACATAGAAATCATTTGAAACAACTATTAGTCCAACACCAGAAGCGGCGATTAAAAATGCGCCTGCTGCCATAGCTCTAGCTTCTTCTTCTTTCTTTTTTGCACTTGCATATGCATATAATTTCATTTCTTCATCGCTCATTCCATTTTGAGGAACATATGGGTTAAACTTATTAACTGGTGGGTTGAAAGGATTCCTGTTATCTTGCTTTTGTGATTTAAATAAATCAGAGCCAACTGTAAATCCTCTGTTATATCCATCCTGATAACTATTTTCGTTCTCATTCATTCCAGGTAATGGCGCCATAGGTGGTGTTGGGTAAAAACAATCAACACCTTGATTACCATAACAGTAACCCTTTTTAAAACCATCTTTAAACCCTTTTGCAAAATTTGTTTCAAGTGGGTTATTGTTTTGAGCATTCAAATTTGAAACCAAGAACGTTGCAAAAAACAGTGCTATAAAATTTATTCTCATTATTTTTTTTAGAAGTTAAATTATATAATAAATATGATATATGATAATCAAATTGTATATTTATTTTTGGTTCTCTTTAATTTTTCCACATTGCTGTAAATTTTTAAATTAGAAAGTTAAAAAACTCAAAATACTAGCTTTTGAAGCAGACTTGAAGTTTAGTTAAGTTGAAAGAGAAAAGAAAAGTATCATTAATCCTAAATTAACTACTCTAAATGTACTTGCTAAGGGTCTTGGTATCACTTTAACTGAACTAATTGGCTAATAATTAATTTTGATCTCGAAGTTTGAATAGGCATAAATATTGCCTCCAATTTTATATAGCAGTAGATCATCTGGGTCTTTAAACACCTCATCTACATATACAAAGCTATTTACTTGAATATCGTCAATGCTATTGACACATTTGACCATAAATGGGGTATAAAGTCGTCTTAATTTCCCACTTGGATTTATTACTGCAATACTAAAGTTGTCATAATAGTATACAATCCTGTTGTATTTTTTCATTTTTATAGTTTATTATTATAATCCTTCGTCAGAAAAGCTGAAGTATTGCCCATCATGTCCAACTATTATGTGATCTAGCAGTTTTATGTCTAGCATTTCTCCAGCATCACGTATTTTGGTTGTAGTGCCTATATCTCTTTCTGAGACCTTAAGATTGCCACTTGGGTGATTATGACTAATTATAATGCCACTAGCAGCAGCTTTGAGTGCAGTACCAAAGATTAACCTTATATCAGCTACTGTACCTGTAATACCACCTGTGGAAAGATGCATCACTCCAAGTACACGATTGAACCTGTTTAAATAAGCAACTAGAAAGTGCTCTTGAAGCAGAATTGTATCTTTTGGATAGAAATCAATTAATACATTGTATGCATCCAGTGAAGAACTAATAACTGGTTTGTTACTTTTGCTAGGCTTGTATACGAGCTCTATTTCTGCAATGTTTTCTGTTTGTGTCATGTTGTTTAAATTAAAAATGCCCAGCTATTTAGCTAGGCATTGGTTATTTGATAGTAATAATACTAATCAGTTTACAAATAAGGTATTGATTTCGTTGAATTTAAAAACTAAAAAATTAAAAATGAATTCTTGTGGGTTTAATTAATAAGTTTTACAACTGCAAAACTATCATTTTCACACTCTGAGTTATATAAATCTTTTATAAACAATTTTTTGTCAATTTTATACAAAATACTTTTCATTTTTGTTTCTATTATTTTACCTCTAAAAACTACTGGGGGATAAATACCTTCATAAATAATATAATTTTCTTTTTGATCAATCACTTTAAAAGAATTAATGTTAACTTTTTTACTTGTACTATTGCTAGACGGTAATATTTTTTCAGTTACAAATAAGTCATTATTATTTGTAATTATATTTAATTCAATTGGTCCAGGACAGCAATAACATAATGATTCAAGAATGTCTTTTCTTTGGTTTAAATCAAAATTATTATAATTACCAATCCAAAGTTTATATATTCTAATTTGATCTAATATTTTTTCAAGAATATCTCTATTACTGCCAATTTTTATAAAAACAAAATTAAAAATACCATAACTAATTGTGAATTCTTTTTCATTATATTTCAAACTACTTGTTGAGAATATAAAGTAGTTTTTTCTATGAATCATTTTCTTGAAAACTGTATCATCTTTTAGGTCATTTTCAGTAATTTTTATTTTAGATCCTATTTCAGTTACTAAAGATTTAGTAATTATATTTTGATGTTTTAATTTGCTAGGATTGAGTACAATCGCTAAGATTAAAATGAAAAATAGTAATGTGAACAATATCTTTATTTTCATAAATTGGGTATTTTATTTTAAAAAGCTTTCAGAAACCTATTAAATAGTTTAAATATAATATAAAATTTGTATTTTGTTGAAAAAAGTGGAAAGAAACCCGTCTGTTGGTGATTGGATGATTACTCTTTTAATTATTTCAATCCCATTAGTAAACTTAATAGTAATTGTATATTGGGCATTTAATAAAAATGCTAACCCTATTAAAGCAAATTTTTCTAAAGCTATACTTTTGTGGCTGATAATTATTTTATCTCTCTATTTGTTTCTATTAGTTTTAATCTTTGGAGAAATTCTCCAGTTTTCTAAATAATATATTTTTAGTTAATGAAATATTTAATCAGTCTGATTCTGCATTAGTATTTCACGCTTGCGAGTTTCATACTCCTTCTTTAGCACTTCTTTAAATTGGGGATGCTGATTGTAAAGTTCTAGTAGCTCATCAATTGTGTTGCATTTATAAATAGTCTCGCTTATGTCGTTTGGTATAATTTCAGATCCTGAGTTACACCAAATGTAAATTGATTTACCAACATCTATGGTTAACCTTTGTTCTGGCTTGCCAAAGAATAAACCAGTTCTATCCTTAGAAGCAGTGGCGCTATTTTTCATATTGAGATCAAATACAAGTGTGAACTCATAATCAAGTCCTTCTCTTTGAACAGCCTTTAATCCTACCTTTTCAGGGACCATTTTACCATTGCGTTCATTGAGTACATAATCTTGTTTGGTCCTAGTTGTGGCAATTATATGTGCTTTAGAGCCTAGTATAGCTTGAATGAATGCCTTGTGTCTAAGCCCAATCTTTTGCCAGTTTATGAAACTATTGCCTGGTAATGAGGCGTGCGCCTCAAGGATGTATTCCCATTCATGAGAAATACTGTCTATGATTATTACTTGCATACCTGCCTGCCCACATGCTTCAATAGCATGGATATACTTCTCTGGTGTGAACGGTTCTGATAATTGGAGGACATTGTAGCTCCCAAGATGAGAATATAGCTCAGAGCTATGGTTTTCACTGTCTATAACAGCTATTTTAGACCAATCATTACATAAACCGTTGGCTATTAGCAGTGAAGAGTAGGTTTTGCCTGATCCACTAGGACCATTTAGGCACATTTTTATTTTTGCCTTTTTGCGAGATGCTTTTTGAAGTTGCATATTAAAATATTATTTTTAATTTAAAATTTATAACATGAGGAAAATTTATATACTTATAGTTTTTATTAGTTTAATAAGTTGTGATAAAAAAATAGAAACACTTTCAGAAACTAAAACTGAAATTTATGGTGTTTGGGAGCCTGATAAATCCCAAAAAAATATTTCTGTTGAACAATTTCCAATTATTGAATTTGACACCACATTGAATTCACTGGGAAATGGTCCTTTAGAATTCACTTCAAATACGATAAAACAATCAAAATTTGGGCCATTAAGAATAATTGGAAACGTACTTATTGATACTAGAGGTGTTCCAAATTCAAATCAAGATAAAGTAAAACATGATGTAAGTAGATCTTTTTTTAGCATTAAAGATGTTGGATTGGTTAATTTAAATATCAATGCCTTAGATGGAATAGAAATTAATTGGAAATTTAAATTACTAAATTCAAAAGTTGCAATATTAAATGACAATATTAAATACATAAAGACAGACAAAAAAATTGATACAATTCAAGATTATTTTGATCCAAATTTTTTCAACAAATTATATAGAAAATATGAGGTACTTGGTAATTATGTTGATCTAAATGAAACACCAAGTCTCTCAAATAATATTGATCACATTGGGACTATTAAGGCAATAACTATTAACCCTGCATTTAAATACGAAAAATTTAAAGATGTCACATATAATATTCCAAGATTTATCGAAATTCAAATTAATAATGGGTATACAGTCAAAGTTTCTTTTGAAGATAAAGAAAGATTTGAAAATGACAAAGAGATGATGAAACTCTTTGATCAACTTGTAATTGGTAGAAAGATTAATTTTGAATTATACACTGAGGGTTCTGGAGAATTGTCACAAGCTTATTTTGCAAAATTAAAATTCTTAAAAGGAGAACCATTTGATTTTTAATAATATTTTATGAAAAAATTATTTTTTTTATCTTTTTATTTAGTTTTTTTAAATTCTGGTTTTACTCAAAAACAAAATCTTACAAAGATAAAATCTGATCCAATCGATATCATTAATAAAATAATAGATTACGGAATGGATAACAAAAATACATTTAACGGTCTTTGTAAGGTGGGATATGTTGAGGGGGAATCTTATTTTAATTTTTTACACTTTTCAAAGAAATTTCCAAATATTATTGTCAATTACAATGTACTAGGAAAAGAGGTAAGAGAAGGTGGTATTTTAAAAAATATTAGATTCATAAATAGCGGAATTTATAATACAAAAATTATTATTGCTGATTGGGTTAATTTTTCAAAAAATAATGCTGGATCTGGAAAATTTGAATTGTCTGTGCTTGATGAAAATCATCCTGGAGAATTTTATATTGGTATTAAAGGATACAATTGGAGTTATTTTATAAATGTAAAGTTAAAATCAGAAAATTTTCAAGAATTAATTAATTTATTGACTTACAAAGGGGATGCTTATAATTTTATTGAAAAACAAAATTTAGACAACTACATTACAGAACAAAAACCTGAATACTTAAAAGGAGATAGTGATGCATGGGTCAGATATTTAAATAGAAATTTAAATAAGCATGTTGCAGCAGAAAATAATGCTCCAACGGGAAAATATTTGGTTACAGTGCAATTTAGAATAAATCGCAATGGGGAAATAACAGATGTTATACCTATTGAAAATCCTGGATATGGCACTTTTGAAGAATTGAAAAGAGTTATAATGAAAAGTTCCAAATGGAATCCTGGAATAAAAAATAACAGAGTAGAAAATTTTTATTGGAAGCAATCAGTTGTTTTTGAAGTATTTTAATGAACCAGGCTGAGTTTCACCTCAAACCTGGTAGTTTTACTAACCACTAAAGAAATTGTTCCAACTGAATACGTTCGTAGCGATTAGTTGTTATTTGACCTACTATTGGTATTTTGAAACAATGTTCTTCTGTGTTTCCATCCTAAGCCATTTCTAATGCTTCAATTCTACGAGAACCAATTAGCTCTGTAGAGCCCTCTGGCTGATAAGAATAGCTATGTTGTAGCTTAATTATCTCCCCAGTTTTAGGGTTTGTGAAATCATAAGCATCTACTTGCACCCTTACAACATCGCCCTTCATTTGAGTTCCTACAAGCCCTTGAGCTATAGTTTCGTCAAATGTGCAAGGAATAGTTGTTTTTCTTACTGTAGCATAGAATTTACCTGTCTCTTGAGATTGAACAAGTTCAACACCGCCTGTTAATTCAAGCACTTGGAATGATGTTCCGTCTTTTCTTTTTCTACTTGTGTAGTTTGTTACTGTTACCATTGTTTAATTTTTTAATTGTGGTTAAATGAAAAGCACTTTCTGGTATCCGGACCTAGGAGGGTAACCCTGGGTGCTCCAGTTGTGGGAGGGGTTGTGATTGGGAGTACCCTTTAATATCACGTATATAGAAAATAATTTTTTTAGTTAGAGCATAGGGGGTACTAACTAATTTAATTAGAGGTATTGGGGGATCTAAATTTTGTTGGGTATTCTAAAAATTTTTAACTTTGACTACTATGCATATCTTGTTGATAATAGGATTAGGAATTACACTTGTTAGATACATAAACAATTTGTTTGATGATAAATCAAATCTAGCTATACTTGATAGTCCTGATAAAGAAAAGAAGTACGAAGATGTAAAATACTATTCTGAGGGGGTACTATTACCCAAGCCATTCCATGAAGAGTACAATATGATATCTTGTACAGTGGCTAATTCTTGGATTTATGATGAACAGTGGCAAGATTTAGTTAATGAAAATCATGATGCACCTATAGTTGAAATTAATATAAAACAGCCGATGAATTACAAGTACTATTATACATTTAAGCATGTCATTTTGGCAAATTCCTATTTAAAGGATCAGAAAAATTACCTTGAAAATTTAAATTAATGCTATATTATATATATTGGGAGCCTTGGGTTGAGTTGTTGTCAAAAATAGGCTAAAAAGGCATGTGTTAACCTACAGCAATTATCTCATACGTAGATTTAATTTTCATTTATGAATGAAATTAGCTTTTACATTCAATTTCTTTTTTAAATTTCTAAGAACTTCTTAGATTGTTTTGCCATGTGTAAATTTTTGTATTAATGTTATTTAAATTTCGAAGTAATCGTTATCAAGTCGTTTTAACTCATAGCGTTGACTTGTAGATACGCCAACATTGTATTCTAACATCATTTTAGTTAACAGTTCACCATCAATCAGGATGATTGTAGGATCTATCGAACTTACATATTCATAAGCGGAACTTGGAAAGCTTGAAGTTGTAATAAATACTCCTTTTCTTGCTTTTTTAGATAGTAATGAACCTGCAAAGTCTCTTACTGCAGAAACTGGTACTGAGTTCTCCCATCTTTTAGCTTGAATGTAAATCTTATCTAGACCAAGTTTATCTTCTTTAATAATACCATCTATGCCCCCATCTCCAGAGTATTTAGTTACCTCTCCATTTGCAGTATCAAAACCTCCATATCCCATTGCTAATAATAAATCTACTACCAGTTTTTCAAAGAAAGCTGGTGTGCTTTTTTTAACTCTTTCAAGTAGTTCAATTCCTACTTCTTTTATTAAATTACTGTAAGCTGCTTCTAGTTTTTCAGTTGGTGTTGTGTTTTCAATATCCTCAGTTTCTTGTAGCTCATTTTTATCTTTTGAAAAAGAAGTTACCCATTTTTGATACGTATCTAATGTCTTCAAGTATCTAATGTCAATTCTGCCAGGTCTCTGAAGTGCCTTTAAGCCATCCTGTGTGATGTGATAGTTGCCTCTTGAAACTTGATGTATTAAACCAGATTTATACAAGTAAGTTCTTACCCATGCTATTCGATTAACAACTTGTGTTTCATTTTGAGAGGATAATTTTACTGCACACTGTTCTGGAGTTAACTTTTCTAGTATAATTATTTCATCAATAATAGTACGAATATGTTTTGTACTGCCGTCAGACAATACTCTTAAGAATGGCGTCATGAAGAACTGAAACCCAGGCACTACTACTTCTTTACTTTGATCCATATCGATTGATTTATGTTGATTTTTTTGTCTTCTTTTTTTCAGTTGTAAACATGCCTGCTGTAAACTTCTCATATTGCTCAAACAGATATTCTATACGTTTAGCTTCAGAAGTAAATGGTTGTGAGCGGTAGCATTGGTCAACAGCCTTATCTAAAGCATGGTGGGCCTTTACTAGTGCTGGTGGCATTGTATTAGGATCGTATAGATCAGCTAAGCAACTGTCAGGGAATTGTGTACGCGCATCTAACACTGCCTGTGCCGCTTCTTCAACAGCTTGCTTCTGTTTATCTGTAAAGGCGTCTGGCCAAGGATAATTGTTGTATACTGCTGGTGAATATCTAATTCTACTTTCTAGTTTACCGCACACAGTTCTTGTCCAAATATTATGCATTTTTGACTGTAATACTCCAAACACAAACATGGAAGGTTGAGAAATCATCATGTTTGCGTTTCCACATATTGTGTTCTTATCAACATAACCTATAGGTATGTAATCTCTGTTTTCGGATGAATGACTAGGTATTACTAAATAATTTGTTTCAGGCTGCCTATCCTGTGTAAATAAGCTTGGCATTAAAGCATATTCGCGCACAGATTTTGTAGGACTTTTAGCTCTCATAATCTTAACTTGAGCCAGTCGTTCTTTTATTAGTGGCATTTTTGAAATATCACTAGGGCTAGCATTTTTTAACCAGAGACAAAATCTTGGTATTGAGTGTAAGAACTCTTCAGCACCGATAAATGGTTTTATATATTTTTCAGCTAAAGGCTCTTTTAAAATCAATTCATCATGTTCATTTTTGTTCAAGAAAAGAAAACCTCCGTCAGTTGCCTGACTACCTTTCGTAATTGCAGGGTAATTATGAATGCTTTTACTTCTAGAAGTCACAAAAAGCGAAGGGTTGCCGTCAATCAAATAGGCGTTTATGCTTCTTGCTTTATAGACGACTGACTCTGTATTTTTTTGAGGATCCGGGTAATCATAAATTACTTTATTATCTGTTAGCCTTGTACTAAAACCTACAATTATTACAGTGACTACAGCATTACCTTTTGCTTCATTACTCCATCTAAAAGATCTGTGTGCAAAATGGATATGCATCTTTTTTTTAACTAATAACTCTTTCCACAAGATTTCTGCTTGTTCACCTTGGCAAATTGAATTGGTAGAAACAAATGCAGCCTTTGTTGGAGAAGAGTATATTTCATTTACTTTTAACATGTATTCTGCAGCCTTTTGAAACCAACAAGCTACATAATCAAGCCTCCCCGATTTCTCTGAGTCTGGAAAAATATCATGCATATCAGCCATTTGATCTTTGTTCCTAAGTTGATGACCAACAAAAGGTGGATTGCCTAATATGTAATCATATCGAGGTACTTCTGCTTCATTTTCTAAGGTCTTAATAATACTCTGCCAATCTAATCTAATTGCATTATCATTGACTATAACAGCACTCTTTTTTAGAGGTATTAGTGGCATGTATTCTCCAAACCGATCAGATACCATCATGTTACACTGATGATCTATTAAAAACATTGCAACCCCAGCTATCTGTGAAGGGAACTCTCCAAGTTCTATACCATAGAACTGATCAAGGTCTACTAAGAAATACTGATTTATATTAGTAACCAACTGCCCCTTGAGCAGCTTCTCTACTATAGCTAATTCTAAAAGGCGCAATTCTCTGTATGCTGTTATCAAGAAGTTGCCGCACCCACATGCAGGATCCAGAAAACGTAGCTTACTTATTTTACCGTGCAACGCTTTTAGCTTATTGTGATTCTCACCAGAACTATGAAACTCTTCCCATAGATCATCTAGAAACAACGGCTTGATCAACTTCATGATATTCTTCTCACTAGTGTAGTGGGCACCAAGGTTTCTTCTAGCACCCGTATCCATTACAGACTGGAATAATGACCCAAAGATTGCAGGAGAGATTTTTCCCCAATCTAGTTTACAACAGTCTAAAAGTATTTGACGCATCTTGCTATTAAAGGCAGCTGTAGGAAGCCTCTCTGTAAATAGACTACCATTTACATATGGGAAAATATTTAACTGTTCATCTAAAGTCTTTAGGCGTTTATCTTCTGGTATATCAAGCACCTGGAATAGTTGGTCTAGGTGCATTGCTAAGTCAGATCCATCTTCGTTTGTACGTTGTTCTAGGTAGTCAAAAAAGATACCTTTTTGAAATATGGTAGTATCATCAGCAAAGAGTATAAACAGCAATCTAACAAGGTACGACTCAAGCGGTGCACCAGTATATCCAACCTCTTTCAGTTGATCATGTAATTTACCCATTAACTCCGCTGCAGCAATATTTACTGGATCTTCTTCATGGTAAGTGCGCTTTTGATATCCAGCCAGTTCCTCAAAAATCTGAAGATTATCCAATAATTGAGCAAGCTCAAACTTAATATTAAAGCCATCTTCTCTGTAAATATGAAAAAAGTGAAAATCACATATCATTATAAGCTTTGGTAGCTCGTGTTCTTTTAATCCATGACAATAGTTCTTTGCTTGTGTATATGCTTTATCTAAATCTTGACCACGAGATTTCATCTCAACCAAAAGTGTACCTGGCCATAAAAGGTCTATATACCCAGAAGCATCGTCTATCTTCTTAACTCTATGTTCAAATGTCGCAACCCTCTTTTGGGATATACCAAAGATGTTTAAAAAGTCAATCAGAAAAGGTTTAGCATCTGCTTCTTCTCTTTTTGTTTCCTTCCATTCATTTGTAAATGATGAAGCTCTTGTTTTAATTTCGTTCCATGATAAAGGCATAGCTCAAATATACTATTATAATATAATATTAGAGTGACAGAGGTGCTGCATTCAAAAAGTATAAAATGCTATATAATTATTAAGAATGTGGTTTTTTTGTTAAATTACATTGTTTGAAATTTTAAACATGAATTTGTTTTAACAATGTTTGACCAAAACGAAAAAAGTCGCTGTAAACTCTATATTTACAACGACTTTTTTACTTTGTTTGTGATCCCGCTGGGACTCGAACCCAGGGCCCATACATTAAAAGTGTATTGCTCTACCAACTGAGCTACGGAATCTAACCGTTTCCCTTTTGAGGAGTGCAAAAATAAGGATAATTGAAAACTA
>JACCDK012060834.1_pt1 | contig 16960 bp, 13 predicted proteins | sample 7445871 | NCBI WGS metagenome assembly JACCDK01 (sample SAMN15323436, study PRJNA562643) | freshwater metagenome | isolation source: river surface water | place: USA:Blue River Watershed | collected 2017-08-15
AAAACGGCATCTTTTGAAGCCACACCCCCTAAATAGGATTTAATACGAACTCGATTTTGATCAATATCCGGATAAACCGCATAATGGTCAATGTAATCCGATCCGCGTGCATCCAAATAAACCGTTTGCCAAAGCCCTCGCGCATTGCCATATCCCTGTTTCCCATATAATGTAAACATTCGACGCCTATCATCTACGCGAATGGCGACCTGCTGCACCTGTCCAGATTTCAAAAACGACGTCACATCAAAATCAAACGGCGTATACCCACCCTTGTGCTCCCCAACAAATTTTCCATTCACATAAACAGACGTATGCCAATCGGAAGCCCCAATATTGATATACACTCGCTTGGCTCCCCAAGAAGCAGGAACCTGAAAAGTGCGATGATACCATGCGACATCCGCTTCGTCCTTAACGCCAGAAAGTTTCGATCCCCATGGAAACGGCACCAGAATTTTATGTGCGAATTTACTCGGTATGACAAATGTAGAATCAAACGTAAAATCCCAAGATCCATTTAAATTCAACCACTGTGTCCGCATCAAATCCGGCCTAGGATGTTCCGGTAATGGTTGCGCTGTTTTTTGTGCAAATACAAACGAGTTAGCCCCTAAGAATAGGAGTAGTATTAGTTTTTTCATAGGTTTAGATTTAAGCAATGGCATAGCCAATGCGAGAAACAAAATTGGCAATTTTTCCGATTGTTTCAGCTAATTTTTAATTAAATAGGTAATTTTACATCTATGAGTCAATTAGAAGAATTAAAAAAGAAGATCCCAACGCAAGTTGCAGTAATCGGTGGAGGTAGTTGGGCTACAGCACTTGTTAAAATTTTATCTGAAAACCAGGTCAAAATTAAGTGGTGGATTCGTCGGAAATCAGACGTTGACTTTATTCGCAAATACAATCACAACCCGAGCTACCTCACAGATGTAGCCATCAATCCTCGCAAAGTAAAAACTTATAGCAAGATGTCGGACGCCATAGCAGGTGTTGAATATATCATCTTAGCCGTTCCTGCCGCATTCATCCCGGCAACTTTAAAAGATTTAAACCAAAAACATTTCGAAGGGAAAAAAATTGTTTCCGCTATTAAGGGGATGATTCCAGATGAAAATTTATTGGTTACCGATTGGATGGAAAAAGCATTCAATGTACCCATCAGCCAAACATGTGTCATCGCGGGCCCCTGTCACGCGGAGGAGGTCGCACTCGAAAAACAGTCATATTTGACTATTGCATCACCTTCTTTGCCGGTTGCGCAGTCCTTTTCGAATTTATTAAATAGTAGGTTTTTGCAAGCGCATGCCATCGAAGATCTATATGGTGTTGAATATTGTGCCGTTATTAAAAACATTATTGCCATCGCATGCGGTATTACGCGTGGCTTGGGTTTTGGCGACAATTTCCAGGCAGTCTTGGTAAGTAATGCGATGCAAGAAATTAAGATCTTCTTGGATGCCGTATATCCGGAAGCAAAACGTGATTTAAATAGCTCAGGCTATCTAGGTGATTTATTGGTTACGGCCTACTCCCAGTTTTCGCGAAATCGTACATTCGGAAATATGATTGGCCGCGGGTATTCCGTTAAATCTGCACAAATCGAAATGAACATGATTGCAGAAGGTTACTATGCCGTACGCAGTATTTACTCGATTTCTCGACAGCACCATATTCACCTTCCCATCATCGAAGCTGTTTACAACATCGTGTATGAAAAGGCGAATCCGCAGGCGGAAATGAATAAATTAAAAGGATTCTTAAAGTAAGAAGGACTTAATTAAGGTAGCCGTCGCTGCCAAAGATTCCTGTGTCGGCTTCAACTTCTCTTGCGAAAAATTAATATCTAACATTCGATTCATCGGCACCAAATGCACATGCGCATGCGGAACTTCTAGTCCTATCACGGCAACACCTACGCGCTTACATGGAATAGCTTTCTTAATCGCTGGAGCAATTTTTTGGGCAAATTTCATCAGATCCCCAAGCAATTCAGGCTCCAAATCAAAGATGTAATCAACCTCTTGTTTGGGAATAACCAACACATGACCTTCCACCAAGGGCATCACATCTAAAAATGCCATAAAACGATCATCCTCAGCAATCAAATAACAAGGAATTTCCCGATTGACAATTTTGGTAAATATCGTAGACATCTTATTCGATCCTTTTTAGATTACACTTTGTAATAGGCTTAATAATCAAAGGTACTTTTTCCAATTTCACCGCATCACTATCCAAACCAAAATACTTATCTTCTGAATGTGTGAATTGCTTCACAAAAAAGTGAGCTTTCATCACCAAACGATCCATAAATGGCATCTCGTTATCATATGACAAGAATTTCTCCAAGACAACAAATCGGAAATCACCAATGACATTTTGCTCATTCAATGATTTATATCGAGAAGTAATATCCACCTCGCCACGGGCAACCATCTCCTCTACCACCTTACGGAAGTACAAATTAATGCGCTGCTCCACCCGGAAACCTAATTTAAAATTCACCTTAATAATATCATCCGGTTCAATCACTGTTACCTTATAATCCATTGTATATGGATCATCCATGGTGTCCACATGTACAAACCAGTAGATATCGGCTTTCTTCGGTCGGCGTTGAAAAATAGAATAAATAATCTTCGATTCGATATCCGTCACACGCGCGGCATTTGACATAAATACCAAGTGAGTCGCATATTTTGGAATAGTTTCGTCCTTACTTAATTCTTTGAGAGGCTCGATGTAATCGGCCAACTTCTCGTACTCAGTTAATTTTTTCTTGATACGTGTAGCTCGGAACCAAACCCACATAAGAAGAATAATCACGCCAGCAATAAACAAGGACACGTAACCTCCATGCCAGAATTTTTGCAAATTCGCAACCAAGAAAGCACCTTCTAAGGATACATAAACTACTAAGAATAATAAGATCCACCACATGTCAATTTTCTTGATATGCAGGTAATAAGCCATCAAAGAGGTTGTCATTAACATCGTCATCGTAATGGCTAAACCATAAGCAGCTTCCATATTGGCAGATTCACGGAACCACAAAACAACACCCACACAACCCATCCATAATAATAAATTGATGGAAGGCACATACAATTGTCCCTTTTGATCTGAAGGATAAATCAAGCGAACACGAGGCCAAAAATTTAAACGAATCGCTTCAGAAATCAATGTAAATGAACCCGAGATCAAAGCCTGTGAGGCAATGACCGCAGCGGCTGTTGCCAACATAATTCCTGAGAACAAAAATTGTACGCCTAATTCAGATTTCAACAACTCAAAAATTGGTTTTTTAACCCCCAACAAAGCGCCATTTTGAGATAACAACCAAGCCCCTTGACCAAAGTACTGTAACAATAAAGCCACTTTCACAAACATCCAAGAAACTCGAATATTTTCACGGCCGCAATGCCCTAAATCAGAATAAAGCGCCTCAGCACCTGTAGTACATAAAAATACCGCACCTAAACTCCAAAATCCTGCTGTACCTGCTTGATGCGTAGTTAATAACTCCCAGGCATATTTAGGATTGATAGCTCGTAAAATAGACCAATCATTTTCAATCCCTAAAAGGCCCGTAAATGCCAGCATTCCGAACCAGGCCAACATAATTGGCCCGAAAAACTTACCAACAATTTTGGTACCTAAGATTTGGAATAAGAAAAGACAAGATAAAATAACGATCACTAAAGGGACCGTATCCGTCACAAATGGTGTTCCATCCGCGTGGTGTAACATACGTAATCCTTCAACTGCAGACGAAACTGAAATGGGCGGTGTAATAATTCCATCCGCTAATAAGGTGGCACCACCAATAATCGCGGGGAGGGTTAACCATTTGGCATGTCGTCTTACTAATGCAAAAAGGGCAAAGATTCCCCCTTCACCCTTATTATCGGCACGTAATATTAAAATAACATATTTCAACGTCGTCTGTAGGGTCAACGTCCAGAAAATACACGACAATCCTCCTAGAACCGTCAATTCATTGATTGGGTTATCGCCGATGATGGCTTGCATCACGTAAAGAGGAGATGTTCCAATATCTCCATAAATGATCCCCATGGCTACCAAAAGACCGGCAGCCGTCATTTTATTCTTGTGTTTGTGTTCCATTTAACCTTAGGGTAGTAAAAGTATTTCCAAATAGAGATGCTTTAACGTAAGAGTGCAAAAAATGCCTAAAATTGTACTATTTCATACCATTTTCTTGAAATATTTCAAGAAGTGGAGGCAAATATAGTTCAATGTTTTTGATATCAAATAGGGTTGAATTTTTTTTCATCAAAAGCCTGATGACTTGGTGGTTAGCGCGTATAATAATAACCAAAGATGATGTCCATTTCATCCTCAGAAGTCAAACCAAAATTAATGTCTTTGGCCGTATCATTCAGATAAGTAGCTACTGAAGTAAGACCCTCGCCTGCCTGCAATAAGATCGGAGAATCATAGTTGATAACCTTAGGATGCTCCCAATCCGTATTTTCGTAAATGACTTCTCCATTACGCGAGCCTCCCTTTATTTTAATTTGAAATAATTTTCCTCTGGCATGAAAATGTGAGGTTAACGAAACAATAGCTACATCCTTATCGAATTTGAAATCCCGTGTAATTGTCGTTGTTTGTTTTGCCGGTAAGGTGAAATCAGTAACTCCGAAATCAATCATCTGAACTACTTTTTTGACTTGATCCGCAGGTACTGTATATAAGTTCACATAATTTTCCCCATAAAGCGCATCCTTCGTTCTGTTAAAATAATGTGGATTTAAATCAACCGAGGCATTCGCTGGAAGTTGCAAGGCCATGCCCGCAGGAAAACTATAATCTGAATTAGGATCAGTTCCTCCACCCAAGAAAATATGATTGGACATCTGTAAGAAAGTGACAATATTTAAAGAGTTGTCTAAATTTCTTAAATCCCGAAGTTCGTCCGTTTTGGGCACTAAGGATTTATTTCTAAAATCATAAATCACCAGGTGGTGACTATTCGTGCGCGATTTTAATTTAATTCGCGAAACATAAACAGGCGCGGGATTATTAAGAGATCTACGAACAAACACCTCCCGTTCAAAATTTGGAGGTACTACGAACCGTTCAACCTTCAACTGAACGCCAGATTTCCCCTCCTCAGCTGGAGAAGCTAAAGGACTAAAATTCGAATCTTCCACATAACTCGGCGTCGTATCGTCTAATAAAGTTGGATCAACCACCTCGCCTGCTGACGGCGCACCCGCATCAATCCATTTTTGGACAAATGCCAGTTGGCCTTTACTAATCGGCTTACCCCCCAATGGCATCGGTGCTCCATAATTAGCCAAGCCATGATGACTCAAGTCCCAATTCAATTTGTGATATAATAAACTCTCGTTGGACGCAAACTTTTTAACTCGGGGAATAGATTTAGCCAATGCAGTCGCATTCACAGATGGGACGCCAACCAAATTTGCATAAGCGCTACCTTTCGCCAACACCAGGCCGTGTTGTGCGAAACCAGCATCTTTTTCCGATAAGTGACATCCTGATGTAGCACAATTAGGCGTCAAGAATTTATCTTGTAATACATCAAAAGAAGCGACAACCTTTACTTGGGGAGTTGGCGCAACTCCCGGATCTGTAGCTTCTTTGGAACACGCACAAACAATAAGTGCCAATAAAATAAACGCTTTTCTCATCGCAAATAGTAAGTATCATGTTGTTCGCCCGGCTCAATGCGCAAAACGCGTCCCAAAACTAGCAAAACTAATTTTCGAGAAGCTAGCCAACTAGGCAGCCCCGATTTTAAAGCAAAATCAGCCAACGTAATTGTCTCATTAGCGCGCAAATATTCCATCAACCACTTTTCAGAATCACCGTAAGCAAATGTTAGCCCTGGATCATTTTCACGTCGTAAAATTTGCTTCATCTCCTTGCTCGCCTTAACGGTTCGATCTTTTACACGTACATAGCAAACAGGATTAGGATCAGTCTCCAATTGAACAAAATGAGGTTTATCGACACTTTCAAACACGTGATAAACGAGCACGGAACGCCCATTTTCTAAAGCAATTCGATAAACATTATAGGTAAATGCTGGAAAACAATAAGCATTAATTGCTTTCTCTAATAGAAATTGATCTTCTTCTACAAATTTGGATCCTTCGATTTGACCATCGTCAGAAACGCCAACGAATAAATGACCTCCATCAGAGTTTGCGAAGGCAACCAGCTCTTTGATTATCTTTTCAGGGAACTTCACTTTCATCTTAAACTCCAGCCGCTGTCCCTCCCCATGGCGAACTAAATGCTTTAGATTTCGCAAATCCAGAAATAGTTCGGCATCATCTCCAGACACTTCATCCAACAAAATTTCGTTTCCTGTGCGCATGGTTTTTAAACTCATTTCAATTTAACAAAGTTTTAAAACATTCACATTTTATTTTACTTAGTATAGCAATTCAATAGACTTTGTATATCTTTGTGAAAATTTTTGCAAATGCTTCCTGAAAATTTCGAAAAATCGCTTCTTACATTATCCCTTGACGAAAGGATCGCTGAAATCGCATCGCTTTTTAAAGGGAAAAAATTAGTGTTTTCCACTTCTTTTGGACAAGAAGATCAGGCGATTACGTATGCCATTGCCTCGCAAAAATTACCTATCGAAATTTTTACATTAGATACAGGAAGACAATTTCAAGAGTCGTATGAATTGATCGACCTAACCGTCAAAAAATTAGATTTCACTTTACAGACATTCTTCCCTCAGACTGCAGCCGTCGAAGAGCTTGTTAAAACAAAAGGCTTTAACTCCTTCTACACTTCGGTGGAAAACCGCAAAGAATGCTGCTTTATCCGCAAAATCGAACCATTGAATCGTGCACTTCAGGGGGCCAATGTCTGGATTACCGGTTTGCGTGCAGAACAATCAGAGAATCGGGCTGATATGCCCATGATTGAATGGGATGCTCAGAAAAATTTATATAAAATCAATCCCTTGATTGACTGGTCATTCGAAACCTTAGAAAAATACTTAGCTGAACATAAAATACCACAAAACCCGTTGCATAAAAAAGGTTTTATTTCGATCGGTTGCGCCCCATGTACGCGCGCCATCGCAGCGGGAGAACACCCACGCGCAGGTCGCTGGTGGTGGGAAAATTCCCAAAAAGAATGTGGTTTACACGCCTAATAAAGCATATGAATACGTACCAAGATAAAATCGGCCACTTCCCTCGCCAGCTTGAGGATGAGTCCATTTACATTATGCGCGAGGTTGCGGCACAATTTGAACGCCCTGCCTTGCTTTTTTCTGGTGGAAAAGATTCCATCACATTGGTCCGCCTAGCCCAAAAAGCATTTTTCCCAGGTAAAATTCCTTTTCCATTAGTGCACATTGATACCGGACACAACTTTCCTGAAACCATCGAATTTCGGGATTGGCTAGCCAAAGAAACAGGTGCTGAATTAATTGTACGTTATGTACAAGATTCCATCGACCAAGGAAAAGCCAAAGAAGAATCTGGCAAATATGCCTCAAGAAATGTGTTGCAAACCGTAACACTTTTAGACACCATTGAAGAATTTAAATTTGATGCATGCATCGGCGGCGCACGTCGTGACGAGGAAAAAGCCCGCGCGAAAGAACGTATTTTTTCTGTTCGCGACGACTTCGGTCAATGGGATGCCAAACGCCAACGCCCTGAATTATTTGACATGCTCAATGGACGCATTGCTGTAGGTGAAAATGTGCGCGTCTTCCCGATCTCCAACTGGACTGAATTGGATGTTTGGAACTACATTAAGGAAGAAAAAATGGAAATACCATCCATTTATTTCTCGCATAAACGCCAAGTAATTGAGCGCGACGGAATGCTTTGGGCTGATTCAGAACACCTAAATAAAGAGGCGGATGAAATCCCTTTTGAAGCAACTGTTCGTTTCCGTACCGTTGGCGACATGACCTGCACCGCAGCTGTTGCTTCCGATGCCACTGAAATCGACGTCATTATCGAGGAGATTTTATCTGCGGAAATTTCAGAACGCGGCGCCCGCATCGACGATAAACGGTCGGAAGCTGCCATGGAGAAAAGAAAGCAACAAGGGTATTTTTAATCAAGCCTAAAAAGACAATGGATATATTACGCATAGCAACAGCCGGTTCTGTCGATGACGGGAAAAGTACCTTGATCGGTCGCTTATTATACGAGACGAACTCAATAACAAAAGATAAAATCGAAGCACTCGAAACTGCTTCGAAACGCAAAGGACTTGATTTCTTAGATCTTTCCCTGTTAACCGATGGCCTGATCGCAGAGCGCGAACAAGGAATCACCATCGACGTGGCGCACATCTATTTTTCTACACCTACCCGCAAATACATCATTGCCGATACACCAGGTCACGTGGAATATACACGAAACATGGTCACTGGTGCATCTAATGCGAAGGTTTCCTTAATCCTTGTAGACGCACGTCAAGGATTAGTCGAACAAACCGCACGACACCTATCGATCGCGGCCATGCTTCGCATTCCTAAAGTGATTATTTGTGTCAACAAAATGGACTTAGTTCAATACCAAGAATCCACTTTTGAAGAAATTAAAGCCAGTTTAACTGACCTAGTCGCGCAAACTACTTTCGAAGGTCAAGAAGTTAGCTTCCTACCCATCTCCTCATTATACGGTCAAAATATTACAACCAAAGCAGAGCAAATGCCTTGGTTCACAGGCAATACTTTATTGGGGGAATTGGAGGCTTTTGAATATGCGGAGACTTTGGCTCACGCTCCAGCTCGTTTTCCGGTTCAATTTGTCGTGAGACCCATGACGGAAGCTTACCACGATTTCCGAGGTTACGCAGGTAAAATAAGTTCTGGTACATTCCAAGTAGGTGATGCGATTCGCGTCTTGCCAACGGGCCAAGAAAGCAGCATCGCAACGATCGAAAAATTTGACACAAAATTATCGAGTGCGATTGCTGGCGATTCAGTTGTTATTACCTTATCTACCGACATCGATATTTCACGTGGCAATACCCTAGTTTTAGCCAATGAAATCGCGGCCCCACAATTAAAAGACTTCGCCGCGCAGGTTTGTTGGCTCGATCACCAAGCGCTAACTCCAGGAAAAACTTATTTGTTACAACACGGTATCAACATCACTAAAGCTAAAATTTCTCAAATCACAGAACGCTTAGACGTGGTTGCACAGACTTCCACGGAAGGAGTCGATTCACTGAAATTGAATGAAATAGGGAGAATTTCGTTGCGTACGGCACAACCTATTAGTGCGGATGTATACGCAAATAACCCATCCAACGGGGCCTTTATCCTAATTGATGAATTTTCAAATTCAACAGTGGGCGTCGGCTTTGTTCAATAAAACTATTGGAATTTCTTCGGGGCGTACAGGAATCCAAAAGCCTGTGCGCCTTCTTTTGTATGGACTTCATGATGCACATAATGTGCTTTCATAATTCGCTTCATGTACCGACTCGTCGCTTTGTATTTGATTTTGACCCGACGATGCACAATGATGTCATGAAATATGAAGTAAAAGATTCCATAAGTCGCAATGCCTAATCCGATATAAAATAGGGGCCAAAGTTCAGGAACCTCTGCTCCCACGATAATTGTCAGGGTGGAAGAAATTCCAAAAACAACCGAGAACAAATCATTTTTTTCAACTGGATCATTATGATGCACATGATGTGATTCATGCCAGCGCCACATAAATCCATGCATGATGTATTTGTGTGTTAACCATGCCACACCTTCCATCCCGATAAATGTCACCAACCACAAGAGAATTCCCATTTGAAACTTTTTGAATTTTAACCCAAAATTACACGGAATTGTTTTAATATTCGACCGCCTCCTTTGGCATAATTCAATTATCTTTGTAGGCTATATATGACCGCATTGCTTTTATGATTGATAAAAATTACGCCCCCCAGGAAATCGAACAAAAATGGTACGCCTATTGGTTGGAAAACAACGTTTTTGCTTCCAAACCCAATCCCAATAAAGAGGCTTATTCCATTGTCATTCCACCACCCAATGTTACGGGGGTATTGCATATGGGGCACATGTTGAACAACACCATTCAAGATGTATTAATCAGAAAAGCCCGTATGGAAGGCAAAGAGGCTTGTTGGGTCCCAGGAACCGACCACGCCTCCATCGCTACCGAAGCGAAAGTAGTCGCCATGCTGAAAGAAAAAGGCATTGAGAAAAAAGACATTACCCGCGAAGAATTCTTAAAACATGCCTTCGAATGGAAGGATAAATACGGCGGAATCATCCTCGATCAATTAAAGAAATTAGGTGCTTCATGTGACTGGGATCGTACCCGTTTCACGATGGAACCATCTTTATACGAAGCCGTTATCGATACTTTCGTTCGCTTATACAACAAGGGTTTGATTTACCGTGGCGTTCGAATGGTCAACTGGGATCCACAAGGGAAAACAGCTCTATCAGACGAAGAAGTAATTTACAAAGATGTTCAGGCTAAATTATACCATATCCAATATCCGTTAGTGGACGGTTCTGGATATGTGACGATTGCTACGACCCGACCAGAAACAATTATGGCTGATGCCGCAATTTGTGTTAATCCAACAGATGAACGCTATGTTCATTTACATGGCAAAAAGGTACGTATACCATTAATTGATCGTGAAATTCCAATTATTGCTGACGATTATGTGACTGCTGACTTTGGAACAGGTTGCCTAAAAGTAACACCTGCCCATGATTTAAATGACTACGAATTAGGCTTAAAACACAAGTTGCCAGTCATTGATTTATTAAATGACGATGGAAGCTTGAATGAAAAAGCGATTTTGTTCGTTGGCGTAGATCGTTTCGAAGCTCGAAAACGCATCGTGAAGCAATTAACAGAAGAAGGGTATTTGGTCAAAACGGATGAATACAAATCAACCGTAGGAACCTCTGAGCGTACAGGTGCGGTTATCGAACCTAAATTATCCTTGCAATGGTTCATGAAAATGGAGGAGCTAGCGAAGCCAGCGCTGGATAATGTCATGAATGACAACATCCAATTGCATCCTGCCAAATTTAAAAATACATACCGTTCTTGGATGGAAAATGTACGCGATTGGTGTATTTCACGTCAGTTGTGGTGGGGCCAACAAATCCCTGCGTTTTACATGGAGGATGGCACGGTGATTGTAGCAAAAGACAAGAAAGAAGCCTTACGAATTGCGCGTGATAAATACCAATTATTCGCGTTGGTGGAAGATGATTTGACACAAGATCCGGATGTATTGGATACCTGGTTTTCTTCCTGGTTATGGCCTATATCCGTTTTTGACGGAATTGAAAATCCAAATAATGAGGAGATCAACTACTATTATCCGACTAATGATTTAGTAACAGGACCCGATATTTTATTCTTCTGGGTGGCTCGTATGATTATGGCGGGATATGAATGGCGGGATGAGTTGCCATTCAAAAATGTTTATTTAACTGGAATTGTTCGTGATAAACAAGGACGTAAAATGTCCAAATCACTTGGAAATTCACCAGACCCATTGGAATTGATTGAGCGCTTTGGTGCGGATGGCGTACGTTCTGGTTTGTTATTTTCAGCGCCTGCTGGAAATGACTTATTATTCGATGACAAATTGTGCGAGCAAGGGAGAAACTTCTCGAATAAAATTTGGAATGCGTTCCGTCTGTTAAAAGGTTTAGAGGTCGTTCTGGGGGATTCATTGCCAGAGCATGTATTGGCAACTGCTTGGTTTGAATCAAAATTGAGCCTGACCATTAAAGAGGTCCAAGATCACTTTAGCAAGTTCCGTATTTCAGATGCGTTACTTAGCATTTACAATTTGGTTTGGGATGATTTCTGTGGCAAATATTTAGAAATAATTAAGCCGGCATATCAAAGCCCGATTCACGCAGACACATTAAATTCGGCATTGGGGATATTTGATTCATTAATGCGATTAATGCATCCATATATGCCATTTATTACGGAGGAAATCTGGCAATCGATTGCCCCTAGAAGCGTAAAAGGCACCATTTGCACAGCCGAGTACCCTAAGGCGGGCAAGGTTAATGTAGCATTGGTAGCGCAATTTGATCTCTTGTTTGATGTCGTAACGAAAGTTCGTGAGATTCGTAATTCCAAGCAGTTGTCGCCTAAAATGGCACTACCACTTTGCATTAAGTCCGAGCATCCGGGAGCATATAATGCAGTTGAAGCTATCATGTTAAAATTGGCCAATTTAGAATCAATTAGCTTTATCACGGAGCCGATTGCAGATGCACAGACTTTTGTGGTTAAATCAGACCAGTTCTTTGTTCCGATGGCAAACGATGAAGATCCTGCTGTTTTGAAGGCGGAATCTCAAAAGGAGTTAGACTATTTATTGGGCTTTAAAAAGTCAGTTGAAGCGAAATTGGCGAATGAGAAATTTGTTCAAAATGCCAAAGCGGATTTAGTGGAACGTGAGCGCCAAAAGCTTTCTGACGCCGAGAATAAAATCAAATCGTTGCAAGAACTATTAGCACGTTTGGGATAATGAAACATTTGATCGGGCTTTTTATCGTCTTATGCTTCGCCTCATGTTCTTCGAACAAAGAAGGCGATGTCAAGCAATTGCCTGAAATCAAGTGGGATATGCAACGGTTGGATCGGTCATTTGCTAATGCTCCTTCCGAATTAGCGATGGATTCGATTCTTAAGAAACATCCAGAAATCGGGATCGGGTATTTCAGTTGTCCACCAGACAAAACCCCCTTATTAGCACGCGATTTATATCAATTATTTCAAAATCCTGCGCTTCGTAAATTTTATGAACAGAGCCAGGACAGTAGTTTTTTTGGCGGAGATCGTCTAGAAAAAGAGTTGAAAATTGCTTTTCAACGTGTCCAAAAAGAATTTCCTGGCATGAAGACTCCAAAAATACGAACTGTATTTTCTGGATTTGGGGGATTAGGAAGTGAGTTTTCGGCACAACATCTCCAAGTAACAGATTCATTAATTGTGATTGGCTTAGATTTTTTCATGGGGAAAAAAGGTTTGTACATGCCTCCTAATGTATATGATTATCAGATTCGCCGGCTAGAACCACGCGCGTTAGTTGGCCAAATCCTCCTTCAATATTCCGCGTTTTTAAATAAGCAAAACGAAGAGGATCACACCTTGTTGAGTGATATGATTTGGTACGGAAAGGGCTATGCATTTACCAAGACTATCGTGCCCGAACTTGCTGATAGCCTTCTTTTTGGATATACGACACAAGAATTACTAGAGACAAATGCCTTTCAAAAACAGGTATGGGAACATTTCATTGACAACAAATTGTTATTCAACAAAGAAGAATTGACCAAGAATAAATATTTAGGTGAGCGGCCAAAGACTCCGGAAATTGGTCCCGCTTGTCCTGGTTCAATCGGACGCTGGGTTGGATATACGTTAGTTCAGCATTACTGGGCTGCAAATCCAAAACTTAGCATTTCAAAAATAATGGCAGATCAAGATTTTAATCGCATGTTTTTAAAGTCGGCCTACCGAGGTGAGGCTTTAACGACCAAATAGTCATGGCAAAAAGACACGAGAAAATGGGTGCGGGAGTTGATCCCAAAGATAAAGTCAAGGTAGATAAAAAGGGCTTAGAAAAGGCCTTGAAAATATTCCGCTTTGTCATCCCATATAAATGGACGTTTGGATTCGGAATGCTATTTTTATTGCTTTCGAATTTAACGACCATGAGTTTCCCCCTATTGATTGGGGAAATGACCAAGGTGATCGAGGGAAAATCGAAGTACCTGATCAATGAGGTTACCATTTTCTTTTTTGCGGTTTTGATCGTTCAGGCAATACTATCGTTTGTACGAATCTATACGTTTGCGCAGGTTTCTGAAAAATCCATGCGCGATGTCAGACAGTCCCTCTATGCCAAAATCATCACCATGCCTATTTTTCATTTTGAAAAACGGCGTGTCGGGGAATTGATGAGTCGAATCACGTCTGATATTACACAATTACAGGATGTACTATCGATTACGTTGGCAGAGTTTTTTCGCCAAATATTTACGTTGATTGGCGGTATTGCTTTGATCACTTATTTATCTTGGAAATTGACGCTGTTCATGCTGGCAACCTTCCCTCTGTTGGTTATTGCCGCAATTGTATTTGGTAAGTTTATTCGTAAGATATCGAAGAAGTCGCAGGATGAATTAGCAGCAACTAATATCATTGTAGAGGAAACATTTCAGTCGATTCAAGCGGTTAAGTCGTTCACGAATGAGGGATATGAGGTAAATCGGTATACACAATCGTTAAACAAGGTAATTGAGGCGGCATTGAAAGCTGCGACGATGCGAGGAGCATTTGTGAGTTTTGTGATATTTGCCTTGTTTGGTGGAATTGTGGGCGTTGTTTGGTACGGAGCACAGCTGGTTGCACAAGGAGACATGATCTTAGCTGATCTATTAACGTTTATTTTTTATACGGCATTCATTGGTGGGTCAGTGGGCGGATTGGGAGATATTTATGCCCAGTTACAAAAGACGATCGGGGCATCGGATCGCATCTTAGAAATTTTAGAGGATCCTTCAGAGGTAGATTTAGCTGACGTAACGAATGAAGTTCCCATTGAATTTGGCAGTATAGAGCTCAAAAACATACACTTTTCGTATCCGAGTAGGCCTTCGGTGGAAATATTAAAAGGAATTTCAATTCGTATTGAACCAGGTCAAAAGGTAGCGATTGTTGGTACATCGGGAACGGGAAAATCGACATTGGCACAGTTGATGATGCGATTCTATGAGCCAAATTCGGGTGAAATAGAATTAAACGGAACGAATATCAATACGTATTCGGTCAATGCGTGGCGGAAAATGTTGGCTCTTGTCCCACAAGAGGTATTGCTTTTTGGAGGCAGTATCCGTGAGAATATCGCGTATGGAAAACCTGGGTGTACGCAAGAAGAGATCGAACATGCTGCAAAGCAGGCATATGCGCATGAATTTATTGAATCATTCCCAGAGAAATATGATACGTTGGTGGGAGAGCGAGGCGTTAAATTGTCAGGGGGGCAGCGCCAACGGATTGCGATTGCACGTGCGATTTTAAAGAACCCTAAGTTTTTGTTATTGGATGAAGCAACAAGTGCTTTAGATTCTGAATCAGAAAAATGGGTACAATCGGCCTTGGAAGAATTAATGAAAAACAGGACGAGCTTGATCATTGCGCATCGTTTGTCTACGATACGTTCTGCGGATCAGATTATCGTAATGGAGGCAGGTAAAATTGTGGAAGCGGGAACGCATGATGAATTATTGGCGAAGAAGCAGAGTGTTTATCGTAAGATGGTGAGTTTACAGTCTGAGCATTTGGGATAAGATGGAAATGATGTCAACATATTCATTACGACCAACTCCTTGCCGCGAGGCCGTGTTAAAAGCATTTCAAGATGCTGGTTATGCGCTTAGCCAAGGGGATATTGAGCAAAATTTATTGACACATTTTGATCGTGTGACAATCTATCGCACCTTAAAAAGTTTCTTGACGTCTGGCATCATTCACAAAGTATTGGATGATCAAGGGAGCATAAAATATGCCTTGTGTAAATCTGTTTGTCGGCATGACGAGCACCATCAGCATGATCATGTGCATTTCAAGTGTGTTCAATGCGGCCAAACAACCTGTCTAGAAACGGTGCATATTCCTAACATTCCGTTACCGGAACATTTCATCAAGCAGGAAAGTAATTTGTTGATTCAGGGAATTTGTAAGCCTTGTAGTTTACAGGGATAATTCCTTTTTGACAAAGTCCTTGACATTATCGTGCAACTGATAGCGTTTTTGGCGTTTATCAATTACTGAGCTAGTTCGTAATATAGCATTTTTCTCACCAGTCAGAAGGGCTAATTTGGAATTCAATTCTTTAATCGCATTTGAGCGGCGGAATCGCTGCGTATCTGAGCCGAGTTGGTTGATCCCTAAAATTTCATTTACCTGTTCAACATCTAGACCTTCATGCGTGCTGTGATGATAAAAATGGCTAAGAAGAGTTACTTGTAAATCGTCAAAATATATAGATTGAGTTGGCGCTACGGGCAAATGAACCAACTTCTTATCAGACTTCGATAATCGAAATACCAAATAAAAGAGCCCTAAACAACTAATACCGATTAAGCCATAAAACCAACTGCTTTGGTACCAAGGCTTATCTGTTAGATAACCTATAAACTTTGCTTTTTTTACGATATCGTGTAGGTTGACTAATTGAGATGAATTATTCAAATGAGGCACATTTGAATTAATGGTACCTAATAACCACTCATTATAAAAAAATACATGAGGATTCGCACCGGACATGTTATAGAAAGGAAAGCGCGAGTATTTCATTTCCGTGTCTTGATATTCATAAATTTTAAGGTTACGAGGATCAATAAACGTAATGGTCACATGTCCACTAGTGCCTATCGGGAAAAGCACAAAATACTTTCCGGTAAAAATTACACGTTCCCGACGATCTATAGCTATTTTATTAAGTGTTTCAGTCAGATAGGGGTGAGTAATCTTACCAATCTTAGTCCAGGTACCTGACGAAAATGAGAACTCATAAATATCATTATTAAGCTTAAGGCTACCCTTATCTTGACTAATATCGTTTGAAAAATTAGAAAATGTAATCAACTTATCACTTTCTGGTAGGTACGCAGAATAACTTCTATATACGCCAAGAGGAACATCACCGTTAGCTAGAATACCCTCCCATTCTTTAATTTTAGGGTCGAAAAATGTAATATGGTTATTGGTCTCCCAGAATCCATAGCCCCCAATTTGATAGTGTTTACCTTTCCGAATAAAATTGTAGGAGCCACAATTATCTCCTCTAAAATAAGTGCGGTCAAGACGACTCATTTTACGCGTTGTCAAATCCAAATTAAAAATTTGATTGGTACACTCTTGGAATAATGTGT
>JACCDK010652664.1_pt1 | contig 16950 bp, 13 predicted proteins | sample 7445871 | NCBI WGS metagenome assembly JACCDK01 (sample SAMN15323436, study PRJNA562643) | freshwater metagenome | isolation source: river surface water | place: USA:Blue River Watershed | collected 2017-08-15
CTGATCCCAAGGTCCCTTACGATGTCTTCGGCCTTGCGGCCACCCTCGTGCTCCTTTATGGCCTTGATGATCTGGCCCTCATTGAATCGACTTATTTTCATTACCCCAAAAATCAAAATTTATCCTTTTAATTGTTTTTGACTTTCGGGGGGAATAAATTCCTTCTCCAACGGAAACTCCACCAGCCAAGCCAAAGATAGGAGCTATATGTACAAAACCATCAATTATACAATCATGATCGATACATGCTCATGTATTTATAATTGAATGTTTACCAATTTTAGTTCCAGTTTGTATAATTGCTCCAGCCATTATAACAGAACCCTCCCCAATCACTACATCCTTAGAAATTATCGCTGATAGATATATAATATATTGCCAAGAAGTCTTCGAAACCCTTTCAAAAAAGAGTTTACGCAATTTCTTATCACCAATTGCGATAATTGCATTTCCTTCTAAAAATCCACAGTTAATCAGATAACTTTTAAAACGCAAAATTCAGTGTTATAACTCAACGGGTTGTCATCAAAAAAACTTGATATAGAAATTCCAATAAGTTTAGCAACATCAATTACAACCTTAGAATGAACTCCTATACCAAATATACTTAAACTGATGCCTCTTTATTATTTTACAATTTTCGAAATATAAACTAGGTATTTAGATGCTAAGATGGATCTATTAAAATTTTGTTTAGCATAAGCATATCCATTTTCGCCTTGTATTTTAATTTTTTCCGGATTTGTCAAATAAAATCGTATCTTACTACCAAAATCCTCTGGATTTTCGGGTTGCACGAAAACACCTGCATCTGCTTGCTCCACCAATGCTCTAGAAATACCATCAATAGCCATTAAAATTGGTTTTTTGCATGCCATATAATCAAATGTTTTATTAGAATATACCGTTTTGAAAGTTTCAACATTTTTTAATACAGAGGTACCCATATCGGAGGCTAAAATATACTTAAAAACTTCTGCTTTTGGAACAGGATTAATAAAGCGGACATTTTGAATATTTTCATTTGAGGCTTTTTTTACCAATCGAGATTTTTCCATTCCCTCACCAATTAGTAAAAACAAAACGTTTGTATCTTTCAATAATTGAGCCGTTTCTAAAATTTGATCCAAGTAATTTGCAACACCATGTGCCCCGACATAAGTGATTATGAATTTATTTTCTAACTCATTTTCTACTTTAAATTTATTTACATCAAAATTTTGAACCAAATCATCAGAAAGTGAAAAATCGGAAGCATTAGGTATAAAAATTATTTTCTCTTGAGCAATTCCTTTTTTAGAGACTAGTGTGTCTAAAAAAGCTGGTGTTAAAACATTTATTAATGAAGCATTTTTATATATAATTTTTTCTAACGAATAAGCTAATTTTATAATTACTTTACTGGTTACTACTCCTGTATCGATAGCGGACTCCGGCCATAAATCTCTAATTTCAAAAACAAATGGAATACGTTTGAATAAAGAGATAAGATACCCACTAATACCAATAAACAATGGTGGTGAAGTAACAATAATTACGTCATATTTGCCTTTTACTTTAAACAAACCTGCCCAAATACTGGAAAAAACAAAAGTGAAATAGGCCCAAAGTCTTCCCACAAAATTGGCGTTATAGGATTCCGAAACATGGCATCGCATTACATTTACTGACCCTTGTTTTTTCCTTTTAAACCATATTCCTTTATACTCGCTCCTTTTTTCACTAGAAGTATAATGCATCATGCCTGCAATAACCTGCACTTGATGTCCCTCTTCGGCCCATTGTTTGGTTATTTCATTCCAACGTGAGCCTCCATGATCGTCATCTTCTAAATAATATTGGTGTAGGAGCAATATTTTCATACTTTTTCAGTTGAATATTCTATTTTAGTTTCCACTTTTGTATTAAAGGGAATTGAAATTGCTCTACCAACCTCTTTTTGACCGTAAAAACTAGAATTTAATGACTCTACATTTAAGTACTTATTGTCGTGAGTAGTAAAATTCATTATTGCATCATCATAATGCCATATTTGATTTTTAGCATAAGTATCTAAATTTTCCACTATGTCATTTACGTACCAAATATTCTCTTCTTTTGAAACTTTTACTGTTCGTTTATGTGCTCCTTTCTTATTTAAATGTCTGAAAGCACTTATTTTTCCGCTAAAAATATAATACTCCTTATCTTCAGTCCATTCAGCGGCCATACATTGAGACCAATGAAACCAAATAAACCTACTACCTTTTAACATTTGTGATTCATTATTGACTACTACTGTATTATGTCCTTTGGTGCCTGTAAAATAATTTACAATTTCATTTTCCGTATTATATTTATATGTTCCAGAATCTCTTAAAATATTCTTTCCTTTTACCCATACATCAACATGTAAATTGTCTGCATGAGAAGGTCTGTCTTTGTGACTTCCGCATCTTATAAATGTAAAAGACGTTTCTGTTCGACAAATGTAATATCCACCATTTTTAAATGAAATAACTCCTTTTTTTTGTGTTAATTTATTAAAATTATGCTTTGGGCTGTTTACTGTTTGAACCCATTTATAATCTTCTTGAATTTTTATTTCTTGAAACAATTTTTTTCCTGTTAATATTAAATGTAACGTATTCAGTTGCGGACGATAATCTCTATATTGATTTTCTGATAATGGAAAAAATAGTGCGCCATCATTTGCGCCATAATTTGGCAAAAATCCATTTTCTTCTTGCACACATTGGTATAAAAAATTTAATGTTTTATATGCTTTAAAATAAAACTTATCTGAGAAAGGCTGGTTGTTTTTTTCAGTAATAGCTATACCCAAAGAAAGTAACTGTACCAAAACCCTGTTGTAATTCATGCTAAATTGCAAAAATGTACCGTCCTCATATACTTGATAGTCTATTTCTTGCTCTAACCATTTTCTTCCCTCTTTAGACCACTTTTTTGTTTCTGGAATAAAAGGAAATAATAATTCGCTTACTGTTAATGCTAATGTTTCAGTAATAGCATGATTGTTCCTAACAGCAATTCTAGAAAAATTAATATGATGATATGTATGATGTAATGACCAATAAATAACTTTTTGAATCTTACTCCATAATGATTCTGTTAATGCAGTTGAGTTTTTATAAAAAGTCAGTGCATACATCCAATTAAATAAACGCAATGAAATTTCTTGACTACATTTCCAATTAGGTCCTTGATTTACTGGGTTAGCATCTATCCAACTTTCAATTTCACAAAATACAAATGCTGCATGGTCTTCATTAAAATGGTAATCATAACGCATTATTGTTAGCAAATAATTAAATCTAGATTTTTCCCATACATATTTAATGTCTCCATTCGATGGGTCAAAATCATTTATTTCAGACCAATGCTTGGATATGTCATATTGATAATTCGCTTCAGGGTTGGTAATCCAATTATAATCTTTACCTAAGTTTTTCCATTCCGAACTAAAATAACAAATTTCACCATTTAGTATTTTTTTTGCTTTTACTTTTAACTCAGGATTTGGATTTTTATCTATTCGAATACTTTCTCTTTCATCAATAACAAAAGTTACAGCTGATTTTTTCCAATCTTCTAAGTCAATAAATTTATTTACTAGCGGGGTCATTGGATGTCTTTTTTTTAACAATCCTAGTTTCCTTTCTGCTATGTGGGTTAGCCGATACAGAATGTATCGTACCCCCATATTCTTAACAAATTGATAAACAAGATTCAATTTCAAACGACTTGTACTTTTAAAGTTCTATCCATTGCCCTTTTTGAAGGCTTTCTATTACTGCAAACGAAGCTTTTGTTGTATTTATTAATTCTTCAAACGGAACTAAAGGATTACCACCACTTTTTGTTTGTGCAATCAATTTATGAAATTGATTTTTATGTCCTTTATCTAAAGATGTTTTTAGTTTAGAGAACCCTATAAAACCATATCCAACTGTGGTTCGGAAGTTATCCATTATTAATGTTCTCTCTTGTGAGTATACCTCTACACGCTCTTTGGAATAGGCCTTTGAACCATTAGAAAAATAGTTGATGACCCCTGTTGAGCCATTTTCATATTTTAAAAGTAGGGTCGCATTATCTGAATTTTCTTCAGGATTTACCCCCATAGCATTCATACACACTGCCTTAACTTTACTTCCAGTTAAAAAAGTTATTAAATCAATAAAATGACAGGCTTCGCCGATGATTCTGCCGCCACCCACAAGCATATCGTGTACCCAAACATTTGCAGGTATATTTCCTGCGTTCATAGTGGCAATAACATTCATCTGAGAGCTACCCAGTAATTCTTTCATTTTTTCGGCATGTGGTGAAAATCTACGATTGAAGCCTACCATAACCGTTTTTCCTGATTTTTGTTGTGCTTCAATTACTTTATCTAATTCTTCTTTATTTAAAGCTAATGGTTTCTCAACAAAAACATGCTTTCCTGCCTCTAAACATTTTACAGTTAAGTTTGCATGTAAGTTGTGTCTTGTCGTAATTAAAACTAGGTCAACCTCTTTATCTTGCAAAACATCGTCAACATTTGTAGTTGAATGAGAAAAACCGTGTTTTTGTGCCATTGCTGTTCCACTCACCCCACCTTTACTTGCAATGTATTTATATTGAGCACCACTCCCTTTTAGTGCTGGAAGCATTGTCATTTTGGTATAATTTCCAGCGCCGATAATTCCAATTATACCTTTTTGACCCGTGTAAGAAACTTCTTTTAAATGAATGGTTGTTTTAGGTGTTTCGTTTGATTCTTCGTATTTTAAAATGGAAGCAATGGATTTGCTTGAACCAATTTCTCCATAAATTTTTAAGTAATCATTCAGAGGAACTATTTCAGTTATCATTTCGTCTACCTGAATTTTTCCTGATGCTATGGCTTGTAAAATGGCTTCAAAATTTCTTTTCTCTGTCCATCTTACAAAGGGTAACGGATAATCGTTTCCTCTGTTTTCATAGTTTTCGTCATATCTTCCAGGTCCATAGGAGCACGAAACTTGGAAAGACAATTCTTTTTCATAAAATTCTGCTCTACTCAAATTTAAACCTATTACCCCTACTAAGATGATTCTTCCTCTTTTGCGAGACATTTTGGCTGCTTGGGAAATAATCTCATCTGTTTTGGCAGATGCTGTTATGATAACACCATCTGCTCCTACTCCATTTGTTTGTTCTTCAACAAACTTTACTACATCACCATTTTTAGGATTGAAAGGAATGATTCCCCATTTTTCGGCAAGATTTAATTTACCTCCATCTACGTCAACGCCGATTACTTTACATCCATTTGCTGCTAATAATTGAGCCGTTAACAATCCTATGAGACCTAATCCAGTTACAACTATTGTTTCACCCAAGGTTGGGTTTAGCAAACGAATTCCTTGTAAACCGATAGAAGCAACTACTGTAAACGCTGCTTGTTCATCGGTCACATTATCAGGAATATGTGCTACTAGATTTTTTGGAATCGCAACAAATTCGGCGTGTTGCCCATTAGAAGCAACTCGATCTCCCACTTTAAATTCGCTTACACCTTCTCCAACAGCAATTACCTTACCAACATTACAATATCCTAATGGTAATGGTTCTCCAAGTTTGTTAAAGACCGCTTCTAGAGTAGGCATTAAGCCTTCTGTCTTGATTTTGTCTAAAACTTGTTTTACTTTATCGGGTTGTTGTCTGGCCTTAGAAATTAAATTAGCTTTTCCAAATTCCACCAACATTCGTTCGGTTCCTAAAGAAACTAACGAACGTGTTGTTTGTATTAATACGGTTCCCTTACTTGCTTGTGGTGCAGGAACTTCTTCTAATATGGTGTCTCCTGTTTTAAAGGATTGTATGATTTGTTTCACGATTTATTAATTTCTATTTTACATCATAAAATTGCTGCATCCAACTTTCAATTGAAAGTAACGACCAAATGGTGTATGAAGCATCAATAGTTCCTTTTTTATTATCATTAATTAACTTTTGAATTTCTTCAAAATCGAAAATATTTCTTTTCTCAATATTTCTTTTTGATAGATACTTTTGAATTGTTTGATCCATATCCTCTACAATCCATTTTCTAACTGGAGCACCAAAACCGGATTTCGAACGATAAATTACCTCATGAGGCAAATATTTCTCCATAACTTTTTTAAGTATGTACTTTGTAGTAATCCCCTTCATTTTTAGACTTGTTGGGATTTGAAGACTGAACTCAACTAATTCTTTATCCAAAAAAGGTACACGCACTTCTACCCCAGTGGCCATACTCATTTTGTCTGTATAATTTAAATTATGGTCTGCTAAGAAATATTTCATTTCTAAATAGAGCATCTGATTTAGCAGATCTTTTTCTTTAGGAATATTTTTTAAAGATTCTTTCAGTATATTTAAAGGATTGTGTCTTATATTAAAATTTTGATTTTTCTTTGAAAATATATTTTTTAATTCATCATTATTTATCCAAGAAAAGTATCCTACTAATCTATCTAATTGACTTATATCTAAATTTGATGTCAATTTTCTTAACCTTCTTGCTGTAGGTTTATTTACTGACAACTTATATGTTATAAATTTTATAAATTTTCTTAAAAAAAGAGGTGTTACTTTAATATATTTCTCCATTCGTAATGCTTGGTGTCTTCTATATCCTGAAAACAAATCATCTCCTGCTGTACCACCTAGCAATACAATATGTCCGTCCACTCTGGCTTTAGAACAAATTTGTAATACACTTAATGGTGCCGGATCAGCTTGTGGTTCGTCAAGATGATAAATCATTTTATCAAAATCATTAACAACATCAACATTTGATTCTACCTCAATAAGATTAACATCTAAATGTTTTGCTACAATTCTAGCATAATGTAAATCATTACTAAAACCCTCTTCCATATCCTGCCCATCATTTGTTTTAATTGTGTAGCAATTAAACTTTTTATAAGGATGAAGCTTCTTGGCTATGGCAACAATACAGCTTGAATCTAATCCTCCTGAAAGGAAAAACCCTACAGGTACATCTGAAAGTAATTGCCTTTTTACAGCGGTAGTGAGTAAAGTTTCAAGTTCTTCAACAAGCTCCTCTTCTTTTTTCTTCATTCTGGAGTCTTCAAAAGGAATATCATAATATTTATTTATAATAAAACTTTGAAAGTTATTTATATTTAAACTTATAAAATGGCCCGGTAATAATTTTAAAACTTTTTTAAATGGAGTTCTTTCCCCTGGTGAATACAAAAAAGTTAAATAATTTTCAATTGCTTCCAGATCTATGTCTTTATCAAATTTAAGTGGTGCAATTGATTTTAGCTCTGAACTAAACCAAAACTGATCATTATCCAAATAATAATATAATGGCTTAACACCAAAATGATCCCTGGCTATGAAAAGTTCTTTGGTTAGTTTATTAAATATTGAAAATGCAAAAATTCCATTAAGTTTATTAAGAATCTCATTTCCATATTCGATAAAACCATATAATATAGTCTCAGTATCTGTTTTAGAATTAAATTTATATTTACTCTCTAATTCCTTTCTAATTTCCCAATGATTATAAATTTCCCCATTAAATATAATAATATAATTTTCATCATAACTTATCATTGGTTGATGACCGTTTTCTGAAAGATCCTGAATTGAAAGACGTCGATGGGCTAAGGCTAGTTCGCCTTCTATATAATAACCATCATCATCAGGTCCTCTATGCGAAATTAATTTATTACATTCTTGGATTTTTTTTTCAGCTTCATTTGAAATAATCCCAACGATTCCACACATAAGTTATAGCTTTAATATATTTTTCATTTTGTTATAAAATACCTCAGATGTATTGTTATTGAGAATTGTTTCTCTTGCTTTGAAAGAAAACGACTCTATTTTTTTCCTATCTAAAATTAATTCTTTTAATTTTTCAAATAACTCAATATGATTTTTTGGATTGATAATATAACCGTTAACGCCATCATTTATTATATCTGTAATTGATCCAACATTTGTTGCTATACAAGCTTTTGACGAAGCCATTGCTTCTAACAGCGAATTAGGATAACCTTCATAATAAGAAGGAAGAACAAAAATGTTACTTTTTTGTAATAACATTATTTTATCTGCGCCTAAAGCCCATCCAAAAAGAACAATATTCTCACTTAATCTATAATCTTCTATTTTTTTTTTGACCTCCTCGAAAGAAATACCATTACCAGCAATTGTTAGCTTGAAATTTATTTTTTCTTCTTTCAATAATCTACACGCTTCAATTAATTCAAAGATACCTTTATTTTTATCTACCCATGCTAAAAAAAGGATTTCTAGAGTCTTATCAGATTCTATCTCATTTGTAATGTCTTTATATTTTGAATAATCTATACAGTTTTCTACTACAACAAATTTTTGTAAATTTAAGTCGCCTACAAGATTTTCAAAATACACTTTCCAATATCTACTTTGACAAATTACAATATCTACCTTATTAAAAACAAATGGGATAAATCGTGACAAGAGTCCTTTTTTTCTAATATCTTCAACTATAATACCTGATCTAGGAGCTATTATAACTATTGCTTTAGTAAACGACTTGGCCAAAAGAGCCATTAGACCTTTTTCCCAAAAACTAAATCCGTTGGCTGTAAAAATTAATACAGCATGATTTTTATTTTTTAACAGAGAATATATAAAAATAATCAATCTGGAAATTGCTTTATTAACTCTATTAACAAAGAAATTTTTCTTATTACTATCTGCTGTAGAATCAATTAAAGTCCAATTTACATCTTGCGACAAATCAGAATTTCTTATCGTTTCGCATGCAAACATCTGACCTCCAACGCTTCCGTCTTTTGCTGCGTTTATAAACGAACCTACAAAAACAACGTTTTTCTTATTCATCTTAATTTTTATTCAGCCATACAGCTAATATTAAAGTTTTCCACAATAAAAACCCATAATTCCCTTTGCCTGCTTTATGAATGTTAAACATATTTCTTACCTCTGTTTGATTGATTAAATTACCCACTTTTATTGTAGAGATCTGCTCTAAAAAATAATCCGCCAATGATGTCTGCAACCAATAAGCATAAGGGACACTAAATCCTGTTTTTTTTCCATAAAGAATTTCATCCGGAACTATACCCTCTAAAGCTTTTTTTAGTAAATATTTCTTTACTCCACCTTTTACTTTTAAATTTGCGGGTACTGAAAGCATAAACTCTGTTAATTCTTTATCTACGAAAGGTACTCTTACTTCTATTGAATTTGCCATTGTTGACTTATCAACTTTTTCAAAAAAAGTATCTTTCAAAATTATTTGTGAGTCTGAATAAAACAGAGCCTGAACATCATCAATCCCTTGAGGTAAATGCTTATAGATTTCTTTATAACGTTGGAATGGATCAATTGCATTTAAAATTTTAGAATACTCTGAATTAAAAATATTTAATGGCGCTGTAAATTTAGAACTCATAGTTAATAGAAGTGCATTTCTCACTGCTGGATCGTTCTCAGAAATTGCAGCAACAAATCTCTGTAATCTTAATATTTCTGGATTACTTATTTTTAAATATTTAATAAACTGGGGTAAAAAAAATAGAGCACCCCATTTCTTAGTATTTTGCAAAGTATTATATCTACTATAACCACCAAAAAACTCATCACCTCCGTCTCCTTGCAATACAACTTTTATATCTCCTTTAATTTTTTGAGTTAATAGATACAAAGGAATATCCGCAGCGTCGCCAAAAGGTTCATCATGAGCATCTACTAATGTTTCAATAACATTAATTACATTTTTTCCTGAAATGTGTATCTCATGATGATCAGTATCATACTTCTTTGCTATTTTTGCAGCTAAACCTAACTCATTAGGGCCACTGGCAAAATCAAACCCAACGCTATAGGTTTTAAGTTTCCCCGAGTAATGTTTTGCCCCCAAAGCCACAAGAGCAGAAGAATCTATACCCCCACTAAGAAAAACACCTACTGGAACATCACTAATTAAATGCCTCTTAACTGAGTCTTCTAAAAGTCTTCGAATTTCACGAATGGCTTCTGTTTCTGATATTTTTTTTTCTTGTATTTTGTTTAAATTAAAATATTTTTCAATTTTTAACCCAGAAGCAGAAACAATCATATAACATCCTGCATCTAGTTCCTTTACACTTTTATAGATTGTATTGTCACCTAAAGGATTTCCAAACCAAATGTACTCTGTTAACCCTTGACTGTCTATTGTTGGATTAAATTCAGGATGCTGTATAATTGATTTAATTTCAGATCCAAATACAAAATTATTTTGATTGTTTAGATAATACAAGGGTTTTATTCCAAATTGATCTCTTGCTAAAATTAACTCCTTAGTCTGAGAATCATAAATAGATAAGGCAAACATTCCGTTAAACATTCTGAAACAGGAATTACCATATTCTTGATAAGCATATAAAATTACTTCAGTATCAGATTTGGTTTTAAATTCTATTCCTTTGGCTATTAAATTATCTCGTATTTCAGAAAAATTATACACTTCCCCATTAAAAACTATAGTAAATCTTTTGTTGATAGTAGTAAAAGGTTGGTTTGCATTTTCAGAGAGGTCGATTATGCTCAATCTTCTGTGCCCTAATGCGACATTATCTATAAGTTTAACTGAGCCATTATCTGGTCCCCTATGAATAATAACATTATTTAATTTTAATATCAATTCTTTATCAGGAATTGTATTGTCATAATTAATGAAACCTGTAATTCCGCACATTTTTCTTGATTATATTATAAAGAGAATTAATTTTGGCCGTTATTCTCTAAGAAAAGAAGCTTTCTAATCTTTAGAATTAAAAATCGGTGCTCCGTAAACTTATTATAAAAAGGATTGGTTCTAAAATAGGAAGTCAAATTAAATGTATCTTGTACATTGCTTTTTTTGAATATACACTTCAAAATAAAATAAAGCAAGTATTAATGAGTAAATTGATAATAACATTCTGGTATAAATAAAAACTTCCTTCGCATGGAATGCACAAATTACTATAGACAGCAACAAAAGCAATTTTGAACTAATATAATATGAAAAATATTTATATGATAATCTTATAAATACTAACATAGGTAAAACGTAGATTATGGCTCCAAAAATACCGAACCCCCAAATATTTCTAATGTATCCAATATCTGAATTTAAATTGCGTTCAAACTGTGTATTTACAATTACTTCTGTATCTCCTAAAAAAAGAGTTTTAAGATCTGTTGGTAAAAGAATATGTTCTTCCAATGCATTAATTGTATTGTCTTCAAAATTTCCGCTTTCCTTAAAATTAAGAAAAGTATCCAAACTTCTATTTAATGCAAAAAAAATAGGATTATTATCTTCCATTTTTTCAATAAATATTACTAACGCCAAAATTAAAGACATAAGAACTAACATCATTATGCTAAACTTAATCGCCTTTGTGAAAAAACTACTTGCATCAATAAATAAGTTTGACACTAAAGTAAATATTAATGTACTCCATATTCCACTTCTGCCACAAATTAAAATAGAATAGAATATAGAAAAAGCAAATAAAATATAAAGATATTTTATATATTTATTGGTTATGTACTTTAATAAAAAAGGCAACATTACAATTCCTACAGACTGTACAACAGATAATACAGCACCACCAGAACTACCTGATAAACCTCCCATTCTAAAATCATAATCAAATGTGGAACGGAATTCTCCTGCAACAGTATAATTGTATATAAATTCTTTAAATTCTGGATAATGAAATTGACAAATCATTATCCATCCGTTGAGAACAATTGAAAAATAAATTAATTTTAAAATTAATGACAGATATTTTTTGGGGTATTTATGATAAAGAGTGTAAATCAAACAAAAACCTCCCAACATTGTTGTTAATATCCTTATGGGTTTTAGTACTATTTGCACTAAATCACTAAGTGTGATTTTTGGATAAAATAAAGCTGTTAAAAAAGTAAATAATGATAATGGTACTAATATCGAGAATATAGTGACGTATTTTGGAATAAATTTCTCGTTTAAAACTATGTGCACAAAGGCCAAAATTGAAGATATAAAAAATACTATATCTGCCCAAGATCCTATTGTATTAAAAACAGGTCCAAAAATAAATAAGAAGAATAGACAAAAATAAAATAAAATCATTACTTTCTATATGGATTCTTAGTTATCAAAATTGACTTTTTAATTTATTTCAGGGATAAGATTACAAGGATGAAAACTATATCATAAAAAATAAAACTTTATTCTATTTTTTAAAAATTAAAAAACAGAGCTCTGTGAAAAACATTTATAATATTATGTCTTTTTATAGTAATATCTCAAAACAAAATCTTTGACATATCCTAACCTTACTTTTAACAGTAAAAATGTAAATATAAAAAAGTATTTCTTTCCGAAATATTTTCTTAAAGCAGAATACATTAAAAGTAAATTTTTCCTACCTTTTTTAACATGAACATATTGATTTGAAATACTGCTGTCATTACTCCTATAAACACTCATTATTTCCTCAAAATAATAAACAGGACCCTTATTTGAGAGGAAAATTTCCAAGCAAATATCATTAAAAAACATTTCCGAATATACTTTACGTGGTATGCTCAACATAGACTTCCTAAATACCACAGAGCTAGTTGCTACATAATGCTTTTTAATTATTTGCATTGTATCTAATGTATTATATGGAGGGCTTTCATAATAGTTTCCTACAACATTATTTTCTTTAACATAATTCACCTTGTGAAAACAGAAAGAGTAATCGTTATTCTTTTCTAAAAAAAATACTTGCTTTTGTAATTTAAATGGATCAATCCAATAATCATCAGCGTGTATTAAAGCAACATATTTTCCTTTTGGATTAGTAAACAATGGAATTGCCACATTAATACCTTTTGACCAGTTATTCTCTATGTTCAAAATATTATTAAATAAACCAGGGTATTTGAATGAATACTTGTTAATAATATCAATTGTCCCATCAGTAGATGCATCATCATGAATAATTATTTCAATTTGAAAATCTGTGACTTGATTTAATATTCCCTCTATACACCTATCTATGAACGGTTTATCATTAAAAGCCCAACAAAATACGGTTAACAAAGGCTTATCACAGCATTTCAAAGCTCTATTTCGGACTGAAATCATATTTAATTGCAAGTAATTGACATTAAAATTTTAAATCCACTTTCCTCCACTTCTTTGAAGTTATACTTTCTATAAAAGCTAATCGCCCTAATATTTCTGTTATCGACATGCAAATCAATTCTAGAAATGTTTTTTTCCTTCACTGAGGATATAACTTTTACCAGTAATTGATCTGCGACACCCTTCCCCAATAACCTTTTACATACGCTGACATTTGTAATATATGAATATGGTAACTCTACAAAATTATTATATGCCGCAATCAAACCAACTAATTCATTATGATCCCAACATTCATATCTATCGGAAAAAAGATACAATTTTTTAGAATATTCTTCCAAATTAACAGATTCACTTAGCTTAGGTATGAAATCATTTTCAACAGAAAAAAGATGTTTTAAAATGTCTTCTTGAGTGGAACAATTTACTGTGTAATTCAATTTTATACAATTTAATTTAAAATTATCCTTGATCTTCATGATATAATCTATCTTCTGGTTTTCTATACCACTCATCTAAATTTATTGGAACTCTTGAATTAAAACCTAAGACTTGTTTAGAAAGTTGACTAAAATGTACCGCTTCCGACTCGCCGATCAATCTAGCATAGTCCATTTGAGGCTTTATAAAAGCTAAACCATAACTCAAAGTTAATGCAACTCTATTAAAATTAGTAGTATTATATCCTGCTCTATGCCATAAATAAGAATTAAATAAAACAACCGTTCCAGCAGGAATAACTAGATGGTACTTGTTTTTTTCGAATTCATCAACTGATGGTGGATTCGCATTTAAATGTGAGCCTGGATAAATTTCTGTAGCTCCATTTTCAACAGTAAAATCGACTAAAGCCACAAGCATATTAATTCTTAGGTTTGTATTTGGAATGAATGTTCTGATATCACGATGTATTTTGTGCAAATAAGATTTTGCTGAAGGGGGACCTAACACAGGATTACAGGCATGTAAAATATATTTTTTTCCATCAAAATAATCATTCAAAAAATCATGAAAATAATGTGTATGTATAAACTTATCTATGCTATCGCCCCCCCCAATGGAATGATGTGCTGTGAAATCTTTACTCATACCAGCTTTTATTTGATATTCACCACAAACATCTACCCACTTCATACAATCGTTCTTCATTTCTTGAATTTCCTCCTTGCTAAGGAAGGAATTGAAAACTACAAATCCTTTGGCTTTCAAATTATTTAATTCTAGATTTGACATAATAAATATTTTATTTAGTTATACAAAAAAGACTAGCTGTTAATTTTGGATATAACAGACCCAATTTATATGACGCCTCTATATACTCATGTGAAATAATATTATTCTCAAGTGCTAAGTCAAATTGATAATTTGCTAATCCCTTGAAAATAATTCCACCCATCGATTGTATTTCAATACCACACGATACCACATCGTGAATTAATGTATCAAACGAGTAAGTTCTTCTATGTCCATGTTCAAATTCGCTCTTCGTAACACTATTATTAGTTTTAATCAAGCCCATTAATACAGCTATTTGTCGTGATGGCGCATCAGCATTTGGAACTAAAATATATAACCTTCCCTTGGTTGACAGCATTTTTTTTGCTGTTTTTAGAACCGAGATTGCATCATCAACGTGCTCTAATGTATTTATTAAGAAAATAGAGTCAAATTTTCTGTCTCCAGTATAATCTTCAATCATACAGTGATGGAAATCAATATCATTTCTTACTCTGTTCTTTGCAATTTTTATAGCTTCAATAGATGGTTCTATAACCGTAAGATTTTCAAAATATTTTTGAAGTTCCAATGTTGAATCACCATGATAGCAACCGATTTCCAAAGCAGGTCCGTTGCTAAAATACGGTTCAAATGTTCTCAACATATAATGTCTTACAATTGAATCAAATTCATAATTGTACTTCTTACCTTCATTTGAATTATCAAATTCTGCAGAAATAACAATTCGGTTTTCTTTGTCAAAATCTCTCATAATTATTTGTTTTTTTGATTAAAATTAAGTGATATTATATTACAAATAAATATTAGTATTACTAAAACCTCTATGCGTATTATCTATTCTATTGATTCTAAGTATTTAGTTTCATAAAACACAATAATGATTCGTATAAAAAACTAAAAATGCTTCCTACAAATTATAAAAATAACTTGTTGATAAAAACATAAGATTGACTTAAAATCCGCTTTAAATGTATTATGGTGTAAATAAAAGGTTTTTTTTGCTAAAGTACTTTTTAAAAAATTACATAGTTTGTTGTTAACGATTTACTCACTTTTTAATAAATTACATATACTTCTATTCAGATATTTAATACAGAGTTGCTCACTAAAAAAATCATATTTTCAGTTTTAATTATCTAATCTTTCTACTGTAGGCTATAAGAATCCAAATATTTCAATACATCATTTTTACTATTAAACATTAATACATCTACTATTGATAACCAAGGAACAAAATCATTTCTATATTGTAAGTAATTTATTGGGTTAGATTTTTGAAATTGGAGCTTGATAGCATTTTGTTCAAATCTTTCTTTACTATATAGTGAAACACCCCCTATGGGATTAATATAAGTAGTTGCTCTTTGTGCTTTACAGATTGCTAATACTTTTTCCTCTGATTTTAAATCATGATCTATATCAATAGTTGATGATACAGTGATTTTTGTTGAAATTGATAAAAATGATATTGTTTCTTGTAATGTGTTGTGTATAAAATCAAAAAGATTATACTCTTCAAATGATAAACATTTTTCAACCAATGGAAAAACATGTCCGAATTGTGGTGCTTTTCTATACGAATCAACAATTCTATTTAAAATTTTTTTTCTGTCAACAAGCCAAGAATCTGACAAATATCTTTCATTTACATTTAAAAAGTCTGAATCCTTTTTTAAAGGCAAAGTAATGTATTCATCTTTATAATTTACTAAAATCCTATTTCTGTTTATCCATCCTTTTTTAGTAAACTGAATATTATCATAAATTATAAATTCGTCCACGGCATTTATCAATTGAAAATACCCTATATAAGGAAAAAAATAGGGTTGCATTATTGCTATTTTCATTTATACATTCATGTTAATTAACTCAACAATTTCCTCAAGATTTTTTTGTGTTAGACCAACATACAAGGGTAAACACATTATTCGTTGTGAAACTGACTCTGAAAAAGGCATTTCATTCCCTCCTGTATATCTAATGTTATTTAATGATGGATAAAAATATCGTCTAGGAAAAATATTATTGCAATTTAAAATTTGTTGAACTTTAACTAGGATTTCTTCTGTTTCAAATATTATTGGGTAATAACTATAATTCCATACTGTATGTCCTACTAGTCTAAATGCTTGTATTTTTTTAAAGTTTAAATGATTCAAATAATAATTCACTACTTTTTTTCTTTCCTCCAAAATCAATTCCATATTTGGTAAAACAGCTAAACCCATAGCCGCTTGTAATTCTGATATTTTACCATTAATTCCTAAACCATGAAAATCTAGAGGCCCATTATGTCCAAAATTGTGTGAGTAAAAACATTTATGAAATAACCCAGGATCTTTGGTAAACAAAGCACCCCCCTCTCCGGTATGAAATAATTTAGTGGCATGAAAGCTGCAGGTGCTAATATCTCCATACTCAAAAATACTCTTCCCTTTATAAATTACTCCAAAACAATGCGCAGCATCATAAATTACTTTTAAGTTGTGTTTCTTAGCAATTGCTTCAATTGCTTCAATATTACAAGGATTTCCAAAAACATGAGTAGC
>JACCDK012193946.1_pt1 | contig 16942 bp, 15 predicted proteins | sample 7445871 | NCBI WGS metagenome assembly JACCDK01 (sample SAMN15323436, study PRJNA562643) | freshwater metagenome | isolation source: river surface water | place: USA:Blue River Watershed | collected 2017-08-15
TATAATAAACCACCCATACCACTTTGGATTTTAAGTACATTATAATTTACACCATATACACGAACATTTGAATTAGATGTATCTGTTTTATATTTTAGACGTAAATCAACTGTATCTAACATACTAAAGTTAGCTGTACCACTTGGTTGATGTTTTTCAGGTGATAATGCAAAACTATATACATAAATAAAAGATGAAGGACATCTTGTATGATGTGCATATGGTTGATATAATCTAAAATAACCAGCTACTCTTTCTTCAAATCTTTCACTACCATTAAACATAACTAATGCTGATGCTAATGCATCAGATGGTTCCATATTAGGATCTTGAGTATTACTAAAATTAAACATATCTTTATCTTCCTTATATGATGCTAATTGAGTTACCCATATTAATTCTTTAATTGGTAAATTAAAACTTAATGGTACTTTTAATAATTGTTGTCCAGAAATATAGTTAGTATCTGAATCAAATTGTAATTGTTCTATTAAATATTCGTGTTTATTTTGTGCAAAGAATTTACGTTCAAATGTATCTAAATATATTAAATCAGCATATATTCTAGTATCTAATATTGAATAACTCATCAAAGGTTTATCATCTGGTTTAATATACATTCTTTGAGATACTTTTACAGCACTTGTAACAGTTTTAATTTGTTCAGGATGTTCAACATTAAAGGTATCATTTTGATTCGCTATTTTACTTGTTGTACCATCAGCCCAATAGACAATTTTATTTTTATCTAGGAAATCAAAATCTGGTCCAGATGTTTTTGTTATTGTTGTACCATTTTGTGATGCAATATAATAATTATTTGGTCCAAATGTCCATAAATCATCAAAGTTTCGAAATTTAATAATTATTTTAACCTCATGATATTGAAGAGCAACTAATGGTAAAGCTAAACCTGGATTACGACAAAACCAAAATTGTAATGGTATAAATAATGTAAATGGACCAGTATTACTGGTATAGGTTTCATATTTACCAACCATATTATTATAACCATTTCTCTTTGATGAATCAAGTGATAATTCAGACCAAATTTCAAACCATTCACCAAAATGTCTATCTATTAATAATTCACCAATATATAAATCAACTTGTTCAATTAAAGCGTGACCAATTGAATTTAACCATTTAATTGTTGTACCATTAGTTGATTCTATTTTTGGTAAATCTATTTCCATCATTATTCTACCTAAAAGATCACCTTCACGTTTAACTTTAATAGTAATAGATTTACCAAAATCAGCTAGACCATCAATAGTTTGTCTCACTGATTCCATAGAAAAATTTGTATGTCTTCTATAAATTACTTTAAATAAAGATACTTGTGGATTACCTGTTAAATATAAATCTTGTACACCTGTAGCTACTAATTGTAATAAACCTCCAGCCATTTTATTTATTTATTATATAATATTATTTATTCTTATTATTATTAAAGAATTTTTAATTTTAGTATATCCTTACCAATCAAAATTTATTATAAAAGAATAACTTAAAGAGTTTATAAATAATACAAAATTAATTAGTTGGGTTCAATATAAAATATAAAATATACAAATATATTAAAGTATGTCAGCCAATAGAGTTAATGGTTTTTTTAATACACTTAATGTAGTTAATTCATTAGGACGTATTAGATTAGATGACGATGGAAATATTAGATTAGTTGGTTCTAATTTATTTTTAAATATTGCCAACACATTACAAATAACATCAAATGGTAAATTAAATTTAACTAGTGCAACTGATGATATTATTATTGATTCACAATCTGGATCTGTACATATACAAGCAGGTGCTACTGGTACAACTGCTATTTTAATTGATAATCAAAATCAAGAAGGTGGAATAACAATTAATTCAGGGTATTCTGGATTAAATCTTAATTCAATCGGTGATGTAAATATTATGTCTACTGGTAATGATATTAATATAGGTTATACTGATACAGATTTTGGAACTACATCATTAAATGAAACACATAATGTATATATTGAAGCTAATAATACAATATCTGGAAATGCAAAATATATACAATTTGTTTCATCTGAATCTTTTACAGTTAGTGCACCTGATATTAATATAGGTCCAGATCCAATGAATCCTTTTTTAAAAATAATTGATGATTGTTTATTAATTGATTCAATTGAAACACAAGGTATTAGAAAAGTATTAATTGATACTGATAATAATAGTCTATCTAAACCATCATATGATGGTTTATTAATTAGATCTAGAAATAATAATATTGCAACTGATTTAACATTACAAACATCCAATCTAAATAATAATAATTTACCTATTAGTGATCTTTCATTAGGTGTTGAAGCACTTAATACTAAAATTGGTAAATTAACAGAAATTGTTGGATATAAATTACAAAATGTTATTATACCTTTAGACCCACATTTTCAATTTACAAAAAATGATATTGGTAAAAGTTTATATTGGACAAAAGATGATATTATTGATACTATATCAGGTGTCACTGGATACATAACACAACCATCAATTGGAAATAATTCTTTAACTCCAACATCATTTACAACAATTTTAACTACATCTGGACTATATTCTGGATTATCTAGAAAAATATTTAAAATTATGATTGATAATACATCTACTACACCAAATAAATTTAAATGGTCAAATAATGAAGGTATTGATTATCAAGAAGAATTAATTGATATTGATATTAATACAGAACAATATCTAGAAGATGGTATTTATATAACATTCACACAAGACACTGGATTTGATTCAAATACATTTTGGACATTTATTGCAATACCAACTGTTTTAACTGAATCATCAACATCTACATTATCATCACAACCTTTTAGAATATTAAATCCAGGATTATCATATTTTGGTAATAAATATACACAGGATTTAATATTAAAAACCAGTGATCAAGAAAGATTAAGAATAACAGATAATGGTAATATTGGTATCGGTAATAGTAATCCAAAATCTACTTTAGAAGTTACAAATAATGTTGGTAAAAAAATATTATTAAGTACTGATTATATTGGTCAACAAATTAATCCATCTGTTACAAGTTTAAGTAATGGTGGTTGGGTCGCTGTATGGGAAAGTTATACAAATGGAACTACTAAATATGATATATATTGTCAAATCTTTTATTCAGATGGTTCTAGAAATGGTAACCAATTTTTAGTTAACACATCAATATTAAATCAACAAACACATCCATATGTTGTAGCAAGTAAAGATACAACATCAAATAAATTCTTAATTGTATGGAATTCAGAAGAAACTTTAAATCCAGGTAATTATAATATTATTGGAAGAATATTTAATGCTGATTATAATGATGGAAATAGAGCTGTAACATCAGAAATAACTATTAATACATCAACATTATATAATCAACAATATCCAAGAGCAACTAGTTTAGAAAAATCTGATCAAGGTTATAATTATGTTGTAGTATGGGCTAGTAATCATAATTTAAGTACAAATATTGATTCTTATTGTCAAGTTGTTACTGAAAATGGTTCATTATTATATAATGAAATACGTGTAAATACAATTACTTCTTTAAATCAAACATATCCAGATGTATCTAGTATTAATTTAAATGACCCCAATATTCCAGGTGGTTTTGTTGTTGGATATATAAGTGAATCAACTGATAACTTTTATAATATTAAATTTCAACTATTTACATATAATTCTACTAAATATGGATCAGAAATCACTGTAACAAGTGATAATCAAAAAACATATGGAAGAGTTTCAGTTAAAGGATTATATAATGGAGGATTTATTATAACATTTAATGAATCATATTATGCAGATAATCATAATTTTGTATATGATCCAGCTGGAGCAAAAGATACATTTACTGGAAAAGAGTCTTTTACAAGTGGTATTTTAGAAAGTGCACCTAATTTTGTAACACCGACAAAAATAAGATTAACAGTATCTATAGGTACATCATTTAATATTGGTGAAGAAGTTACAACTAGTTTAAGTAATCGTACAGAAAAAATCAAAAATATTACAATTATTTCAGCATCTATTGTTGAAATTGAATTATCAAGAGATACAAAAGTTATTAAAGCTGCTAAATATAATACTACACCATCCCAATTATTTTTTATAGATTCTGTTAATACAACACCATTTCAAAATGATCCAAATATTATTAATTCATTACCAATATCTACTGAAATATATAATTATACATTACCAACAATAGCTGAAACTTATGATTCTAACTTTATTATTACTTGGTCAAACGGATTTAATTCTAATATATATTATCAAAAGTTTAATATTTCATCTGGAACTAAACTAGGTAATGAATATTTATTACAAAAATTAATTTCTGGTATGCAACAAAAAAATCCAGCTATTACAAATTTAATTAATAAAAATAAACAAGATGCTGGACTAGTTATAGTATATCAGGTAGACACACTTGATACATCATTTCAAGGTGTCTATGGAGAACTTATAAATGATGATAATTCAATTATGAAAGTATGGAATCAAAATGGAACTATTAATTTTACAAATCAAGGAAATCTAGGTATCGGATTAGATATTCCTGAAACTTTATTACATTTAAAATCATCTAATCCATCAATTACATTACAAAATGATGATCCTACAATTGGTAAGAATTTAGCAAATAGTAAAATTATATTTAAAGATGCCGAAAGTAATAAATTAGCTGAAATTGTTGGATGTTATACATCAACATATCAAACTAGAAATCCACAATATGAAAGTTTATTTCGTTGGTATCAATTTGATGATTCTAATGGTTCAAATGTAATTACTGATAGTTCACAATATAATATATCTGGTAAATTATTTAATTTTGATATATTTAATGATTGGGTATCTGGAAAAATTAATAGAGCATTACGTTTTTCAGGTAATCAATATATTGATGGTGGAAATAATATAACTTTAATTAATTCTACCTTATCAAATGGATTTTCTGTATCTTGTTGGATTAAAATATTTCCAGGTAGTTTATATTCTGGATCAGATATGACAATTATATCAACTGGAGATATTTTACCTGGCAACTTTAATATTAAAATAAATAATAATGGTTATATATTATTTACTGTATATACTGATACAGATACATTAACAGTTAATAATCAAACAGATATAACAGATGGATTATGGCATAATATATTAGTCACATATAATATTGATACTACACAAAAAATATATCTAGATAATGTTCTTCAAACAACTGTATCTGGAACATCAAGTGATAATTCTATTGCAACAGATACTAAAATAATAATTGGTTCATTAGATACTTTATCACAATATTATTCTGGTTATTTAGATGACTTAAGAATTTATAATACATTATTAACAAGTTTAGATGTTGAAACATTATATAATAATATTACACAAACAAAAGGTAAAATTGTTATTAGAACTAATGATGGTATATCAATTCCAGATGATAATTCAGTTAAAAATTTTTCAATTGATTCAGATGGTTATATTGAAAACTTTAGATTTAGATCATTACCAGATACTATTTTAAATGGATCAGTTATACCAACTGATAAAACAATCGCTGGTACATCAACTAAATTTTTATCTGAAATTAATGTTGGTGATCAAATTATTATAAATTCTATATCTAGAATTGTAACTGTAATAACAAGTGATACTGAATTAAGTGTTAATTTTTCATATACAGGAGTATTACCTTCAACAACTTATTCAAATGTTAAAAGAATACCATCATTATTTACTGCTTTAAATAGTAATCAAACTATTAGAACTTTAATTACATCAGATGGTAAGATGTCAATTGGTAGTCCAGATCCAAGTGCTAAACTAGTTATATCTGGTACACAATCTACTTCTGATTATGCCAATATTTATTTAAATAATTTAACACCAATTACAAATTCATCTCCAAATGGTGGAGTATCACAAATTATATTTAATGGTACTAATTCAAATAATCAAATTTTTAAAGTATCGCAAATTGAAACATATGTTAATATTAATACTAATACAAATTTATACAATAGCAAATTACTATTTAATATTATTAAAGAATCAGTTGATACACAATGTATGGTATTAAATAATAATGGATATCTAGGATTAAACAATAATCCAACATTTAATCCTAGTGCTCATTTAAATATTATTGATAATACAACAGCAGAAGTTAATGTTTTATTAGAAAGTGGTAGTTTTCCACAACAAATTGGAGGTGGTGGATCAAATGTTATATTTAAATCAAAAAATATAAATAATAATTATTCTAAGATAGTTGGTAGTTCAGATACAACTATTTTTAATTCATCAAAAGGTAGATTAGATTTCATTACAAATAATGGTGTTAGTGAAAATCAAAAATTAACATTAAAATCAGATAATAGAGTTGGATTCTTTCTTTCTGAACCAATAAATACATTTGAAATTAGTCCTTTATTAACAAGTAGTAATAGTAATCAAACTGTATCATTAACTGGTACAACTGTTACAGGTGTTAATACTGCATTTACATCAACATATATTGGATATATAATTTACTTTAAAGTTTCAAAAGTAAGTCGTATAATTAATGGTTTTATTAATGCTTCAAGTGTTTCAGTATCTGAAAGTGGTAGTTTACCAGCACAAAGTTTTGATATTCATTTACCTGGATTTAATATTACTAGCAATAATCAATTTGGGTTAGGTGTTTCTGAACCTACTTCTGATATTCATATGAAAGGTTCAATGGCATCAGAAACAAAAATCATTACATATAATGATTGTGATGATTATAGTGGATCTTTTGGTATATATTTTATAGGTGAACATCCTAATCAACCTTCATTTACATCTGATAAACATCATTTAAATACTTTATTAGTTGATACAACAGATGGTGTTGTTATAATTAGATTACCACCTAGTTATACTTGTCCAGGAAGAATATATAATATTAAACGTTATATTGGTGACACACATAATGTTATAATTGATGGTTATTCAGACAATATAGTATCTGAATTAATTGATTATTTAGCTCAATGGAATTTAGATGCTGTTTATAAAAGTGTTACTATTCAAAGTGATGGTATTTCTAAATGGAATATTCTAGTTAGTAGTGTTAGTTCAGGTACAGATGTTTTACCAAATACTGATGCATTAATGGAAGGTGTAGTCAATTTATATTTTACAGAAGAAAGAGTCAGACAAATTACTGATACACTTACCACAGATGATATAATAGAAGGAGCAACAAATTTATATTTTACAACTGAACGGGTAAATACAATGATCGCTCCTTTATATTCTGCTGTAAATACATTATCTATTTCTTTTGACCCTGTTGGAGCAGCTATTTTAGCCGAAACTACTAGTAAAAATTATACAGACAGTCAATTAGCAGCTTTAACAACGGATGATATACAAGAAGGTACTATAAATTTATTTTCTAATATAACAAACATTCAATCCGCATTTGATACTGCAATAGGTATTACAGTTAATAATTTTAATATTATTAATAATATTTACAAAAATATTGATACACAAACACAAACTATATCTCAAACAACTGGTATAACAAGTAATGAAAGTAATGGAATAATTACAACATATAATCTTAATATATCTCCATCTTCTAGTATTAGTTTTATTGTTAATAATACACAAGTATCATCAGGTGACCAAGTATTTTTATCAATTACAGATACTCCAGATCCATTATCTAATGAATTATTTCCAATTGCTTGTACATATGGAATTACCGCAAATAGTTTTAATATTAGATTAAGAAATTGTGATCCAGTCAATACTTGTACAGGTGTATTTGATATATCATATCAAATTATCAAAAAAATATAAAAAAATTAATTTAATCTTCTTGTTCTTCATCTTCATCAGTAGATGAAACACTTTTATCATTTTCTTTAATATAAAATCCTTTAATAATTTTAGAGGGTGGTTTATCAAATCTTCCATGAGTTAAATGTGTTGTATGTTGACGACAATAATCTGAATCATTAATTTTTTTTCTTTGACATCTATCTCCATATTGTTTAGTTTTAATATTCATATATCCATTTGACCAAATACGTGCATAACATCTTTCTTGATCAGATATAATACGTTCTTCTATTTTTTTCTTAAGTGGTGCTTTACGATATACAAATTTTAAATCAATCTGTTCATTATAATAAGTTATTAAATCTTCTTTTGTAAATAAATATTCTTTACCATATTTTTCTGAGATTTTGGAGAAAATTTTATAAAGTTCTTCTTCAAATGTTTCTTTAATTGCAAAATATAGATTAGCATTTGTTTCAATACCATTTTCAATTTCAGTTTCTGAATCCATATTATATTAATTCATTAATATAGTTTAATTTATTATATTTTATTTCGAATCAATTTTATTTTTTTTCTTATTAAATATCAAATAATAAATAATGGCTAAGGCTAAATCAAGAATTAATAGAAGATATAGACGTAAAATGAGAGGCGGTAATACCGGATATACATTTAATCAACAAGATGTAATTGGAGGTCAAATGTCTAGAGTAGGTTATTCTCATTGTAATAATCCAGATTACTTCAATCCTCTTAAGATATATGATATACCTAAAATTGAATCAAATCCTGTACCATCATCACAAGTTGGTGGTAAAAAATCAACTAAAAGAAGATTAACTAAAAGAAGATTAACAAAAAAAACAAAAAGATCAAATAAAAGAAAATAATAATATTTTTATTTAATTTTATTATTTAATTTTATTATTTAATTTTATTATTTTTTATTTTGTGATTTATTATTACAATTAGAGTAATGTTCTATCTTTTTATTCTTATTCTCACTAGAATATCCTTTTACAGCTGCTACAATAAAACCAATAATCATTGCTAAAAATATGAATATAAAGAATCCATTGCAGAGTTTTGAATCACCACATTCAATAACTGTATGAGTTCTATGACGATGACCATGATGATGACCATGATGGTGATGATGACGATGATGTAAAGATCTTGATTTACTTACAGGATGAAAATGAATATCAACCATATTTATTTTTTTATTTATAATAAAAGAAAATAATTAAAATACATATATAAAATATTAAATACAGAAAAAAATTTTCTCTCTTAGATTGTGTAATTTATTATTATATATACTATAAATGATTATATTTTATGATATACATATATTATATAGAATGGTATAATTTTTATTATTTTTTCATAATCAGATTTTTTTACAGCATGGTCTATTTTAAGTGACACGAAAAATAATACTGTAAAATTTTGGTTATATCACATCGTAAAATGTGAATGAATTTAGGTCGCTTTTTAAGTTTCTTCTTTACAGGTTCCACTTTTTCTTCGCGACAGAATACTTTATGACGTAATCCAGTTGTTTTTAATGATGTTACTATATTTAACATTTATTATAATGTTTTAATGTTAAATAAAAAAATATATTATGTTAAATAAAATAAAATGGATAGTATTAGAGAAGATTTTCATCGATATGATAATTTTATAAAAAAATATGATTTATACATATGGGATTTTGATTTAACATTAGTTAAAATTCATACATTTGCATCAGAAGTTAAAGAAGAAGATGTAACATCATTAAGTTGGAAAAAATTTATGAATCAATTATCAGATCCAGTTTTTTTTAGAGATCTAGTTATTTATTTAATTGAAAATAAAAAAAAAGTTGCAATAGCTAGTTTTGGTAAGTACAATATAATTAAAACATATATGGATAGATTATTTAATGATAATCATATTTTTGATAAACATAATATAATTACACCAGATCAAAATATTAGACATTTAAGAAATGGAACAGATAAAAATCAATATATTATTGATTTATCACGAGAATATAATATTAATTATAATAAAATAGTATTTTTTGATGATACTTTAATTAATACAAATAATGCTAAAGATTTAGGTGTTTTATCGGTTGAAATAAATAAAAATGAAGGTTTTACTAAAAGAGTCTGGGAGAGTTTAATACCAAAAGAAATAGATACAAACGATAAAGAAATGAATGAAAAAATTATTTATCCATTAAATGAATCAAAAAATAAAGATACAAATAAAAATACAGATAAAAATACAGATAAAAATACAGATAAAAATACAGATAAAAATATAAATATAGAAAAAGAATCAAATGTAATAGAAGGTTTTGAAAATAAAACATTATCTTTTATGATAAATGATCGTTATTTGACCTGGATTAATATTATAGCAATAATCTTTATTATAGTATATTTTTATTTCAAATATTATCTTCATTAAAATAATTTTGCAATTCTGATCTTAATATTTTTTCTATTTCAGAATCTTCAATTGAACAAGAATAATTTATATTCTGTAATAACATAAGCTCTTGCATTTTTTTATTTTTTAAAAATTTATAAAAGAATGAGATGAATTGATTTAATCTCTTTTTAATAAATTTCCAATATTCTTCTTCAAAATCAACATCTATTATATACATTTGATCTTCTTGATCACTTTTTAAATATTCAACCATATGACTTTTTTGTATATCAAATAATTTCATATATATTTGAATTTGTGGCTTTTCATAATCTTTTAAACATTTAAATAATGTTTTGGTTCTATTTTTTATTTCAATAATATGAATCGATCCATCATTTTCAGATGTAGAAATACCATCAATTTTACCTTTAATAAACCAAGCTGCATCATATTTTGCATCAGCTTTTTTAATTTGTGCCATAATAGTTTTTTGTTGATTTGATATTTTTGTATGTGTTGCTTTTGAATAAGCTAGAATAGCAGTTTTTTCGTGATGAGTACCAAATTTACGATTACTAATATTTGTTACCATTTTAGATAATGCATTTTTTTTACTTATTAAATCTGCTTCTGATATTTCATCTTTTTGTATATTATTTATATCATTCATTATTTTAGTTTGTTTAGTGATTAAAGTATTATGGTCAAATGTTTTATTTTCTAAATCATCTAAATTTATACCTAATTCTTGTGTTAATAATATAAACTTATCTTTTTCAGATAAAAGTTTAAATGATTTATTATGTTTTGATTCCATTTCTTGTATTTTTTTAGTATATCCTTCTGAATCAACTTTATACCATAAGTTATGTATAATATCAGTAATATAACCATATTGACTAACTCCAATCATAGTCGCTATTTGACTTATCGATAAATATATTTCTTTCATTATAAAATTGTGTGTTATATTTTAAGTATGTATAATCTTTTTATATTATTAACATCTTAACATATTAAGTGCATAAATTAATCCTGGAATATAAAAAAACATTGTTAATAAGAAACATTTAACAATAATACTTAAATCATCCATAATTTTAGATAATGTATCCCAATGTACATATGGAAATGTATCTTTTAAATCTAATCTTGATAATATTAAACCTAATGGAGGAAATATAACTGTTAAAATAATTTCAAATAAATGTGATGGTAAACATACATTACCATATCCTAAACCTCCATACATTACTTTATCAAAAAATGTCCAATCATTATTATCTATTTTTTCATATAATTGATCGTCTGTTTGATCTTCTTTACTCATTCTTTTTGAATAAATATAGAGAAAAAAATATGAAAAATAAATCTGTAAAATATTTTATTATTATCTAATTCCTGCTGAACTATAAGATGATTGTTGTCTAAATGAACTAGAACCAACTGCAATATATTCAGCAACATTATTAAAACTTTCAAAATATTTAGCATTAGGATCAATTGTCATAGATATAAATATTCCAACAATAACTAATATCATTGTTAATCCAAAAAAGAATAATGGTCCTGCATCAGCTGATTCTTCTGGTGATCCAGCTTCATTTTTAGCTTTAATTAATTTATCACGTTTCATATTTGCATAATGATTTGCATAAGGAGCTGTTTGAATTACTATAAATGCATAAATTAGTCCTGGATAATAATTAATCATACATAAAAATGCACATATTGCAATATTTGCAATTGAAGTTATACCTCTTGATAAAAATACACCCATTGGAGGAATCATAATAGTTATAAAATATCTAAAATATGTATATTCAAAACACATTCCTTTTTTTGATTTAAACTTACCAGCTAGAATACCTTTAAAATCACTAAAAAACATTTCATCAACAAAAGAAAAAGAATCTGCTAAAATATCGATAATCATATTATAAAATGTTGTAAATAAAATATCATAGAATATATCTTTGATTATAAATATAAATAATTTAGCAAATGGACCACCACCATTTACCATTGATTTTCTTTTTTCTTCTGATCTTTTCTTATCAGCTGATAATTTACCAGTGAATTTTGTAATATCACTCATTTATATTATATATGTTATACCTTTATTTATTTTAAAGAAATATTTTATAAAGAAACTAACAATATATAATAATTAAAGCATATATCAACCCAGGAAAATAATAAAATGCGGTTAATAATGCACATAATGCAATATTAATCCAATTCTTTAAACCAAGTTCCATAAATAATCCTAAAGGAGGTAATAATACAGTTAATATAATAACTGATAGAGATAAACCACTTTCAGATTTAGCTGACAAATCTATTTTAATTCCTAGATCTATTCCACTTCCACCTCCAGATATTTGTGTTAATGGATTTTGAAATTGTACACACGTTTTATTATTACAATTAGCACTGACTTTTGTATTTTGATTTTTCACAGGTTTTCCTAATATTGACCCAGAACCTAATTCTATATTAATATCTTTATCTAATATTACTGATGTTTCACTTTCAGAAACAGATGAAGTATCAATAATTTTTACCCTTTGAGTATTAGAATTTTTGTTTTGTAAAATAATCTCTTCACCAATTTTAAAATTATTATTAAAGGTTTTTTGTGGCATTTTAACATTTACAAATTTTTCGACTCCATTAGAACTACTAATTTGTGCAAATTCACCTTTAACTTTTGATGAAATATATTCCTCTGATGCATATTTACTTGGTTTAGCTATTATAGATCCAGCACCATAATTATATTTTAATTTATCACTTATAATAACTTTTGTTTTTCCATAGTCTTCAGTACCTTCACTTACAGAAGTTGAAATAATAGTCGATATTTGAAAATTATCATCTTGTGTTGATTGTATTAATATTTTTTCTCCATTTTTAAAAATTTCATCAAATTTATTCTTTGATTTTTTAATTACTATAAAATTATCATCTTTGTAAGCATTAAAAATACTGGCAAATGAATTCTTTTCTCTTTTAGGTGTATATCCCCAAAAACTATTTATAAAAGGCGCAGCAACACCATTAATAACATATTTACCTATACCAGTAAATAAATCTAGAAAAGCTGATATTAATACTTTTATAATTGCAAATATTGAACGTGCAAGATCTTGAAAAAATATAATTGGATTTAATAATTCTGTTATAACCCACATTAAAAATTCGAATAACCAAACTACAAATCCTGGAAGTTTTACAATTAAACCAGCTATCTGAATTATACCTTTCACTAATTTTATAAATAAATCTATAAATCCACCTCTCACTTTAATATGAACTTGATAATTACAACAATATTCATATTTTTCATTAAAATCCCAATCTCTATTTATTAATTGATGTTTTGTTGTAATATAATATTCATTCTTTTTTAATCCATACCTCTTTCTTAACTCTTTTTCTATTTTTATGAATGTATCTTTATTATCATTACACAAATCACATAAAAACTTATTATTATTAAAATCTATTTGGATTTGTTTCATTTTTATTTTCCTATTTATATTATTATTCATACTTTTTTACTACATAAAAAATAACTTAAAATTATTATTATTATTAATATTTATATTCACAGATTTTCAAAAATGGAAGATAGCGATTTTAATATGAATTTAGAATTATCAGATATTACATATGTATCTGGTCAAGATGAATCAAGTACTAAAATTTATAAATTTGATTCTTCTAAAGATATATATGATATTATATCTTATTTTTTAGAAATTAAATCATCTAATGATCATTTTTATATAGTTAATGTTAATCAAATCATTAAACAATATAATTTATGGAAACACGAATTACCTTTTATCCGTCCATATTATGCAATTAAAAGTAATCCAGATCCTATTATTATTAGAATACTTACATCTTTAGGTTGTGGTGCTGATTGTGCCAGTAAAACTGAAATTGTAAATGCATTAGAATATTTACCACCAAATGATATTATATATGCTAACCCCTGTAAAGAAATTACACATATACAATTCGCACGTTCACACGATGTTGATCTGTTAACATTTGATTCAGAAACTGAATTACATAAAATTAAAATTAATCATCCAAAGGCAAAATTAATTCTTAGAATTAAAGTTGATGACAGTTCATCACGTTGTAAATTTAGTATTAAATTTGGATGTGAAGAAGATAATATTGCTGGAATTCTTAATTTAATTAAAGTATTAGAACTTAATCTTGTTGGTGTATCTTTTCACGTTGGTAGTGGATGTTCATCAGTTGGTTCTTTTACTAAAGCTATTGCTGATGCTAGAAAGGTATTTGATATGAGTCTTAAAATGAACAATAAACAATTAACTATTTTAGATATTGGTGGAGGATTTCCTGGTTTTGAAACTGAATGTGGTATTACATTTCAAGACATCGCTAAAGAAATTCGTGACAGTTTTGAAAAGAGTTTTGGTGATATTAAAGATAATATACAAGTTATGGCTGAACCAGGTAGATTTTTTTGTACTAAATCACATACCCTAGTATTTAATATTATTGGTATTAAAAAGAAATTTGACAAAGATATTAATAAAGTTAAATTTCAATACACTATTAATGAAGGTATCTATGGAAGTTTTAGTTCAGTTATGTTTGATTATGCAAAACCAATGATCAAACCTTTTAATGAACGAAATGAAGAAGAATTATATCAATCTACTGTATTTGGTCCAACCTGTGATTCATTAGATAAAATTACAGAAGAAGCTATGTTACCTGAAATGGCTGTTGGCGATTGGTGTTTTGTTGATAATTTTGGCGCATACACACGTGCATCATCAACTAGTTTTAATGGGTTTAGACCTGGACAAGTTTATTATATTCAAACTGTTTAGATATAAAAATTAAAAATTATAATAATTTAGTTTAGTTGGGTTTAAGGATGGCGAGTAAAACAACTAAACCAACGATTTGGAATACACTGTGGACTGGTTTGGTGAATGTTACAAGTTTGCATAAAACATCATTCCAGAGCCATTTTGAGACTAAAAGAAGAATAGCAAGCCATAAGATAAGGGTAACAAGTGCTGCAATAAATTTAGCACTATCCCCTGATGTAAAGCGCTCTTTGGCACCTAAGAAATTTTCAACTGTTGAATGAACAGCACTGAACATTTTTATTTTAATTTATTTATTACTAATATTAGAAAAAAATATTATACAAAAAAATTAAATAAAAAAATTGAAAATATAAGTTTTAACTAATAAATAATAAATAACTAATAAATAATACATATACTAAAAATGGAAAATGATAATATCGTAAAAATTAAAGAGGAAATGTTAAAAACAACACCATCACTTTTTTGGAAAATTATGGTTGATATATTTTTATCAACTATTACTCCAGAAGAAAAAAGAAATTTTAATTTAGCATCCAGTAAATTTGCTACTCGAGAACCACACCTATTTGTAAAAGATGTTCCTTGGTTTAAAGAATGGTATAAAATTAATAAAGATAAATATGTTATTATTGATACTAAAAAATAAATTAGTTATTTTTTACTTAAAACATTCATAGCTTTTTATTTTGGATCATTATAGTTTCAAATATAAAATTATTTTTTTAATTTATCTATAATAATATAAAATGAATTTTACATTACCAGCTGATTGGATACAATTATTTAGAATCGTATTATCAATATATTTAGCTTGGTTAATACTTTTAACCCCTATAAAACCTGTTTTTAATAACGATTTTAAAACAAGAATTGTATTTGTTATATTATTAATTCTTTTGGTACAAACTGATTTCATTTCTGGATTATTATTATTAATAATTTATTTCCTAAGTTTTCAATCAGTTTTACCAATTAAGTTTGAAGGATATGAAGATATAGATATTAATAAAAAAATAGATGAAAATATTAAAGCAGCATCTTTTACAGATCCACCTTCACCAACACCTAAAAAAATGTCATTCGGTTTTGGAACTGATAAAGCTTTGAGATTAACCTAAAAAAAATCTTATCTATATAATAAAAATAAATATGTCATCTAATTATTTAAAATACAAAGCTTACATTATTATAATTATATTAATAATAGCGATTATTGGAGTTCTTTTTCATCAACATAAAGAAAAATATATAAATCCAAACGATACAAATATTAGTATAATAAATTTTAATTGTTCTGCAAAATCTAGTGTACCATTAAATACAATAAGTCCAGATTCATATTGTACGACAGGAAATGATCCAATATGTCTCGATCATCTTTTATTTAGATCAACACCACAATATATTTAATTTTATTACTTTTTTCTTTTTATTAAATTAAAATGAATAATACACATATATTATTAACACTATTAATATTAATATCAATATTAGTATTAATTATTGTATTTTTAAAACAAAAATATTATGATAAATTTGCTGATGTTAAAGCTTCAGTTGTATATTTAAAAGCACCTACTACAAATTTAACGCAAACATTAGAAGAAAAAAAGACATACTCTTGCAATGGTACTATTTGTAAACCAAAAACAATTGAACCATTTGTTGAAATTCCTTTAACAGAAGAAATGGTTAACCAAATTTTAAATGATATTAGTAATACTATTAGTACTATTGAAACA